>Ga0255055_10003117_pt1 | contig 11316 bp, 15 predicted proteins | sample JV7_2_27_MG_FD_188633 | JGI IMG/M metagenome (GOLD analysis project Ga0255055, IMG submission 188633) | Seawater microbial communities from Jervis Inlet, British Columbia, Canada - JV7_2_27 | ecosystem: Environmental > Aquatic > Marine > Inlet | place: Canada: British Columbia | collected... | reverse complement strand
AGGATGTGATTTTATGAGTTCGGGCGTAAGACGGTTGTTGTTGTCTAAGCATCAAGAGGAAGACAATAAAACTGGTAAACATAGAATTTTTAAAATGCCCTCTACGAAAGCGTTAGAGAAAGCATCTAAAAAATCGAAAAAGAAATAACAATATTAACTTTTAACAAAAAAAAATGGAGGAGTAAATGGCTAAGGCGGTAAGCGTAACAAATAAAGAAATGGCAGGGTTTTATGATACTTTAACTAAGTTAACTCAGGATTATGAAGAGAAGGACTACCGAAAGTTCAAGTATGCTGTTGCAAAGACTTTATCTTTGATGAAGAATCCCATAGACAGTTTGAGAGACAAGTTGAATTATAAAGACCCTCTTGGGTTGTCAGCAGACTATAACAAGAAGTATCAGGAGGTATTTAATTCATTCGCCGTGGATAAAGATGGTGAACCTTTCTTTACAGAAAATCCGACCACTAAAGAGAAGCTAAGGGCTGTTCCTGCGATCAATCGAGAGGCTTTTGAGAAAGACCTTGTTGCTGTAGATGCTGAGTTCAAAGATTTGGTTGAGGATATTGAAAATCATCAGAAAGTTGCAACCAAAGTTATGGCTAAAAAAGAAACGTTTTCTGTTTTTAGTGTTGACCTGTGTGAAGTTCCAGAATCTTTACCACAAGTGGCATTCAATGTTATTCATATTATGATTACTGCCGAAGAGGAATAGTACAATGGTTAAACGAAAGGCCAAAAGTAAGAAACGGAAAAAGTTCTATATCGAGATTAAAACAAACAAGAGATGGAAAAAAGTACAACTACTTTCCGACAAAGGTGCTCACCTGTTAGTAAAATTGGAAACAGGTGAGATCATTAAAAGGAGACCGTCTTTGCCTATTCATTGGGGTAAGACTAAGAAGATACAAAAGAAGGTGCAATTGGATGTCTATAATAGCAGCATTCGTTAAAAATAAAGTAACAGCAATCTATGACACTACATCAGATGGGTATAATGATAAGACTAGGATAACATTGTATGAAAATGTACCTTGTAGGTGGGAAGAGGTTGTAGACGAAAAAGTGGTAGCTGCTGGTGCGATGAAACAATTTTCTATTAGATGCTGGATTCTACCCGGATATGACATCAAGGTGAATTATCAGGTTGAGTATAAGGGGCAGATTTTCGAAGTTGTTGGTCTTGAAAAATACACAGATGTGTTTGGTAAACATGACCATACTGTTTTGTATTTAGGGGTTGTCCGTTAATGGCGGTTTCTTATAATGGTCCATCTAAAGCCGGAAAGGTTCACATTGTTGATAAGAAAGAGTTAAGTATCCTTAAAAAGAATGGTTCTATGGTTTTGGGTTTTATAGCTATAAGGGCTGCTGAGGCTATCAGTGCTTCCTTGATCGACGGATTAGCTGAAACTCAACCTAGAGTTCCTTGGGATACTGGACAGTTGAGAAAGAGTGGTAGAGTTAGTTTGAGCATTGGTATGAGTGGGAAAACAATGGCGAAAGGTAACAAAGGTGGAACTGTCAGGTTAATGAGAGGCGGCGACCCTTTAAACTTTTGGTCAGCTAATACTATGCTTCGTAACATTAAAATGAAGCCTAGAATACAAGGTTCAATTACATACACTCGTACCAAGGATGGTAGAGATATTGCCCTCTGGACTCATGAGGATTTGAACCCTCATGATACTAGACCAAATCCTCCTGCTGCTCGTAAACCGGGAACTGGACCTAAATATTTGGAAATGGTTGTTAATGAAAGACAGCAGAAATGGATTTCTCTTATATTCAATTCAGCTAGAAACGTACCGTTTGAAATTAAACACATTAGTGACATTAAGAGAGGTAAAGGTAGCTATTCTGTAGATAGGGTGAGACTCATACTAAACAGAATAAAAAGAAAAGGATATTTTGGGAGGTAGTACATGGCAACCACGATGATAGTGGATGAATTTAAAAAGTATTTCGTGAACCTAACGGCCACAAGTCCTATCATATCTTCATTCGGGACTACTTTTACGTTGGGGGTTAATCTGTATATTGGTGAAGAAAATGAGAAACACATTGACATGCTTACGGTTTATCCAACCGGTGGAGAACCACCGAACAAAGATAGGTTTAGGCAAAATTCAGCAGTTCAGATTAGAGTAAAATCAAAGTCTAATAGTGTTGGTTTACGCACTATGCAAGACATTATAAATATTTTTCATCAAAATGGTAACGTGTGCTCCGCAAGTATGCCGGGAAAGGTTTATTCAGTGCAGAGTACACCAAACGTGTTAGGTAAAATAGAGGGTGGACTTTTCAGTATTTATACTGCTAACTTTTCAATCAAAAACATAAAATAATCGGAGGATTTATGGCAAGGGACTTTGATAAGCCTATTTTAAATAAAAGGGGTGAACCTTTAAAGATTCTTGAAATTGGTGCTCACCATTGTATTAGGTGTATAAAAAAAGCAAGAGCATTACAGACACTTGGTTATGAAATCCATGGGTCTGGTGAGATGTTGGCTCACGGTACAGGTTTTTACAACACCTACAACGTGTGGCAGACCAAGAAACAGCTTCAAAACATGATTAGACTTTACGTTAATCAGGGTATAGATATTATTGAGTATAACAACGAACCTGATCACCCTGTATCGTGGATTAGAGAAGTTTTAGATGATATGGGAAAAACCGGTGAGGTTCCATTGGTTACGGACTTACATGACCTAGATTGCATTAGGAAAGACATAATTCCTATTGCAGAGAGAAGGATGTTTAATGATTCGGACGCTTTGATTTACGCTGCTATGCCTATTAGAGAGTCGGTAAATCAGTTACATCAGGTAACTAAGCCTAACACTGTTATGTATAGCTATTGTAATGAGGGTATTATTGAGTATGACCCTAATCACATATCTCAGAGGGGTGCGTGTGTGTATGAGGGTGGTGCTAATCCTCCGGATGATGAAGCATTAAATCAGCAATTTGCTTATCGTTATTTGTACGAAATCTTTAAACAGATTGTTGAAATGGGCAATGAGTTACATCTTTTTTGTGGAAATTTGGGTGCATTCCAGACACATCAAAACATAGGAGCTGTAGCGTACCCACCTACCCCGTATGAAAAGATGATGGAAGAGTTAGTCAAATTTAAATATGGGTTGTGTATTTTTAACAACGAAGATGGTGAGAAAAATCAAGTCAACTTTACACTCACCAATAAGGCTCAAGAGTATTTACAGGCGGGTCTCCCATCAATAGTTTGTTGGGCTCCTGAAACTGAAAAATACACACAAAAACACAACATAGGTTTTTGTTTTGAGCATGTGGATAAAATAGGTAATTTAGATCAAACAATAACACAAGACATGTACTTAGAGGTTATGGACAACATCAGCAAAAAGAGAAAAGAATTGGTGATGGAGAATTTTATTTGGAAACTTGAGAATTTGTATGCAGGATTGCTCAATGTCGATAGAAAGAGTATTCCTGAAAATATAAAACAACTGAACATTTTTGAGTTTGGTGAAGAAGATATAAATAATCTTTTGATATAAAATAAGGAAGGTGAAGTAAGTGGCAACAATCTCTACAGGTAATTATACCATAGGTAACGTAGATTTGTATTTTGAGGCATCTATTGCACATGCGTCGTTGCTTGATACAACGGGTACGGTGACGGTGGGTTCTAACTTTAGGAGCGTTGGGCGTAATCTGGGAAATATCGTAACGGCTGAGGCTGCTGTTGATGTTTCTTATATTGATCATTTTATTTCGATAAATGGTCAGCGTAGGAAGGATAAGATTCAGGCTAATACTAGGTCTTTGACGATTCCTTTTACGTTCGATGAGATCAACGAAACAAATCTTCAGAGGTTTTTCTTAGCCTCTTCGTTAGGGAATAACAAACTTGCCGTGTTGGAAGAACCTCTCATTGAGGGTTCCGTTTCCATGCTGGTAAGGACTGACATTGGTCCCGATTTGGTTTATTCGATTCCGAAGGCAGTTATTAGACCTGACGGTAATCTAAGCATTAACACAGAGGATTGGTGGTCAGCACCTATGGTTATTGAAGTGCTGCACTATAACACTGGTCAGTATGCAAGTAAGCCTTATGGTGTATTGGACACTAGCCCTGCATAGTAAGCAGGTTTTAACATAGGGGTGGGGGGAGTTTTCTCCCCATCCTAAATTTCTATTAAGGGGTTGTTTGGTATGAGATTAGCATGTAATCATTGCGGTGCCAGAAGTAAAGAGCTTCCAGATTTGTCGTTCTTTGAGTGGAAGTGCGCTTCCTGTATGAAAGTACAGGTGTTTGAGGAAGAGTTTATTGACGGTATTGTGGAATTTAAACAAGAATTTGAGTTAGGAGAAGAAAATGCCAAAATTGAATAGTGATGAAAAAAGGTGGCAAGCAGAGTCGGATGCTAGAACTTTGCTTGAGGCTCAAAGGATAGATAGTAGTAAACCACGTAAAAGTGCAGCAATCAGAGAAGTAAAAAAACTGAATAAGGTGACAGAAAAGGAACTTAAAGAATCTAAGAAGTTGGTTGCTTCTAAAGGCAAAGCGAAACCTAAAGCGAAACCCAAAGCAAGAGCAAAAAAGAAATAGGAGATCAATATATGTCAGACGTAAAAGATGAAGAGATTTTGTTTCCAGATCAGGAAATAGGCGGTATTACAGTTAAGCCGTGGAGCTTTGGTGCGTTATTTTCCATCACAGACCCACTTGAAAGAATTCTAAACAAGATTGATGATACAGGGCTTGCGGAAAAACTTTTTCTTGAAAAAACAGGAAACGTCACAGTGGACTATATTAGTATGGCACGGTTGTTTACGTTAGCTGGTACGGAACTTTTGCAGATCATGACAAAGACTTTGAAAGTCGATCAAGATACCGTGGAAGCCCTCAGTATTGAGGATGGTATTAAAATTGTTATGCTGATGTATATGCAGAATAAAACAATCATCACCAATGCATTAAAAAACGCATTCAGCCCTCCTCAGACGACACTGGAAAAGAAAGTGCAGGAAAAGAAGGAGAGAGGGCAAAAGGACAAAAAGATGGAGACAAAGACGAAGACGAAGGGATAATGTCTATAGCAGAGGTTATGCAGGTTCTTGTTGAGCATGGTCATAGTATAGACAACATTAAGAATGGATACACGATTGCTCAAGTTTATTTGTTTTTTGAAAAGATCAGAAAAAGAGAATTAGACGATTATAGAATGAATGCTATGGTCCTAACTAATTGTTTGATTTATTCAAACCCTACCTCTGAGCAAGGCACGGCGAGAAAGAAAGCACAAATGTTTCAACAGTTTATGGATTCCCTAAATTGGGGAAGACTAACTAAAAAGGATAAAGAGCGTAAAGAACCAAAAACCGCCGAAACTGTAATAAAAAGTTTATTTGGTGGTGCGGGGTTGATACCCATGCGAAAAGGAGAAAAGAAAAGGGTGAGCTAATTTGCCAGCAGCAAGTATAGGTGGGCTAACTTATAACATCGGTCTTGATTTATCAAAACTCGTCAAAGGTATGGCCAAACAAGAAACTTTGATGAAGAACATGGTTTCAAAGTTAGAAAAAACCGTAAAAAAAGGCGTAGATGCTGTTAATAAAGGCGGGGAAAAAACCAAAGATAAGAATAGTTTCTTATCACCACAGTGGTTTGCATCAAGAGTTAGATGGTTTGTACAATTACGAGCATTCTGGGCTTTATGGCAAACCCTAAAGAAATCTATTGCCGGGGCTTTTGAGTTTGAGCAGGAAATGGCGAATGTTCGTGCTATTACTCAATCAACCATTGTTCAGTTTGAAGAGTTACGTCAGAAAGCACTTGAGGTAGGTAGAACAACTAGATTTTCAGCAGCAGAGGCGGCAAAAGGTATGGTTGTCATGTCTCAGGCTGGTCTGTCTGTTGAAGAAATTCTATCGTCAATAGATCACGTAGCAAACTTGGCTACTGGTACTATGTTTGATTTCAAGGAAACCGCTTCTCTCATGGTTACGGTTATGAGAGCGTGGAGTATGGAAGCTGACAAGGCACAAGAGATTACCGATACTCTGGCTACCGCTATAAATACTACTAAATTAAACATGGAATCATTAAGAGTTGGTTTCAACTTTATTGCTGGTATTGCACCGCAATTAAATCTCTCTTTGAAAGAGACTACCGCTTTGTTGGGTACTCTGGCAAACAGAGGTTTATCCGCTTCTACTGCCGCCACGTCACTTCGGTCGGTTATGGCCGCTTTACTCAAACCTACTGATCGATTTAAGAAAGTATTAAAGGATATAGGACTAACTGCCAATGAGGTAGACCCCCGTTTCAACGAAATGACCACCATTCTGAAAAAGTTAAAGGGTGCGGGTTTTGGTGCAGCAGAGGCGTTCATGGCATTTAGGCGTAGGGCTGCTGCTGGTGCTTCTATCTTGATTAAAGCAGCCGGTGAGGTTGAGGATTTATCCAACGGTTTGGTAGAGATAGGAAGAGCCTCACAAATGGCAGAGGACCAGTTAGCTACCACTTCAGGTCAAGCAAAACAGTTTAACGATGCTATGATAGCTGTGACTGCAACTATTATTAAAGATTTACAACCTTCTATCATGTCTATAATTAAAGGTACGAAATTATTAGCTACTTCTATAATCAAAACATTACGTCCGGTTGCTAAACTGATCGGTACGATTGTGAAGGGTTATCAGCTTATAGGCACTGTACTTACACAGGGTTCTAAGGGTTTAGCGCAGAGTGATTTCGCCCAAGATATGAGAGAGTTGAATGATAGGTCTAGGGATTTTGGTGATAGGATGCGTGAACTTGTTAATGACGGTAATAGACTAAACGACGCTTTCTCAAAAATGAAAAATGAAGCAGAAGGTGCATTAGATGCCGAACGTGCAGGTATGGTCACGGATGAAATGAAACGTGCTGTTAAGATTGCTTTGGCGGCTGGACTACTAACAAAGGATGAGGCTAAAGAGATAAGAAGCTTAACCACTTTACAGGAAAAGTATGCTAGGCTGATGGAGTCTAGTGTTAGTAGACGTATTCATTTGTTAAATATGTTGTCTAATGAGTATGGTACATTAAAAACTAATCAAGAAGTCACAGACAAGGTAGCTACAGAAGCGGCTGTCAACAGGGCTAGGGAGCAGTACAACGAACTGAAAGCAGCAGAGAGAGAGGAAAATAGGGCAAGAAATAGATTAGAACTTTTAAAGCAAACACAAAAGAATCAAAAAGAGAGGGGTCTTGCACCTACTGTTTTTGAGGGTAATTTTATAGCTCAAGAACGAAAGATTACAGATATACAGAAAAACAGTACCAAAGCATTTGCACGGCTGTTTGATACAATAAGAAAATCAGGACCAAAAGTGAAAGCTATTATTGGGGAGTTAGGTGAGGATACCGAACAGCTATTCAGGGCTATGCAATTAGCACCTTCAGGTAAACCAGAAGAGGTTGCCGGGATTCTTGCGCAGATACAACGTGTGGAAGGAAAATCCTTGCGTATTACAAAAAAACAGCTAGATCAGTTTGAGGATATGTTAGACCCTTTAGCGGAGATGAGAAAAAAACACCGTGTGACTAATGATGATTTGCTGAAACAATTAGAATCAGAAAAAGCAATCAAACAAGTCATGATAAAGGTGAATAAGGAAAACCTAAAAGAGCTACAACAGAAAGAGAAAACTGAGGAAATCGTAGCAAAGCAAACGATGTTGGTAGGCACCAATCTTACATTAAAGCAAAGGATTGTTGATATAGACAAAGCCATAATTCGGATACAAGATGAGGAAAATATCGGAAAACTTAAAGCATTAGATTTATCGAAAAGGATAAATGAGTCTGAGGCTAAAAGATTGATCAATGCCGTTTCTAGGAAGGGGTTAGATCAACTAGAAAAAGATCTTCGGTATGAGGAAGAACTACGTTTAATTGTTATGAAAAAGCAGAATTCTATAGCTGAATTGATTGGTATCAAAGATACTGAGAAACTCAAAAACGGAAAGGCTATTTTAGAGGAGCAGAAGAGATCAGCAGAACAAGAATTACTCATAGAACAATCAGCAAGAGAGGGTGTACAGAGTAGGGAAAAAATACGTGATCTTACTAAAGAGATTGCTAATTTAGAGAGTAGTATAGCTGTCAATATATTAGAGCAGAATATGGCTTTAGACGCTGTAGCACGTAAGAAAGCTAAATCTGCTGCTGATCCTTTAAACGTTGATACTTGGAAAGAGTTTATGAATGCTGAGGGTGCTGTACTTGATACATTGTTTAGTGCTGGTGAAGGTGCTGGAGAGGTTGCTGTTACTGACATAGCCAATCTGTGGGCTGAACAAACAGAGGAAGCAGCAGCCTTAAGTGTAGAGTTAGAGAATTTAAATAAGCAGTATCAACAGGCATTGTCTGAGGGTAATCTAAATCGTGCCAAAGAGTTAGAAGAAACTATGAGTAATATGCGTCAGAAAATTGACGATCTAAACAGCCCTCTTAAGAATCTTGCTAATACGTTTAAAGAGTTTGCATTATCTGTGATTAAGGAATTGCAGAAAGTTATTATAAAAATGTTGATCATAAAACTTCTACAAACCGTGTTTGGTGGTGTAAGTGGAGGCGGAGGCGGCGCAGTATCATCAGTAGGAGGGTCTGTAGGAAGTGATCTTGGTTCTTCCTCTTTTGGTTATGCTGACGGTGGTGTTGTTCCTGGTGGAACGTTCGGTAATTTCAGAAAGTTCGCAAAGGGTGGTGTAACCGGCGGTGCTGGACTAGCAATGCTTGGTGACAATCCTTCTGGTAAGGAATTGGTTATCCCGTCAGAAAATATAAAAGATGATGAGGTTTCCGGCTATACTAGAGATGGTGGAAAGACACCTATTAATATTGTTAATATTGTTACTGAACAAGACATAGCTAAGGCCATGTCTGGTCTTGAGGGCCAGAAAGTTATTGTGAATACAATTGGTGCGGATATAGGTAAACGTGGTCCTACCTACAGAGCATTGAGATCATAAGGAGGAGTTTAAGTGAGGATATTTCCTTTAGGTGCAGTTCAGGCTGCAAATAATCAAGGTTTGATTGGTAGTATTTCATATAACTTTTTCGAGCCTAATCAAGAATGTAAAAGTCAACCAACATTTAATGTTTTGCAGACCAAGTATTTAGATCAAACAATGGTTACTAGAAAAAAGTCTGCTCCATTTATAAGTATACTCTATAATTATAACAATATATTTACCAGAGAATACAGACAAATAGAACGGTTCATCCACGATGTGGGTGAATCGTTGAACACATTCCATGCTGTGGATTTAAGTAGAGGTTTAAAACCTAGTGCAGTTGCCTCTGCTGCTAACAAATGGTCTGTGTCTGTAGATGATACATATTTTTATTCTGCTACTGCTGGATATAAAGCTAATAGGGCTTTTTTGTGGAATGGTAATGGGTGGAAAGAGGGGGCTATAACCGGCTTAACACTTAATGCATCTATTACGGTAGATATAGGTTCTAATAATTATGGGGCGTTACCTTTGGCTAATGCTGGTCTTGGTTTAGTGTATCCTGTGTATGAGGTTTATGGTGCTCAACAGGCATTGCAGAATTTTACTCCTGGTGCGTATTGGGAAGAGGATATTAAAACTAATGAGGCTGGTGGTTTTATGTACACCGGTAATATGAATTTTACATCTAAATACAAGGTTTAGGGGAGACAAATGGCTTATAGTGTAACTGCTAGTGTTAAACAGGAATTAGCAAAACCAAGTGGTGCAGAACCAATAAATATGTTTATATTAAATGCATCTATATCTGGTACAGATTATAAGTATTATGCTAATTATAATCAAGACGTTTACGGGTATCAGTTAGATTCAGATGGTGAATTTACGGTGGCAACACAGTTATATACAGGTTTACCTGTTTCATTTAGTCCGGTCAATACGGGAGTGTCTGGTGAAATTTCAGACATAAGTGTACAGATACCAAATGTGGATAGAGTTGTAGAGTCGTTTATTCAGACACAAAATTATTTACGTGGTAAGGATATTCATTTTGTTACAACTTTTGCAAAATTTTTACCATCTGGTGATTCATCTAAACATATTGGTTCTACTCCGGATAAGAACGCTGTATTGAAAGAAAAACTTTTTATAGACACAACAATGTCAGACGATAGTGCTGTGACTTTTGTGTGTAGACCAAAATTTACAATTAAACATATTCAGCTTCCTAATCGAACATTTGGTAGGGAATGTGCTTGGGCTTATGGAAATAGGTATCTTGCAACTGAATGTGATCCACTAGCATCTGTCAATTCAGCTAGTTTTCCTACCTGTGATGGAACAATAGGTAATTGTAGAGCAAGAAATAATTTAAAGCGTTTTGGTGGTTTTGTCAGTATCCCAAGAAAGGGTATTACTATAGTATAGGAGAGTTTGTCATGAAACCCAATTTTGATAAGTACATAGGTATTCCGTTTGAACATAAAGGTAGAGGTTTATCAGGTTGTGATTGTTACGGTCTCGTGAGGTTGGTGTTTGAGAATGAGCGTAAGATTGGCTTACCTGATTTTTTAGATATAGATTATAGTTGTGGTTTGGAAAAAAACGAAACTTATATTCAAGATGAATATTCTCAATTTTTAAGTAATGGTTGGGTATCAATTGACAAGCCTTATACTTTATGGGATTGTTTTATTTTCTATTCTAATATGGAAAAAGGAATAGCAGACCATATAGGAATTTGTATTGATGGTGATAAATTCCTACACGCTAGTTGTGCGGTAGGTTCGGTGCTGGTTAGTCGATTAGACCAATACTGGATTTCAAAAATATACGATGTTGCAAGGTGGGTTGGAGAATTAGATGGGTAAAGTAAAGGTCGCATTTAAAAATGTAATGGATAAAAGGGCAACCTATAAGGTTGTTGAGGGTGAATATCTTTCCCTTGCTGTGAATGAGTATGCAAGACTACATTGTGAAGAGAAAGACCTTTATGATAAAGTCATGCACGAGAAAGTAACCTTACGGGTAAATGGAAAAGTAATACCGGTAGATGATTGGAATGTAACCGAACTTGTTGACGACGATAAAGTTTTAATTACACCTACTTTAGAGGCTGGTAAAACCGGTGGGATTATGGGTATTATTATAGGCGCAATAATAATTGTAGCCTCTATCTATTTTCCACCCGCTGCTGGTGCTCTAATGATAGGTAATATAGCAGTTAATGCTACCTTATTTATGATGGGTACTGCTATGATATTAGGTGGTTTGGCAGCAACCCTTATGACACCAGATTTACCTACCCTAAGCGCA
>Ga0255055_10003116_pt1 | contig 11324 bp, 10 predicted proteins | sample JV7_2_27_MG_FD_188633 | JGI IMG/M metagenome (GOLD analysis project Ga0255055, IMG submission 188633) | Seawater microbial communities from Jervis Inlet, British Columbia, Canada - JV7_2_27 | ecosystem: Environmental > Aquatic > Marine > Inlet | place: Canada: British Columbia | collected... | reverse complement strand
TATGATCTATGAAATTCCTCATCGACAATATTCGTGGCGGGACTCTGCACCGCCTCCTGATTGATCAACTTGGCGATGGCAATAAGGCTCCTGGTTTTGGGATAAATCTTCAAGATGTCGCCCTTTTCATGGGCGAGGGCTTCGCGTTCAATCTCGACAAAACCGGCGTCATCGGCCCCAGCTTCCCGGCAAATTTCCCGGATCTCATCGGCTGATATCTGGATAGTTTGGGTATGTTGATTATTTAAATTCTCATCCATTTTTTCCTCCTTCATGAAATGTGTATATACACGTTTTTGGTTAAAAAATTTATCCGGCCTTCACTAATGATACAGTTGCCATCAAATTTGCCAGCATTTCATCAAACCTTCTTTGGCCCAATCCGTGGACGATTTCGCTCTGGGGCGCCTCCCACAGGGGCAGCGCTTTCCCAAGGGACTCTCGTCCGAGCTGTGTGAGTACCGCAACCCGTTCCCGTCGGTCTTCACCCGGTATTATCTTGATGAATCCCTTCTTTTCCAAAAGTTTAAGATTGCGGGTCAAGGTGGTGCGGTCCATCACCATGGCTTCAGCCAGGCGGGAAATTGTAATGGCCCCCAACAGGTTTACTGCCACCATCAGGGTAAACTGTGTAACCCGCAGGCCACTGGGTCGTAAGGATGTTTCATATAATTGAGTCAGCGCTCGTGATGCCTTGCGAAGATTAAAAACCGCACAGCTCTGCGCCACCTGTCGGCATTTGTCAAACACTTCCTGTTCTTTAACATTCATATTACGTGTATATACACTCAAACAAATAATTGTCAAGATCTTATTGCGATCATAGAATTGCAGGGTAAATCATGGTGATTCTGCCCACCGCAAAGGCGCCCCGGTGGAATCCTCCAAAGGAGGTCCGCTGAAGCGGAATTCCACAGGGCAGGCAGAGGGCGTAAAAACGACAGCTCATAGCTCCCCGGTGGAATCCTGCCTCCAGCAGGTCCGTAAATCGGAATTCCACTGGGCAAGCAAAGCTGTAAGCTCAAAGGGCAGGTTTAAGGTGCAAGGTATGTTTTAGCTGGGATGCCAGGAGGCAAAAAAGCTCAGTTGTTAATCCTTTCCGCTGAAAGCGGATTGGGTTTTTTCCGTTTCCTCCGGAAACTGAAAAAGGATCCTGAAGATCCTGTAAATCCTGTCTAATACCGAAGTTTTTTCATGCTCCACGTCTCAAGCAGAGGCCACTTAAACGGACAAGCGGGCGGTGAACATACAATTGCCGACAGGCACAACGATACATCGACAACAAGCTTAGCTAATGAATTAATTATCTAAAACCGCATGTCTTTCCAATCGTGAAAAAAGGGATATTCTCTTGGAAACAGAGAGAGCCTATCGCTGGGTTGGATCACCGAATCCTTGGGCACTGCTTTGTAATTTACCATCACCAGTTGTACCATATCGGTGGGGATTTTCAGGTTGTCCAAAACTTCGTCTAAGGGCATTGGGATAGTGAGATCCAATTCAATAGGATCAGGAGGAAGGTTTTTTAACTTTTTTTTCAATGATCCAAACAGGTGCACCTGGACTTTGGAATTCATCGGCTTTCTCCTTATTTGCCCGACGGTACTGGGCGCGGAAAGGGGTGATCGGAATTTTTCAAATAATCAGACTAATTCTTTTTCATATGTTTTTATAAGATTATAACCTAGGTTAAGCGGTTCAGGGTTCAGGGTTGAGCAAGGCCAATTTCCCAGCCTACAAGGAGTTATAGAGAATCTAGCGACGCTTGTCGCTTTACCAATTGGGTATTCGTTGCCGCTGTCCAAAAGCCGGCAACAATGAACTGTGGTTTATGCCTTTACAACCTTGAACGTTGAACGGGAAACTCGGAATCGTTTAGATAAAATATATGATAGTCTATAAAAAGGTCATTGATTTAAGTCAAAATTGGGAACAATCATTGGTATCCAAAATTCCTTAAGAATTTAAATGTAAGCGCAAAGAAGTCTAAAATTGGAACCTTGCTGAAAAGATGACGGAATAATGGAATCTCGGAATACTGGAATGATGATAGCCTTTAAAATCCCAATATTCCGGTTCAGCCGTCGTAGCCAGCCCACTTCGTCCTGCATCTGCGGGTCTGCAATGGCCGTGAAGGCTACTTTGGGGAAGTCGGTCATTCCAGTATTCCCGATTTCTGGAAAAGCTAATGCTTGACAGTTCAATAAGTGATTAATACCCTAACTGATCGTTAGCAAAATGGATCAAGATTCAGGAAACAATTCCGGATGGAGGTAATCCGGATGGAGGTAATATTGATGAAGACGGAATTGTCCGATATAGAACTGGAAACATATTCCAGGCAAATAGTTCTGGCTGACATTGGTTACGAGGGGCAGCTTAAACTCCGAAATGCCAGGGCAACCATCATCGGCATGGGGGGGTTGGGTTCGCTGATTGCCCTGAAACTGGTCGCAATGGGCATTGGAAAATTGCGTATGGTTGACAGAGACATCGTCTCGCGTTCAGATCTGCACCGCCAATATCTCTATGATGTGGACGCCGTGGGACTGCCGAAGGTTGAAGTGGCCCGCCAAAAGTTAAGCCGGTTAAACCCCGACGTAAAACTGGAGCTATTCCCCGAATCCCTCAATTCAATGAATTCTGACGAACTGATTGGCGGATCAGATGTCGTTTTAGACGGTCTCGATCGACCTGAACCGCGCTACATTGTCAATAGATGCAGTTTTAAACACAAAATACCCTATATTTTTGGAGCCGCCATTGAAGCGGTTGGAAATGTATCAACCTTTGTGCCCGGTCAAACCCTATGCCTGGAGTGCTTTATGCCCGGGCTTGGTGAAGATGACCTGCCCAAGTGCGGCGTGGTGGGGGTACATCCCTCTGTGCTGGGTATCGTGACCGCCATACAAGTTTCCGAGGCGGTGCGATTAATTATCGGACAGGAACCTCAACTGACAAACAAATTGCTTTACGCCGATCTGCGGGATATGCAATTTCATTCCCTGACTCTATCGTCAATGGAAAATTGCCCGGTCTGCAGTGCCAACCCATCCGGACCCCCGGAGCCCATAGTTGAAGAACTATTTGAGGAGACCTGTGCGCGGGATGGGCGGCGGAACTTTATAATCTCTCCGCGAGAAAGACTTTCAATTAACCTGGAACAACTGGGGGAGATATTAAATAACCAGGCCTATGACACAAAAATCTCCGGAAATCTTGGTATAACTTTTGAAATATCAAAAGAAATAACCGCCTGTATTTTACAAAGCGGGATTATGATCGTTCAGACAGCACCCAGATTTGAAGGGGATTTAAAGGATCACATGCTAAAGATTTACAAAACTCTTCTAATAGAAGAATTGGGTTTATCCAGCAACATTCTTCCCTAACCGTGATGGAGGAGGGTGCCATGCAGAATTTTCAGCGTATCTCTCAAGATTTGGTGGACAGCTTAGCCCTTCAATACGAGCCTGTCGGTGTCACACTGTACAGTGAGTCGGATCCCCTGCCGGAAGACATCAATCTTGCTCAGAAGGATTTTAAAAGCTACTGCCATGCTCTGGTCCTGGCCGGGGAGGGTGAATCGCTTTTGCTCGAAGGGGCGCAAATGGGGTGTAAGCTCGGGACCTCCGTATTGGGATTTGAAAAGGAAATGGAAAGATATCTTGACGATGGTGTCCTGGAAAAATACGGTGTCGGTCTTTTTGAAACCGAAGAAGCTTCTGCGGAAACGATTCTTCAGTCCGCATATCTTGAAAAAGGAAAAACCCGGGCCGCCTATATTGCACCCCTGTCTGCCTTTAAGGATATACCCCAGGTTGTTATATTTTCCGCGGACAGCGAACAGGTCATGTGGCTTCTTTATGCCGTAAACTATGAAAAAGGCGGTCAAATGGCTCTGCCGCAATCGGGCGGCGCCCTGGGGGGCTGTTCGGACATCTCCGTTTTGCCGATGAAAGAAGGCGTGACAAACATTACATTTCTGGGGTTGGGCTGCCGTTTGAAATCAAACCTGGGTCCCTGCCATCTGATGATGGGAACCCCCGGAGAAAAAATAAAGATGATTCATGCCCATACCCGGGATTTAGCAAAGCCCATCGCCATGCTGAATAAACAACGCGCCGGGACATGAGAAAAGCATCCCAGTTGATTATTCGGTTTGGTTCCGAAACAATTTTTGCTATAAATTACTAAAGAAGATACCGGAAACCCGTTAACCATACCAACGGATTTGAATTGTAATGGGTCACCGCTACAAATTTGATCGGCTTGAAGCAGCCGGCTCTCTGGGAGATCTGGGGACGCTTCTGCCGATAGCCATCGGTATGATTCTGATCAACGGCCTCGACCCGTGTGGCCTGTTTTTCTCAATCGGGCTATTTTATATTCTTGCCGGTATTTACTTCGGGGTCACCGTTCCTATCCAGCCCATGAAAGTCATCGGTGCCTATGCCATTGCCACAGGCGTGAACGCTTCTCAAATCCTGGCCTCGGGGGTTTTAATGGCACTGATACTTCTCCTTATTGCCGCAACCGGTGCCGTTAACATTCTGGGCCGGTATACGCCAAAATCGGTTGTCAGGGGGGTCCAGCTTTCCACCGGTGCCATACTGATGGCTCAAGGTGTCCAATTTATGATGGGGACATCCAAATTTCAGGGGATCAGGCAGGTAGCCGAACCGTATCTTACTCTTCAAAGTTTGGGACCGATTCCCATCGGAATAGTCATCGGTGTTGTCGGCGGCCTTTTAACGCTTTTCCTGCTGGATAACAAAAGGCTTCCCGCCGGTCTGGTTTTGGTACTTTGCGGAATTCTGATTGGATTGGGCCTGGGTACCCATCAGGGATTTGAAAAGTTGCAGATCGGCATACACCTGCCAAAAATTCTGCCCTTCAGTATACCTTCGGGTCCTGATTTTTCCCTGGCGTTTTTGCTTCTGGTCCTCCCGCAAATCCCGATGACCCTTGGCAATGCCGTTGTTGCTTACGCGGATCTGTCTCGAGAATATTTCGGTGAGGCTTCAGATCGCGTCACCTATCGCAGCGCATGCATCAGCATGGCCCTGGCGAATTTCATCAGCTTTCTGACGGGGGGCATGCCGCTTTGCCACGGCGCCGGTGGATTGGCGGCCCATTATCGATTCGGGGCACGTACGGCTGGATCCAACCTGATCATCGGCTCTTTTTTTATCATCCTGGTTGTCTTACTCGGTAAGCATATGCTTTCAATTCTATATCTTGTGCCGATGTCAATTCTGGGGGTATTGCTGCTGTTTGCCGGTGGCCAGCTGGCACTGACCATTATCGATCTGAAAGACCGCAAGGAATTGTTTGTGACCCTGGCGATGTTGGGCATCACCCTGGCATCCAATCTTGCCGCCGGGTTTATCGCCGGGCTGATTATCGCTTATTTGTTGAAGTCAACACGGATGAACATCTAAGAAGTGGTCTCAATACCCCATTTTATCCGCCTCAGGTGGGCTAAGGCCCAATGGCGGCGTTTTCCCGCGGATTGAAATGCTCACGTACTGGCGTGTACGCTCCGCTTTCAATCCGCGGGATGCCTTGCCCTTGAACCTTAGATGGGGTATTGCAACCACTCCTGGTGATGCGTCCCGCAAAAAAGTTATAAATTCCAGCACAAGGTTTGATCCGCCAGAGTACTTTGGCGGATGAGCAGTACATTTTGAAGAGGTTTGCAACGCAGCCATTGGGCCTTAAATGGGGTTTTGAGACCAATTCTCGAGCAGGTGGATGGAATCGGGGGTTGGGAGAATATTGACCTGTTCACCGATTAACGGTCGGGTTTGATTATACAGGTTTTGAGACATAAAAAGTGTAATCCATACCCCGCTATCGACGACCACCCGAATTTTTCCATTTTCCGCCGACACCTGTATCACCTTTCCCTGCATGCTGTTGGAATCAAAATTTCCCTCTCCAACCCTGACAAATTCAATCTTATCCGGATCAATAAATACACGAACTTTCCCGCATCGTCCGGCCACATGCGCTTGGCTTATAGGAAGGGTGATGTTATCCTGGATGATGCATTTATACTGGTTCTGACCGGTGGCAATCAGATCAGCACTAAAGATATTTTCGCGTTGCGTTGGAATGATCCTGCCATGGTCCAGCACAAGGGTCTGTTTTGCGAGGGCTGCCGCCTGAGACCTGTCATGGGTGGTGAACAAAACGGTGATCTTTTTTACCTGGTTGATCTGTTTGAGAATTCGGATAATCGCATGTTGATTTTCTATATCTACACTGGATGTGGGCTCATCACATAAAAAAACTTTGGGTGAAACCGCAAGCGCACGGGCAAGGGCCACCCGCTGGGTTTCACCCCCTGATAGGCGGTGGGCGGGCGCCTGTATATACTGTTGCATACCCACCAGCTCCAGTGCTTCTTCAATAATCCGCTGACATTTACTTTTTCTGATACCTCTGACTTTTAATCCAAACTCCAAATTTTTGTAAACAGTGGTCGTAAAGAGAATCGGATGTTGATCAACCACCACCACTTCCCTGCGCAGCTTTTGCAGCTCTGATTCAGAATATCGGACCGGCATCGAGCAGTATTGGAGATATCCGGAAGTCGGCGGTTCAAGAAACCCGAGAATATTTATCAGGGTGGTTTTCCCGGCCCCGTTGGGACCCAGCATGGCGTAAATCCCCTTTTCTTCAATTTCCAGCTCTGGAATGTCTAGGACCGTCCTGTTTTCATAGATCTTGGTCAATTGCGATAAAACATAAAGCATCAAGTTCGGATCCTCCCTTGAAAAAAATGAAACAAGAGGTTGATGCCGAAACTGATTGCCAGAAGTATGATACCCAGGGCAACCGCCAGCGAAAAAACACCTTTATCGTATTCCAGGGCCATGGCGGTGGTCATGGTGCGCGTAAACCCTTTAATATTTCCGCCCAGCATCATACTGATGCCCACCTCGGCAATGACGCGACCATAAGCAGCGATGATGGCGGCCATGATTCCAAATCGCGCTTCCCTGACAATCACCCACCCGGTCTGCCGGCGGTTGGCGCCAAGCGTCATTGCGGTTTTCCGATAGCGTTCATCGATGCGGCTGATTGCAGCAATGGTGAAGGCCATGACAACGGGTATGATCAATAATGTTTGACCGATAATGATGGCTTTTTGGGTGTAAAGCAGATCCAATGGGCCGAAGATGCCTCTTCGGGTGATAAACGCGTAAACAAAAAGACCGACGACCACTGTCGGAAGCGCCAGCAATGTGTTCAATATCGTGATAACCATCGGCTTTCCGCGAAATGAGCCGAATGCCAGCATAAAACCAGCAGGCACACCGACCAGGCCGGCCATAAGGGTGGAAGCACAGCTGACCTTGAGCGATACCGCAACGATGGATACCATTTCAGTATCCAGTGATACCACCAAGAGGATTGCTGAGATAAAACTGTCGATTAGTAAATCCATAGATTCTCCTAAAGGAGAATAAATTCGAAATCCGAAGCACGAAATTCGAATTTCGGATTTTTGTAACCTAAAAACTATTTCCTAAATTATGTGTAACAATTAATTCTTCTCGACTACACATCCTCAAAACTACTCCAAGGCATCTGGGTAAAACAGCTGTTTGCCAAGAAGTTTGTAATTGGCGATAAGCGATTGCCCCCTGGAAGAAATAAGCCATTGGATAAATTCTTCGGCCAGATCGTAGCGCACATGCGGATGCTTTTGGGGATTTACCGGAATAACACCATAGGGGTTTGCCAGTCCGGGATCCCCTTGAAACAGGACATCCAGGTCAATTCCGATATCCCGGCCCAGCTTGTATTTTATATATGTCCCTCTGTCGGCCAGGGTGTAGGCACGTTTTTCGTCAGCAAATGTGATGGTTTTACCCATTCCCTGCCCAATAGAAAGATAGCGCGGCCCCAGGGCATTGGGGTGCAAAAACCTGATTTGTCTTTTTTTACCTTTTTTAACAATCGTATGGGTTTCATTTCCAAGCGCCAGACCGCTCGACTTCCACAATTCCTGTTCTTTGGTATGGGTGCCGCTGTCATCGCCCCGTGAAATAAACAATGCATTGGAGACGGCTATCTTTTTCAGGGCAGATGCAGCATTATCCACACCCTTAATATTGGCAGGATCCTTAGGGGGACCGAGTATCACAAAATCGTTGTGCATCACGGCATAGCGCCGGGTACCATATCCACTATTAACAAATTTTTCTTCCCTGGATTTTGCATGCACAAATATCACATCCACGTTGCCATCCATACCGTCGCGAATGGCGGCTCCGGTGCCTTTGGCAATAACCTTGATCTTGATGCCGGTATCTTTGACCAATTCAGGCAAGATAACATCCAGCAACCCGGAGGTCTGGGTGCTGGTCGTAGTGGACATTTTAAGGATTTTTTCTGCGGACAACGCTTCAGCGGGACAAATACAGGTCAGCAACCATGAGAGGCTTAGGGCGAAAAAAAAATTACGACTCATTTAGAACTTCTCCTTTTTTTGATCCTGAGCGAATATCTAATGAAACCGATTCTTGTTATTCCTCTACAGGCGAACCGGGGTACACCATCTTGCCGGAAAGTTGCAGGTCATAGCCATAGGAAGTATTTACTAACTGTCTGAAGTCATCCTCTTGAAGCAATCCCAAAAATTTCTGGATACCCTCATCAAAAAACCGTTCCTTGGAAATCAACAGATCGTATCTTTCCCAGCGCAGTGGTAGAAAACCAATATCAAGCATGGCAGCCACCGCCCGTATACCCGGTCCGGCATCCGCGCGACCGGACAAAATCTCAAGGCCGACATCCAGATGCCGGTGAACCTCGTGATGATAGCCATCTATTTTCCCGGTGCTGATCTTTGCTTTTTTGAGTTCATGATCGAGCAACAGGCGTGTCCCGGTTCCCAGCGCCCGGTTTACTATTCTTGTTCCGGGCCGGGCGAGATCGGCAATGCCCGTAATGTCTTTGGGATTATCTTTTTGAATGAGGATGCCCTGCTCCCTTTTACAAAAATTGACCACGGCCGGTATTTTATCGAGTTCTTTGAGGGCAAAGTCAAAATTGTATTCGGCCTCATTTTCTTGCAGCAGATGGCTGGATGCTATGTGGCAGAGATGTTGACGCAAGGCCCTCAAACCTCCCATACTGCCCAAATTAGCAAACACGGCCAGATGTTCATTGTAAAGGGTGTTGAACAGGGCAATGGTTTTGTCCAACAAAATATCGTTGCTTCCGGTAATTATTAGTAATCCTTGGTATCTTGGAAGAATGGATTTACTTTCGGGGTAGTTAAGTGTATGGGCATCGATCCATTGGTCAACCAGATGCCGCGGAAACAGCCACTTGCCCGTTACCTTGGTGGCCGGCAAGCCTTTATCGGAAACAAGTGAATATACCATTTTCTCATTGATATTAAGATATTCCGCAACTTCTTTAGTAGATAAAAATCTTTTCATAACCGCATTGCCTCAAAATTATAAACAACCTGATTTTATTAACTTGAAAGCCAAAAATAATCGATTTTGCTTACTTCAAAGCTATAAATTTATAATTTTTTGTAATTATTTGTCAATATAAAATTTAATAAATATTATACGTACTAACTTTAACTATAAATAACTTTTACTGTTGAAAATCATACCGATAACGATTCGATAAAGTTGGAAATAGGTAATTTTTGCGAGTTGCGGGTTGCAAAAATTGAACACGCAACACGCAACGCGTAACCCGCAACTATCACTTGAGCCATTACGCCATCACTCTAACACTCCATTACATCCTCCCTATTGCTCCCTTCGCTAATTGCTCAAGGACTATCTGAACATCTTTTCGAAAATCATTATAATTATTTGTTTTTTTCTAAAGTGGATGATCGGATTGGCCGATTAAACAGTATAAGCTTTGTTATTGGTTGTAGATTAAAAGTCTACTTTAAATTAAAATCGGATGGGGTACCGAAATGGGAGTCATACCGACCAGTAAATTGGAAAGTGGTATGGTATTAGCCGTTGAAGTCAAGGATGTAAGCGGCAGGCTGCTTTTGGCCAAAGGGGAAGAACTACAACCGGCCCACATCAGGGTCTTTAAAATGTGGGGGGTGTCAGAGGTTAACATTGTCGGTGACGTTGAAACCCAGGACAATGCTGAAGCCGATATCGATCCGGATGTGTGGGAAAAGACCAAAGATCATACGGCACTGATCTTTAGACATGTTGACCTTGATCATCCAGCACTCAATGTCCTGTTTGATTTGTGTGTCCTGTTTAGATGCAAGCATAATGGATTGGTAACCGGAAGTGACGTGACACCCGGAGAATATGATGATTCAAAAAATCACATCAAACGGGACATCCTTAAAAAGATTAATGACAGGCAGATTCAGTTGCCCGAAATACCGTCAATTGTTTTTGAATTAAACGAAGTTATCGAAGATCCGATGGCTTCATCCGAAAATATCGCCGAAGTCGTAAATACAAGCCCGAGTTTGACGGCGAATTTACTACGAATTGTGAACTCACCGCTGTATGGCTTTCCGAACAAAGTCGATAAAGTCTCCCGGGCGGTAACCCTGATCGGTACAAAAGAAATCTCCAGTTTGGCCCTGGGTATCATGATGCTTACCGTATTCAAGAATATACCCCCGGATATTCTGGATATGCATTCTTTTCTAAAGCACAGTTTGGCCTGTGGTGTAATATCCAGAATACTGGCTGCTAAAAAGAATTTAAAGGAAACCGAACAGATACTTGTTGCCGGGTTATTGCACGATATCGGCCGGCTGGTAGTCTATGCCTATTTCCCCGAGTTGGCCCGAAAATTATTAAGCCGGGCCCTTGTCTCGGACCAGATACTTCACCGGGAAGAACAATCTTATCTGGGTTGCCAACACACTGATATTGCAAAGTATTTGTTGCAAAAATGGAAACTGCCGAGTAACATTGGAAACAACGTCGTACACCATCACAATCCGTCAGCCGCAGAAAATCACGAACAGGCAACAATCATTCATCTGGCCGATATTATCGTCAACGGATTGGGTTTCGGAACCAGTGGAGAACGTTTGGTTCCGCCGCTGGACACCGAATCCTGGGACAACCTTGAACTTTCACCCAACTGTTTTGAATCCGTAATTGAGCAGGCAACTCACCAATTGTTTGCGCTTGAAATATTTTTGCAGGGTCTTGAAACTTGATGAATGTTGAAAAGGACATAGACACCCGGAAGTTGTATCAGCGAATTACCCATCTTGAGGAGAACAGGCGTTTTATCCAGAACGCCCTGGAAATGGCGCTTTCACTGGGTGATTTTCAGCGGAA
>Ga0255055_10003115_pt1 | contig 11327 bp, 7 predicted proteins | sample JV7_2_27_MG_FD_188633 | JGI IMG/M metagenome (GOLD analysis project Ga0255055, IMG submission 188633) | Seawater microbial communities from Jervis Inlet, British Columbia, Canada - JV7_2_27 | ecosystem: Environmental > Aquatic > Marine > Inlet | place: Canada: British Columbia | collected... | reverse complement strand
GAGGCGCTGGAGCCGCTACTCGACGACGGACGAGCCGCCGACCGCTTCGCCCGCCTGGTCGAGCGGCAGGGCGGAGACCCGCGCGTTCTCGACGAGCGCGACAGGTTGCCGGCCGCGCCGGTGCTGGCTGACCTGGAAGCGCCGGCATCCGGCTGGTTGGCCGGGCTCGACGCCCGACAGATCGGGCTGGCCGCCGTGGAGCTCGGTGCCGGCCGGACCCGCGTCGAGGACGACGTGGACCCTGCGGTCGGATTCGAGATCCACAGGAAGGTGGGTGAGGAGGTCGAGTCCGGAGAGCCGTTGATTACCGTGCACGCGGCGAGCGAAGATCAGGTTGAAAGGGCGCGCCAGAGGCTGAGTGGGGCGATCTTGATCGAGGAGGCGGAGCCTCCCGCGAGGGCGACGGTCCGCTACCGGGTCACGGCTGAAGGCACGACGCCCCTCTGACTACCAGTCGAAGTCCTCGGTGATCTCGGGCAGGGAGTCACCTCGGGCCCGCTGCCGGATCCCCCAGGGAAGGTGGAGGTCACAGCTCTCCACCGGCTCGGTCCCCGAGACGTAGATCTCCGTGTAGGCCTGGTCGATCGGGCACCACTCCGTGGCCAGCAGGCCGGTGGCCGGATCCACCCGCCGCTCCACCAGACCCTCGGGGCGCTCCCAGGGCTCCGGAGCCTCGCGATCCCGGTAGTAGGCGATGAGCGCCTCTGCGCTCACGGGAGCTGCATTGCGGCCACCCGTGGCGCCGCGGTGGATTCTCACCGGGCGATCGAAGCCGATCCAGGTGATCGCCACCAGGTCCGGGGTGAAGCCGACGAACCAGGTGTTCGTGGCCTCGTTGGTCGTTCCGGTCTTGCCTGCCGCCGGGACCTCGGGCGGAAGTCCCAGGCGGCGAACGGCCGTGCCGGTCCCGCGGGGCGCGTCGACCACGTCCTGCAGCATGTCCGTCATCACGAATGCCGTCTGCTCGTCCAGCACCAGCTCCCGCTCCGGCCGGCTCTCCCAGATGGTCTGGCCGTCCGAGTCCTCGATCCGGAGGATCGGCCGGGCGGAGACGCGGGTTCCCAGGTTGGCAAAGGTGGTGTACGCCTCCGCCACCTGAAGCGGGAGCACGGACGCCGCGCCGATCGAGACCGAGGCCACGCGCGGCACATCGGTTCGGATGCCGAGGCGCCGCGCCGTCTGCGCGACGGTCTCGAGGCCGATCCTGAGACCCAGCTTAACGGCCACCACGTTGATGGAGCGGAAGAGGGCCTCCCGGAGCGTGATCGGTCCGAGGAAGCTGTCGGTGAAGTTCTTGGGGGAGTAGATCTCGCCGGTCACCAACTCGACCTGCAAGGGCGTGTCGTAGATGACCTCAGACGCCGGTATCCCGCTCTCGATCGCAGCCGTGTAGACGAACGGCTTGAAGACCGAGCCCGGCTGCCTCAATGCCTGGTTCACACGGTCGAACTCCGAGTCTCGGAAGTCGCGTCCGCCGACCATGGCAAGAACTCCGCCGGTCTTTGCGTCCAGGGCGATGAAGCTGCCCTGGATGTAGGGCATCTCCGGGCCCCGGAGGCTGTCCTCCGGCCAATCGCGCGTCTCGCGGTAGGTCGGGGCCGAGAAGCCGGGCTGCCTCTCCACCCAGTCGAGTTGCGCGTGCAGGGCCGAGTCGGCCGCCGCCTGCAGCTCCGCGTCGAGCGCGGTGTAGACCCGAAAACCGGCCTCGTACATCTCCATGCCGTAGCGTTCGAACAGGATCCTGCGCACCCATTCCACGAAATAGTCCGAGGTCTCGGATCGACGAGCGCCCTCACGCAGGAGGATCGGGAAGGCCTTGGCGAGCTCCGCTTCCTGCCGGGTGACCATCCCCTGCCCGGCCATGAGCTCGAGGATCAGGTTGCGCCGGGCCAGGGCTCGCTCGGGATGCCGGATCGGGGAGTAACGCGCCGGGGCGCGGGGAAGCGCTGCGAGCAACGCGGCCTCCGGCAGGGTGAGATGCGTGGCGTCCTTATCGAAATAATGCTGGGCGGCGCTCTGCACGCCGTACACGCCGTCGAAGTTGATCTGGTTGAGGTAGGCCTCGAGGATCTCCTCTTTCGTGTAGGCGCGCTCGAGGGCGAAGGCCACCTTCATCTCCCGCAGCTTCCGTCGAACCGAGATCTCCCGCCGGTCCACCGTCCCGGCGAACATGTTGCCGGCCAGCTGCTGGGTGATCGTGCTGCCGCCGGCGCCGCCGTATCCGTGGACGGCGAAGTTCACGGCGGCGCGGAGGGTACGCCATGGGTCGATTCCCTCGTGTCGCCAGAAACGCCTATCTTCAACGGCGATAAAGGCTTTCGGCACGTGAGCCGGCATGGTCCCGTAGGAGACCGGTATGCGGCGCTCCACGGCCAGCTCGGCCAGGAGGCTCCCATCGGCGGCGTAAACGCGGGTCGCCTCCTTGGCCTCGAAGGCGTAGATCTGGGCAATGGAGGGGCAGTCGTCGCACAGGTGGTTCCAGCTTCCCCACGCGAGGCCGAGAGCGAACGCAGCCAGGCCGCCGGCGATGGTGAAGATCAGCCATCGCTCGCGACCGGGGATGCGAGCCCACAACTCTTTGAATCTTAGCACGTTATCCGCTAAGGCTCCCCATCCGAAGTCGTCGAGGGTGCGCTCGCCGCATGTGGGCGACGCTTCTTCGAGGCCGGGAACGAAGTGACGTACAGTACCGGTCAGCCCCCTGCATGTGCCGCGGGCGGTTCGGCTTGGCGACTCTCGCCACCGTTCCGCCTGCCGATTCTCGCTATTGATTTGCCTTTGCGTAGGGAAAATTCCTTACACGACACCGCGGGTTATCCCTTGCATGTCACGACTTGTCACAAAACCCACCCCCTCATACGTTTTAAGGCGCCGGTTACCCAGGGTTCGGTTGCCGAGAATCCGTGGGGTGCCTTTCCAAGGCTAGCGGCGGTGCTGCGGGGATCTCTCGGCTGAAATCCACCACTCCATCGAGGTTTGGGCGCGATCGACGCTAACCGGCGGTCGTAATGCGTCCCACTCGATGCCAAGTCGGAGGTGGACTCATGTTATCTGCTTGGTTTAGGCAGGCGGGGCTGCTATCCGTTGCCGCACTCGCCAGTGCCTTCCTGGCTCTTCCCAGCGACGCACAGGCCCAACAGGAGGGAGCCGTCATTGTCGGCCAGGTGACCGACAATGCGGGCACCCCCCTGGAGAACGTGGCCGTATCGCTGCGCGGGCAGAGGATCGGCACGCTGACGGATCAAGACGGAAGGTTCAATTTGGTCGTGCCAACGGCCCGCTTCTCGGTCGGTGATCCACTGACCGTCGAGGCGGCCCTTCTCGGCTACCGCACGCACTCCGAGTCGATGACGCTGGCGTCGGGCACGAACCAGATCGACTTTGAACTCGCGCTGGATCCGGTGCGGCTGGACGAGATCATCGCCGTCGGCCAGGGCATGGAGGCCCAGCGCCGGAAGCTGGGCGTGGCGGTCGGCTCGGTGGACGCTCAGCAGATCCTGGACAGCCAGGACACGAACATCATCGACGCCCTCACCGGTAAGGTGGCGGGCGTCAACGTCGTCTCGGCAGGCGGGGAAGCGATGGCCGGAAGCTACATCGTGATCCGTGGTCCCAAGTCGGTGGAGGGGGGCACCCAGCCGCTCTTCGTGGTGGATGGGACGCCGGTCTCGAACTCGACGATCGCGCTCGAGACCACCGGTGGCGACGGAGCGGGCGGCACGGCGGGCACGGCGGTTCAGAACCGTGCGGCCGACATCAACCCCGCCGACGTCGAGAGCATCGAGATCCTCAAGGGACCCGCGGCAGCGGCGATCTACGGCTCGGCGGGCTCGAACGGCGCCGTCCTCATCACCACGAGGCAGGGCGCCGCCGGCCAGTCGCAGATCATGCTCAAGTTCCGCGGCGGCCCGGACAACGTGAACTATTCGCAGCCTCTTCAGTCGCAGTACGGGCGGACCGCGCCGGGCTCGTCCCAGAGTTGGGGCCCGCAGCTGGACTGCTTCCCGAACTGCGAGGTCGGCTCGGATGTCTTCGACCACGCGTGGGAGATGTTCGACACGGGCCGGCGGCTCCAGGGGGACGCGAACTTCTCGGGCGGCGGTCAGCGGACGAGCTACTTCGTGTCGTTCAGCTACCTCGACCAGGCCAGCGCCATGGAGGGCAACTCGTCCCTCAGCAAGTTCACGACCCGGGTGAAGGGTTCCTACGACTTCCTGGACAACCTCACGTTCGCGGGCAACATCGCGTACACGAACCAGGACGGGGACATGATCCAGCAGGGCTCGAACATCAGCGGGCTGCTGCTGGGCGCGTTCCGCACGGTGCCGGAGTACAACAACTGCCCGGAGAAGTGGATGCCCACGTGCTGGCTGAACGACGACGGGCTCCATCACTCCTACCGGAATCCGGAGCCCACGTCGGTGACGGAGAGACGCGGGTACGACAACCCGTTCTGGATCGCGAACGAGATCCGGAACACCGCGCAGGTGGGCCACACGTTCGGCAACCTGCGGCTCGACTGGGAGCCGTTCCACTGGTTCGCCGCCACCTGGATCGGCGGCGTGGACTACTTCTCGGACCAGCGGCTCACGCTCTTCCCGAAGAGCTCCTCGGAGCAGCCGGACGGGCGCGTCATCCGCGCCACCTTCCAGGAGCTGAACATCGACAGCTCGGTGCTCGGGACGTTCTCGTGGAACGAGCTGACCCAGAGCGTCGGGCTCAACTTCACGGCGGGCTGGAACATCCGGAGCGAGGAGTCCAGGAACATCGACATCCAGGGTGACCGGCTCATCCTCGGAACCGAGCAGACCGAGTTCGCGGTGGACCGCACGCCGAACGAGTTCACCGGGAAGGCCAAGACACAGGGCTTCTTCGGGGACCTGAGCCTCGACATCGCCGACCAGCTGTTCATAGCCGCTGGCGCGCGCTACGAGGGCTCGAACACCTTCGGGACAGACCAGAACTACTTCGTCTACCCCTCGGGAAGCGTGGCATGGGAGTGGAGCCAGCTGGTTGACGCCAACTGGCTGAGCTTCGCCAAGCTCCGCGGCGCGTACGGCGAGGCCGGCCGGCCTCCGCCGATCTTCTCGAACCTCTCGTCGTTCGAGACAGAGGTGTTCGGCGACGGTTGGGTGTCCGTGGGTCTCGAGACGATCTACGCCGGCCAGGAGGGCGTGGTCACGGACAACGTCGGCGGCAACGAGCTCATCGACCCCGAGCGGACTCGTGAGTACGAGGGCGGCCTCGAGATGGCCTTCCTCGAATCGCGGCTCTCGTTCGGCGTGACCTACTACGAGCAGTTCACGACCGACGCGATCATCTTCCTGCCCGTCGCGCCAAGCAGCGGTACGGAGTTCCTGCCGTTCAACGGGGCGGAGTGGAACAACAAGGGCTGGGAGCTCAACATCGGCCTGATCCCCGTCCAACAGAACAACTTCCAGTGGGAGATCAACGCCAACTGGTCGAAGAACAACAGCGTGGTGACCGACCTCCTCGGCGCCGAAGCGGTCTTCCTTTCCGGGTTCACCGATCCCGCGCCGCACGTCGTCTTCGACCAGTGCGGACCGGCGAACGACGCCCCGTGCGAGTTCGGGGAGCACCGCGGATCGGGCTACATTCGCTTCGGCCGCGGCATCCGGTACGATTGGGACGACGACGGCGTCCCCAACGACATCGATGCCGAGTTCCCGAACGCGACGCCCGGCGCGGCGTTCATCGCCCCCAATGGCTTCCCCGTGTTCGATCCGCAGGAGCGCCAGATGGCGAATCCGAACCCCCTCTGGCTCGCCGGCCTGAGGACCACGTTCAGGCTCTGGCAGGACCTCCGCATCACCGCCTTCTTCGACTGGAAGCAGGGGGGGCAGATGTGGAATGGCACGCGGGGCGCGCTTTACTACTTCGGCACCACCGCGAGCTCCTTGCCGTTCCATGGCGAGGGCATCGAGGAGGCGTTCACCGGCCTCACGCCGTGGGTGGAAGAGGGCGTCGACGGTCCCGGTGCGGGCATGGTCGTCACGCAAGACGAGGAAACCTGGGGCCCGTTCAGCGACGCGAACAGCTTCTGGGGTCCGTCGGAGGCCAGCATCGAGGACGCCAGCTACGTGAAGTGGCGCGATGTCTCTGTCTCCTACACGAACGACGGGAGATGGCTGCGCTCGATCGGCTTCAACCGGATCGAGTTGATGGTCGGCGGCGCCAACCTGATCACCTGGACCGACTACACGGGCCTCGACCCCGATGCCAACCTCACGAGTCAGACGGTCGGCCGTGGGTTCGAGTACTTCAACAACCCTCAGATCCGCTCCTTCACGTTCGCTATCAGCCTCATCCGCTGAGCGGAAGCCGAGAGCTAGCGACTGCGAACGGAGCAAGGACGACCGAAAAGGAGACGGATCAAATGAGTACACAGATTATCAGATGGGGGCGCCGCGCGGCATGCGCGGCTCTCGTCGGTGCCTCTCTGTCGGGATGCGGGTTTACGGATCCGATCTCGTCGAACCCCAACTCCGTGCCCGATGCGGCGGTGGACCAGCTGTTCACAAGCGTCCAGGTCACCACGTTCATGTGGGCCGGCGGGAACATGTCCCGTCTGGCCTCGGTGTGGACGCAGCAGATGGACGGCACCGACCGGCAGTTCGCCGGTTTGGCGTCATACAACAACATCGATGAATCGCTCCTGAACAATGAGTGGCAGCAGATTTACGGACAGGGAGGTCTGGAGGACATCAAGAAGGCCCTGGTGAGGGCTGCGGCCCGGAACGATCGGATATACGCGGGCATCTTGAAGATCTACGAAGCCTTCCAGATCGGGATGGCAGCGAGCGTATGGGGTGACGTCCCCTTGTCGACCGCGGGGGAGCCGGACGCGACGCTCGATGACCAGATGACGGTCTACGACCGGATGATCGCCCTGTTGGATGAGGCGATCGCCGACCTGTCGACAGGCCAGGGCACCGGTCCCGGCGCCGCGGACTTCAACTTCGGAGGGGATCCGTCACCGTGGATCGACGTCGCCAACACCCTGAAAGCGCGATTCCACATGCACACGGCCGAGGTCAGGGGAGCCAGCGCGTACCAGGCGGCCCTCGCGGCGGCGCAGCAGGGGATCTCGTCCGCCGCGAACACCTGGTATCAGATCCACAGCGCTCGTTCGCAGGAGAACAACCTCTGGTTCCAGTTCCAGCGCGACCGATCCGGGTACATCCAGGCGGGCGCGTACGGAGTGGATTGGCTGCAGGATCGGGGGGACCCCCGGCTGTCGCTCTACTACACCAAGGGGCTTGGACCCTTCGAAGACATGTACATCGGCTCGCCGCCGGGCAACCCGCCGGGCGATCCGCTCACGAACGCATCGAACCTCAACGTCCCGGGCGAGCCCGCCTATGATCTCGCGATCGCAAGCTGCCAGGAGACGCAGTTCATCATCGCAGAGGCCCAGTTCGCGCTGGGCAACGAGGCGGCTGCGATAGCGGCGGCCGACGATGGCATCGCCTGCTCCGAGGCGGAGTGGGGTGTGTCCCTGGATGATATGCCGGGCGGCCTCAGCGGGTCAGCGTTGTTGGCGGAGATCATGGAGCAGAAGTACAGCTCGATCTTCCTCAACATCGAGACATGGAACGACTACAAGCGTACCTGTCTGCCCGCTCTCCAGCCACCCGAGGGCGAAACTGAGCTCCCGCCCCGGCTCGTATACCCGGGGAATGAGCGGCAGACGAACGACAATGTGCCTGATGTGTCGGATCAGCCGCTCCGAAACGACAACGACCCGAACCCCTGCTAGCCGCAGGCTCACAACACGCGGAAAGGGCGTGAGGTCGACAACGTGACACTATCAACACAACGCTGGCGGTGGGCCCTATGGCCCACCGCCATGCTTCTTGTCGGGTGCGCGTCGAGCGGCCAGGGTACGGCTGCCGGCGGCACGGAGGAAGAGGAGCCGGGCGAGGTGAGCTCCGTCACCGTCGAGGTCACGAACGACCCGACGGTGCGGAGACCGGTTACCGTCCGCATCGTGTCCAGCGCGGGGGAGCGCGCAATACTCGGAAGCGTTCCGGCGGGAGGGACCAGGACGTTCGAGTACAGGAGTTCCTCGTTCAGCGGAACCTTTTCGCTCGTCGCACAGGCGCCCGGCTTCACCGACATTCAAAGCCAACCGTTTAGCCTGTTTGCCGGCTACACCGTAAGCTGGCGCCTCGCCACCAACCTGACGCGGTTATTCGCCGGCACCGGTGGGACCTAGGCGGGGTACAACGAAGCAGGCGCAATCAACGATATGATTCTTGTTAAGCGAAGGGAGCGCGGCTCCCCCGGTAGAGTGCGGCCCGCTACGCGGACGATGGCCGCAGTTCTGGCCATCGTCTTTCTCATTCCGGCCACGGCGTGCCTCAACTACGTGGCCGTCCAACCTGGCGAGCCCGAGCGCGGACAGGAGGTCAAGGTATACCTGAACGATCCGGTCGACGTCGAGCTTCACCAGCTGGTAGTGAACAACGCCACGCTCGTGGAGGGCGAGGTTTCTTCCTGGACCGAGGAAACGCTGGAGATATCGGCGTTTAGGGTCGAGGCGCCCGGTAACGCGGAGTATCTGGCCAACGGCGACCACGTGTCGCTGCCCAGAGAGTCGATCGAGCGTATCGAGGAAAAGAGGGTGGCCACCGGGAAGTCCGTCGCTCTCGCCGCTGGGTTCGTGGGTGTCGTGGCCATCGTCGCTATCGGCTTTCTCTCGGGCGGTGGTGGCAATCCAGACCGGCCTCCGCCCGGCGTGCCGGAGTAGGCGGGAACCCGGAGGCAGCCCCGCCCGTTCCTCGAAGAACGAGAGGCCTAACCGGAGCTCCAAATGGCTGGATCGCGGACTTGTCCTCACGGCCGCCCGACGCGGTCGGGTGAGGCGGCGGTCGCCCTGGGGCTCACCTTTCTCTCCCTTCTCTGGGCCGAGGGCGCTCTCTGCCAGGATCTTCGTGCCGGCCTGCGTGGACGTGTCCGAGATGCAGAGACCTCGGAGCCCGTTGTCGCTGCCACGGTCCGAGTCAGACTTTCGGACGGAAACCTCACCACCCACACCGATGAGGAAGGTGCGTTTCGGTTCCCGGGAATGAGACCCGGAGATGTCCTTCTCAAGGTGGAGCACATCCGGTTCGAGGAGGGGGAGTGGACCGTGGAGCTTGTCGGCGGGAAGACCAAGGTCCTCGACATCTCGATCGCCAGCAAGGCCTACGTGATGGACCCCCTCGAGGTCGATGTGGCGGCCGACGTGGCCCGGAAGATGCGCGGATTCAACCAGAGGCGCGACCGGGAAAAGGGCCACTTCTTCGGCCGCTCGGACATCGAGGAGGGAGATCCGATCCACCCATCCGATCTGCTCAGATCCATCCCAGGGCTGCGGCTGCTGGCGGAGGATACCGGCGACCTCCGTATCGTGATGGGGAGCGGGAAAGCGGCTTGCGAGGCCGCTGTCTTCTGGGACGGATCGCCCATGGAGGCGATCCGCATCGACGATTACCTGCCGGAGCACATCGAAGCGATCGAAGTCTACACGCGCTTCACGAGCACGCCACCGCCGTTTCGGTCCCGGTCGCGTCGCTGCGGATCGGTGGTCGTCTGGTCACGGGAGAGTCTGGACGCGCAGCCCTGAGGGGACGTGCGGGCCTGAGCCTGAGGGCTGAGGGTGGGAGACTGGGCCTTCCTGGCCCGGGCTACGGATTCTCGTCCGGGCCCTCGCGGATCCAGATGAGGATCGCACCGCACCGCATCCCGCCCCTCCGGTACTGCGTCGGCGCCTCGGCGGGGCTACGGTAGATTTCGAGAAGCGCCACGTCGTCCACGCCCACGTGGTTGAGCTCGAAGTACTCGTCCATCAACAACCCATCGACGTAGTACTTGGGCTTGCAGGCCGCCGCCCCGTAACCGATGAGCACGATCTCGGTCGTCGAGGCACCGATCCCGGAAGCGAGCACGTCGACGCGCGGGATCTCCCGGACCATCTCGGTGAGGACGTTGGGACTGCGATCGCGGATCTGCTCCCGCGTGATGTAGACGCCTCCTCCCATTCGCTGGCGGAGCTCGAGCCTGGTCGCCTCCGGGTCGACTCCGCGCACCTCGACCCTGAGCTCGGCGACCTCGAAGATCCTCTCGCTGAGGATGAACACCACACCCAGGATTTGACGCGGCTCGAATTCCAGGGCTGCCTTTTGGGGGTCGAAGCCCCCGTATCGGATGATCAGCGTATCGGTTCCTGGGGGGATGCCCTCGATGCTGAACTTGCCCGAGCTGTCCGTGACGGCTCCGCTAGCGGCACGCACCAGGTAAACAAGCGCCCGTGGAATCGGTTTCCCGTCCATCGCCGACACGACCTCACCGTTGAGGCCCGCCAGCTCTTCCGACCGGACGGAGACGGTATCCTGATCCTGCGCCAGAGCGCGGGACGATCCGCCGCCGCCGAGGACCCCGGCGAGAAGCCACGGTGCCAGTGCGCGGAGCGGTGTGATTCGGCGGAACGAGCGATGGTCGGGATACACGGCTGTTGAGCACCTCTTCGTCGGACTTGACCAGCTTACCGAAGGAAGCCTCACCTACCCGTTTGCTGGCAGGTCGGTTCCTGCTGAAAGGCACGCTAGTACCAGTCGGGCTGCCCACCGGCGGTGATGAACACCAGGTTGCCATTAACTCGGTTGTACAGGTAGACACCCTGCGGTCTCACGCAACAGGTCAACTGAAAGCCGATCGTGTCGCCGGAAGAGTCATTCCAGTCGGGGGCGGACAGGAACTCGCGCTCTTCGCCTGCCAGTACCCTCGGATCCGAGCCGTCGACGTTCATGACCCAGATCTCGGAGTCTCGAACGAACGCGATCTCCGAGCCATCCCGAGACCACACAGGGCTCTCACTTGCCACGCCTGCGCTCGTGAGTCTCGTCTGTTCGGTTCCGTCGGCGTTCATCAGGTAGACTTGGCTGAACCCGCTTTCGTCTACGCTGCTGAATACGAGCTTCGAGCCGTCGGGTGACCAGTCCGGGTCCGTCGACACGGACCCGCGGTGCGTCAGCCTGATGGCCGCCCCCGCGCCGTCCGGCGAGATACGGTAGATTTCTATTCCCGAGCCGCTCCGATCACTCGCAAATGCGATCTTCGAGCCATCGGGTGACCACGCCGGCCGCACGTCCTGCGCGGGGTGATCGGTGAGCCGCGTCGGTCTCAGCGCCCCGCCGGTGTCGGTGACGTAGAGTTCCCAGTTCCCAGCCCGCTCGGATTGAAAGACGACCGTCAATCCATCGGGAGAGAGAGCCGGGTATTCGTCCCGAGCCGGATGGTCAGTTAGATTTTTTGACCAGATC
>Ga0255055_10003114_pt1 | contig 11328 bp, 11 predicted proteins | sample JV7_2_27_MG_FD_188633 | JGI IMG/M metagenome (GOLD analysis project Ga0255055, IMG submission 188633) | Seawater microbial communities from Jervis Inlet, British Columbia, Canada - JV7_2_27 | ecosystem: Environmental > Aquatic > Marine > Inlet | place: Canada: British Columbia | collected... | reverse complement strand
TGGTGCCCTTCCCAATTCTATTGTTCCCCATATTTTGGAGTGACTATTCCTGGTGGAAGCAAATGGAGCGGTAAAATATCTTATTATAGGTATCACATAGAAGATCCAATATATTTCCATAAAAATTTATCAGTAAAAATAGAACATGGTCATGCAAATCAACGATCCGACGATTTTTCTTCAACAGCATATTGGTATCAAGCAGAACCACATAAAAAGCAAAATTTTTTTCCAATGGAAGAACGGTTGCCATTAGATGAGCCTAAGGAAATCGATCCTTAAATAAATTTGAGCTCTTTTTTTTTTATTTTAAATAATTTTGTGATGAAAACTAAAAAAGTTTAAAATTTACACATTCCTCTCTCGTTTCCAATCGGCATTATCGCTTGTCCTCAAGTACCACCGAAGTAATTGTTCTTTGAGATCTGCTTTTACTTTATCGTAAGCATAAATATCGATAAGGTTGTTCGCTTCGTTAGGATCGTACATAAGATCATACAATTCTTCTTTACCCTGATCACAAATAATGAGTTTCCATAATTTAGTCCTTATCATTTAGAGTTTAAAAATTTAATAACTAAGAAATGAATAACATTAGTAAAAGCATTAATTTTACATAATCATAATAATTACAAATCAACTCAAATAACTATTAAATGGTGTTGAAATCGTGAATTCAAGGGAGAGGGTGAATATAACATTAAGACATAAAGAACCGGACAAAGTTCCAATTGATTTAGGTGGTAATCAATCAAGTATCCATATCATAGCTTACAAAAAATTGCTTGAATACCTTGAAATTGAAGATAATAACATACAATACGCAGATTTCGTTCAACAGATCGTGGCACCTTGCGAAGAAATTTTAGAAAGATTCCAAATTGATGTAAGATACATCCAACCTTTAGGAGGAATGATCAATGTTCAAGACATGAAACCAGAAGTCGAACAAAAATATATCGGCCAATACGACCAATTTGGCGTGTTTTGGGGGAATGACGCAAAAAAAGAAATGACTGACATTTTGTACTACGATCCTGTTATTCATCCCTTTGCAGATTTTAAATCGGTTAGTGAAGTAAAGAATTACGATTGGCCAGATGGGCTAGATAAGACTCCTTTTATTGGCTTGAAAGATTACGCAAGCAAATTGCATGGAAAAACAGATTTTGCCTTATCCACACCTCCAGTGGGTTGCGTTTACGAATATTGCACCTTCTTATTCGGATTCACTAAAACGCTACGATATTTGAAAACTAAACCAGAGATCATAGTTACAGCTATGGAAGAGCTTTTAAAGTATTGGACTAATTATGTTTCAACATTTCTAGACGAGGTAGGGCGCTATTTAGATGTAGTATGTATTAATGGTGACCTCGCAGAGCAAGCAGGACCTATTATGAGCATTAGGCTTTACGAAAAAATGATTAAACCATTAGAACGGAAACTATCAGACAAGATACATGAGCTAGTAGATGCCAAAATAAATTATCATTCTTGTGGCTCAATAGCTCAATTTATTCCTCACTTCGCTGAAATTGGATATGATATCGTTAATCCAGTTCAAATAAGCGCATACGATATGGAACCCTGTTCTCTGAAAAAACGATTTGGGAGTTTTATGTCGTTCTGGGGAGGCTTATGCAACTCACAAAAAACTTTACCCTTTGGAACTCCTGAACAGATTAGAGAAGAAGTCAGAAGAAACTTCAAATGCTTGAAGCCAGGAGGAGGTTTTCTAGCATCAAGCATTCATAACATCACAGCTGAAGTCCCTCCTCAAAATATAGTAGCAATGTTTGATGCAGCTAATGAGTTCGGAAATTATTAATAGAAGATTTTTAAGCTAATAATTAATTTCAATGCAATAGAGTTATGCAGTATAAAATTTTTGATGCACACCTTCATACATATGGCACTTTTCTCGCAAAGGATGAGGATCTCCTCTCATATTTGGATAGACATAACGTCGAAAAGGCAATAATAACTACTGTCAATAGAGCAGCGAGTTCTAAAATTTACACTAATGACGATAATGGAAACGGAGAAGATGTGTCTAATGAAAATCGTGTTAAAAAAGCTTTTGAAAATTTGAGAAAAATGATGCCTAAGGATCAACTGAATCACCAAGATGTTATAAGCATCTCAAATTTAGATCCTGAAAGATTTCTCAAGTTCTTTTGGTTCAATCCTAAAATTGATCAGGGTGAAGAAGAGAAAAACTATAAGATATTAGAAAACCATTTTAAAATGGGATTTTGTGGAGTAAAAATCCATTCCGGAATTCATCTAATAAAAATTCCGAGAGATATTATATCTTTAGCATCTTTCATGCAAGAATATGACAAGAACATTCCCTTATATATTCACTTTACACCGAAATTTTCAGCTTTTGGAGGGATTTCCTCGAAAGATCTTGCTAAATTAGCGCAAAGTTTTCCAGACTTAAAAATTATTTTGGGGCATGCAGGACTAGCCATGGAGTTTGCGATAGACTTTGGCTTGAGTTTAAAACAATACAAAAACATCTACTTTGAAACCTCATGTTCAATACCATACGCAATATTAAGTTTAGTTAAGATGATTGGTCATAAAAGAATTTTATTTGGATCAGATGCGCCCGTCACTAATCCTATTCAACTTGAAATAGATAAAATAATTTGTTTACCAATATCAAATAATATCAAACAAGATATTTTCTATAACAATACTAACAATTTAATTTTAAATTAATGATACGACTATCGATAAATTTTATTTTTGTTAAGTAATCTTTCAGAAGATCGTCGGATATTCCATCTTTATTAATCAATTAATTAGTACTTACTTGCATTTAATTGTCAAAAAAATACTAATGGATTTAGTCAATTATTTCTGTTTTAATAATATATTATATAAGGTTAATTGTGTAATTTAAAACTATATTTAAGATTAAATTATATCGAGTGTATACTGTGAAAAATTTAGGGGAAGATGTCAACAACACAGATAATCCTAATTGGGATGTCATTGAAGTTTCAAAAGTTAACGACAAAATAATTATGACGCTTTTAAATTATCTGAAATACGATGTATCGGATAAATTCTTTATTTCTTTTGAAAGTCTTTTAAAGTTGGGGAATAGAGTCCCAGAAGCAACGATCAGAAATATTGTGGAAGAATTGGACCAATCTCACGATTTCAAAAAAGAATTATTTCAGTTTATTCTCAATTTTATTAACAACGAAGCTGTAGAATACCATTTGCTACCACAAATATATAGTCCCGATTTTATCGTTAGAGCTCGAGCTATAATGAAAATTAAAGAGAACAACGATGTAAGATATATTAAATTCCTACTTCCTTTATTAGACGACCCAGATGATTCGGTAAGGTGGAGTGTCATTAAATTTTTATCAAAGCACATCAAAAATCCTATAATTTATTCTGAATTGAAGAATCATTTAAGTAAAGAGTTAAACCCAATTATATACGATAATCTAAAAGAAATTTTTGAATAGTAATAAAGCTCTTATTTTTTAATTCTTATCTCTTCTCTTTAATTTGTTCTTTGATATCTCATTTTAAACAAAAAGTAAAGAATTAAAAACACCATTTTTAATTATATATATAAAATGGTTATAAGACCCAAAATATGAAATTTTTATTAAAATCTAACCATTACTTAATTTTAATTAGTACGGTTGAAGGTATAAAAAATAATTACAAAGGTGTTAAAGATGTCGTCGTATGACTATACATTTAAAATTTTACTGCTTGGTGACGCATCCGTTGGTAAAACTTCTTTCACTAAACGATATTGTTATAATGTTTTTAATCCTAGCGAGCGATTAACTATTGGAGTTGATTTCCATGTTAAAACGATTGAACTACAGGGAAAAAAGATAAAACTCCAAATCTGGGATGTTGGTGGAGAAGAAAGATTTAGATTCCTACTCCCTACATATTGTTTAGGTGCGAATGCTGCCTTTCTACTTTATGATGTCACACGGACTCAAACTCTTGATAATATCAGTGAATGGACAAATATTGTTCACCAGAAAGGAGGATTTATACCAATAATGCTTGTTGGGTCTAAAATCGATCTTACCGATACTCCACGCGAAGTTTCTCGAGAATACGGGATACAAATTGCCGAAAAGAATAATATGGCATCATTTGGTGAAATATCCAGCAAAACTGGTCAAAATGTAAATAAAACATTTGAGGTTCTAACAGAGCTGACGTTAGAAAAAATAGTAAATAGGTGATTGTATGTCTGACCGTGAATTTTTAGCTCTCAGTTCTCTATTCGATGCAATAGGAATTATTGAAAAAGGCATCGAGAAAATATACCACTATCTACTTAATCATAAGAGAATTGACAACTTAAATGAAGTCAGCACGCAATTCAATTTGACCTTAAAAAGAGGATATAAAATTTGTGCGGTTTTGGCAAATCTTGGCTTAGTACAAATATACGACCGTCCTATGAAAATTCACTTAGCAACTCCACCTATATCCATATGGCAAACTATTATTAACGAAAGAATTGAGGAATTGTCTCAACTGTTCCAAGAAAAAAAAGAAGAGGCAGAAAATGCGCTATCAGATTTTATTCAAAATTATAATTTAAGTGAACAAATAACTCAAGAATTCGTAGAGTTCGTTAATTATAACCTAAAAAATATTGGAGAGACGTATCACTCATTTTTAGCCGAAAAAGAATGCAAGATTGCCTTAGGAATCCGATATGAAAACGAATTTAGTTCAGCTATTAAAAAATACGGGATTTCTAGCATTCCTGAAGATTTAAGTGAATCTATGCGAACGGGCATAACAAAAATTAAAGACAACTTAGTCAATATTGATATCCAAGTTATTTTTAGTACGGAAGTAATTAAGGAATTATTGGAAAGTGAAGAATTTCAACTGGTTTCCAATTATCTCAAATCTTACGACTTACTTTTTAAAAACATCTCTGTTCGTGTTACGGATGAGGATTTCAGTAATTTTAATTTAACAGATAGTGAATTGGTTCAGCCAAGTTTTGATCCGACTAATAAATTAATAGGAGCTTATATATCTCGAAATACTAACATTTATCAAATTTTCTACGAGAAATTTAACGAACTCTATGAAAAAGGTATTCCATTAACACAATTTCTAAAAGAACAGAGCGATATTAAAGAAGAGTCTTATTCTAAAACACAATTATTTGGTTTGTGCTTGTTATAAATAAGAAGCTTTAAATTTTTTATATCAAAAATAAAAAAAAAAATTATTATTTCAAAATTCTTTAATCATATCTTTTATACGTGAACAGTAACCACACAAATCCAAGTACTCCAATTATAAAGGCAGCCAAAACTACATAATTTGGCCAATAGGCTAAATCAAACGATGCTGGATTCGTAAACCATCCTATAACTGATGTTACGCCGGTAATTGCCATGAGAGAGAGGACTACTAAACCTATTCCTAAAGCATATTCTTCTTCTCTGAACATACCAATTCCCGCTACAAGACACCAGAAACCTAGTGCTATTGAAATTAAACCTTGACTCCCGAACATTGTAAGAGCCGCAGCTAAATCAGGATCCGTTGCGAAATCACTTAACCAAGAAGGTACTATGATTCCTCCCCATGCCAAGAAGTCCATGATACCTTTAAACAAGAAAAGTAAACCTAGTATAATCATTACAATGTTTAGAAGTTCGTTTGAATCTTTCTTCTTTACTTTTATTTCACTCATTTTCTACTAAACCTTTTTATTTTTAATTAAGATTGGGTGTTGATTATGAAAATAACTTCGCCGATATATAAATTTAATTTATTGAGATTATAAATCTAATAATGAGTTCCATCAAAATTCATTAGGTTTAATTAAGAAAAATTATTTAAATTTTAAAGATAATTTAGTGCAAATTATTTAGTTTTTTAGTCTTAGTTAAAAATGGGAAAGTTGCATCATGAAAGTTGCTATATTTGAGGGTAAAGAAAAAATAACTATTAAAGATGGTGTTAAACCTGAGATTAAATCTGATGAAGTACTAATTCAGGTTAAAAAAGTTGCAATATGTGGATCCGATGTTGGATCTTATGAATCTGGAGGCCCTTACTTACCTGGAAAAATCATTGGTCATGAATTTTCGGGAGTATTAGTTGAGATCGGTGAAAATGTAAAGAAGTTAAAGGAAGGAATGAAAGTTACTGTCAATCCTCAAATTCCGTGCTATGAATGTTATTACTGCCTTCACGATCAAGAGAATATGTGTAAACTGCAGAATTTTGCATATGGTACCACTGAAAATGGTGCTATGAGAGAATTTATTAATGTGAAGGCCGAAAGAGTTCATATTTTACCAGATAATGTAACTTATGAGGAGGGCGCTACAGTTGAACCTCTCTCAGTGGCTGTTTATGCTGTACAACAATCCGGATTTCAATTAGGTCAAAACGTAGCCGTCATAGGGGCCGGTCCTATAGGATTGATAACAATCCAGGTATTAAGAAGCGCAGGTGCAAATAAAATTTATGTACTTGAGCCCGTAGAATCAAAACAAAAAATTGCTATGGAACTAGGGGCTGATAAAGCTTTCTTGCCAAAAGCGTGGAATAAGATTGTAAGACTTACAGATAGGTTAGGCCCAGATCATGTTTATGATTGTGTAGGTTTATCGTCTACTTTTACTACAGCATTACAATTAATAAAAAAAGGTGGAAATATTACATTAATAGGTATACATGCGAGTACACTCGAAATTAATAATATACTATTAATGGCAACTAATAATATTTCAGTAAGGGGAGTTTATGGATATAACCAGGATATTTACAAAACAGCCATAAATCTATATGCTCAGAAAAAGATAAGAGTTGATCCAATGATAACCAATCGAATAAGATTGGAACAAGTTCCTGAGATGTTTAAAGTTTTGGCCAATCCGCCTCATGAAGAATTAAAAGTAATTGTCGATTTTGAATAAGCGTTAACTATTTGTTTTATTTTTTTTTTCATTATAGCATTCTTAAAGACTTAATGACCTATTTTTACAGATTTAATTTGATGAGTTTGGTAAATATTTATAAATTCATGTAACAATAAATAAGATATTCACCAATTTTGTGAATAAAAATTAAGAGGTTAATCTAATGGAAGTTAAAAGGAGTCCATATGATGCAAAAATATGGACGAAATCCTATGATGAACATGTCAAACCAAATTTAGAATATCCTGAAGGGAGCCTTGGTTCCATCTTTGACGATGCGATGAAAAAATACCCCGAACGCATCGCTTGTTATTTTATGAAGCGAGAAATGCCCTTCAAAGAGTTAAGGGAATATACACACAGATTTGCGACATTTCTACAGAAAAATGGTTTAAAAAAAGGAGATCGCGTTGCTATAAATCTAGCTAACTGTCCTCAATATTTGGCCGCACACTTTGGAACGATTTTAGCTGGTGGAGTAGCCTCTGGCTGTTCACCGCTTCTAAGCCCAACTGAAATTGCATATCAAATAAACGATAGTGGGGCTAAATTTTTTGTTACTTTGGATGCTGTATATGAGAAAGTATTAATGAAAGTAATAGATAAGTTGCCAAATCTTAAATGCGTTGTTACGACTAACATTTCTGATTACATGGGGCTTTCCAAACCTTTAGTTTTTCTTGGTAAACTACTAGGTAAAATACCAAAAGGAAAAGTTGAACCCTATTCCGGAAAATTAATTATTGATTTCAAGGATGTGATGGAAACATCCATTGACTTACAGGATGTAGATATAAGTGGGAAAAAGGATCTTGCCCTACTTCAATATACCGGCGGAACCACAGGGTTACCTAAAGGCACAGAACTTACTCATGCTAACTTAATTACTAACATAGTACAAGTAGCGACCTGGTTAGATAGAAGGGAAGCAAAGGAAGGCGAAAATAATTTATCTGCTTTTCCACTCTTTCATTTAGCTGGTTTAGCTATGAGTATGATAACATTATACATTTCAGGAGGACAAATCTTAATTGCAGATCCTAGAGATACAAACCATATTATTGAAGAAATGATAGAAAAAAACCCAAAAATAATTGTGAATGTCCCAACCTTATTTTTATCAATCATGAACAACCCAAAATTAAAAGACGTACCCAAATCTACTTTCAATAATATAGATATGTATGTTTCTGGGGCTGCACCTTTTCCCGCAGAAGCAATTAGGGATTTCGAAGAATCTGTGATTGGGATTGATAAGGTATTAGAAGTTTACGGGATGACTGAGACAAGTCCAATTCTTACTATGAATCCTTTTAAAGGGAAGAAGAAAGTCGGAACTGTAGGTTTACCCGTACCTGACACTGAGTTGAGACTTGTAGATATTGAAACTGGAGAACAAGTAGAACTTGGACAACCAGGAGAAATTATTTGTAAAGGTCCTCAAGTTACAAGAGGTTATTTTAACAAACCAGACGCAAACGCAAAGACTATTATTGATGGATGGTTTCATACCGGTGATGTCGGTGTTATGGATGAGGATGGATTCATAACGATTGTGGATCGAACTAAAGATATGTTAATCGTAAGTGGATATAAAGTTTATAGCGTTCATGTAGAAGATGTAATGACAAAAAACCCCGATATAGAAATGATAGCAATCATAGGTTTGAAAGATCCAGATCGCCCTGGGAGCGAAATTGTTAAAGCAGTCGTTCAACTTAAGGAAGGAGTTCAACCAACTGAAAAAGTGCAAGAAAAATTAAAAGAATATGCTGCGGAACATCTCTCAAAATATGAAAATCCAAAACAATGGGAATTCAGAGAAACATTGCCTTTAACAGCTGTAGGAAAGGTATTAAAAAGATCTCTCCGAGAAGTAAAGACAAAATAAGAATAAATAATTATTTTTTTTTCTCATTTATATAAACTTATTTTAATGATTTTATCAAATACTTATCATAATTATTAATTTATTTCTAAATCAAAGAGTTGATAAAATTGGTTATTAAAAAAGGACAAGTTCAATGTATTAACGATGAAATTCTCGAAAAACTCTCGTTAAAAACCCGAAATAAGTTTTTAAATTACAATTTGATGAGTTTTTTAAAACCGAAGCACTTCAATTTTCTTAAACAAGCCCAAAAGTTTTTCGTGAAATTTGAAAAAGATAATAATATAACCCATAATGAAGATTTCTACGAGTGGATACCAGAAATTGGCAGAAACGGATATATAACTCGAATGCACAAATTTGATAATCTTGGGTTAAACTTCGAGCCTTATGGGATGACTACTGAATTTATGAGAGTTTTAGCTATGGATTTCTTTGATCCACAGCTAGCAATGGGCGCTGGGGCTACAGTTTTAGCTATTAATCCATTAATGCTTCATCATGAAAATGATGAATTTCGACTAAGAGCGTTAAAAGAATTAGTAATGGGGGAAAAAATAGGATGTATTTGCATAACAGAGCCAGAAAGAGGTTCTGATGCAGTGCATATGCTTACTACCTGTGAGGAACAAGAAGATGGAAGTTTTATTCTCAATGGGGAAAAAATATACCAAACTAATGGAAGCAAAGCAGATTGGGCAGTAGTTTATGCTGTTACCGAAAGTAATAACGGGAACACAATGGCTCAATTTTTAGTTGATACTTCTTGGGATGGTTGGTCTACTGAGAGAGTAAACATTCCATGGACTCCGAGAATACACATCGGTAAAGAAACAATGTCAAACCTAAAAGTTCCATCTGAATGTGTGTTAGGTATACCAGGTGAAGGTAGATCGCATTTATTCGAGGGACTTAATCTAGAACGATTGGGTATTGTTTGCCTAAATTTAGCTGAAGCATGGAACGCAATCACTCACGCAGTAATATACGCTAACATGAGAAAACAGTTTGATAAAGAAATCCTGAAATATCAAGGAGTAGGATTTCCTCTATCTGACTTATGGGCGCAAACAATGAGTATGACATTAGCGTGCTTAAATATTTGCCAAACGATTGATGATAAGATGGAGCAACTAGGGACATTGCCAAAAGAGTTTAATTTAGCACTGGTCGCTACTGCATCCCAACTGAAATTTCTTAGCACACAACTCTGTGAGCGAGTGGTTTACGAATGTGCTAATCTTATGGGAGGGGCTGGAGTTTGTGATAACACAATAATGCATGATCTCTTAGGAATCACTCGAATTCAAGAGATAGGTGGTGGAACAAGACAAGTGCAACAATATATTATGAGTTTAACGCTCAGACAGTTATTTAAACTGCTTTAATGATTTATTTTTTTAAATTTTAAATATTTTTTTTTGTCTTTTTTTAGTTGAAAACAATTATAAATGAGTAAATCAAACTCTGTATATATTCAAATTAAGATATTTGAGTTTTAATTATGAAAATCGAAGATTTTCAAGATATAATCTATGAAAAGGAAGAAAACGGGATTTGTACCATAACAATTAATCAACCTAAAAGGAAAAATGCAATGTCATTTGTAACCTTTTTAGAAATTGAAACCGTGTTAGCAGATATGGAATCCGATAAAAATGCTAAAGTTTTAATTATTACTGGCTGCGAAGAAGCTAACGCGTTTTCGTCAGGTGGATATTTTAATATGAAAATGCTAACTTCAATTCCCAAAAAAATATTGGAAGAAATTGATTTAACAGATATAGCGATAAAAAGATTGTCTATGAAATTTTGGAATTTTTCTAAACCGGTAATAGCTGCTATAAACGGTTTAGCGGTAGGTGCGGGTTTTACTATGCCATTATTAGGAGCTGATTTAATTTATATGTCTGAAGAGGCTTGGATTGGTTTTTATTTTATGAGACGTGCGGTTATAGCGGAATTTAGCGCCCATTTTTTACTTCCTTTTTACATTGGTTTTCAGAAAGCCAAAGAATTGCTTTATTTTGGGAAAGAGATAACTGCTCAAGAAGCCTACAAGCTTGGCCTTGTAAATAAAGTTTTAGCAAAAGAAGAATTGATGCCATTTGTTAGAGAACAAGCGTTGGGACTTATTCCCCCTAAAGGACCGTCTTTATCGATAAAATTAATGAAAAGAACTATGCACAATTATTTTAAAGATATTTTATCAAAGACATTAGATCTTGAAAATGAAGGCCTCAGAACTCTTTTAAAAACCCACGATTTTAGAGAATCGTTGAAAGCATTAGCTCAGAAACGAGATCCAAGTTTTAAAGGAAAATAATAATATGAGTAATAAAAATTGTTTTAACTAAGTTAGGATGACTACTGATAAAATTGGTTTTGATAACGAAAAGTATCTAAAAGAACAATCTAAGAGCATTTTAGATCGAGCAGCTCAATTTGGGAATAAATTATACATTG
>Ga0255055_10003113_pt1 | contig 11331 bp, 8 predicted proteins | sample JV7_2_27_MG_FD_188633 | JGI IMG/M metagenome (GOLD analysis project Ga0255055, IMG submission 188633) | Seawater microbial communities from Jervis Inlet, British Columbia, Canada - JV7_2_27 | ecosystem: Environmental > Aquatic > Marine > Inlet | place: Canada: British Columbia | collected... | reverse complement strand
TTCGAATCGGTGCGCGAACGAAACGCCCGGGCGGAGAGACGGGGCGCGCTGCTCTCGATTCCGACCTCCTTCGAGCTCATCGAGGACGGTGAGACCGGGGTCGAGTTCCTGGTGCGCATCTCCCTCCAGCGCAAGCACGAGGCGACGAGCGAGCCGCCGCGCACCGGGGTGAACCCCTTCCTCCCCTACGATCCCGACCTGTTCGTCGCAGACATCTCCGAGACCCACGTCTGTCTCCTGAACAAGTTCAACGTCCTCGACCACCACCTCCTCATCGTCACGCGAGACTTCGAGGATCAGGAGAGCCTGCTCACCCTGGACGACTTCGAGGCCCTGTGGCTGTGCATGGCCGAGGGCGAGGGCCTGGGATTCTACAACGCCGGGATCGACGCCGGCGCCAGCCAGCCGCACAAGCACCTGCAACTGGTCTCGGTTCCCGTCGGCGCCGGCCCGGAGCGGACACCCATCGAGCCTCTGCTCGCCACCGCCGGCTTCGACGGGCCTCTGGGGACCGTCGAGTCGTTGCCCTTCGTCCACACCGTGGCGCGGCTCGACGAGCGCTCCTCGCCGGGCTGCCGAGGAGCCGCGGCGGCGGCGCTGGCGATGTATCGGGCCATGCTGCAACGGGTCGGTATCGACGCCGAGAAGCCGCGTCCCTACAACCTCCTGGTCACCCGGGACTGGATGTTCCTGTTGCCGCGAACGCGGGGGTTCTTCCGCTCCATCGAGGTGAACGCGCTGGGCTTCGCCGGAGCGCTCCTGGTCCGCGATCGGGAGCAGCTCGCCTTCCTCAGGCGCGAGGGTCCGATGACGCTGCTGCGCGGCGTCACCTCCGCCCGCGATGGAGGTCGCTGAAGCGTGCGCTCACTCCCCCGGTCGGTACTCCCGGCTGAGGTGGCGGCGAAGCTCCGCTTCCTCGAGGTGGAGCTTCTTGGTCCGCTCCGCCACGAAGAGCGGTACCTGATCGGCGTAGTGGGGTGAGCGCTCGTCGAGCGTGGCGCTCCCGAACTGATGGATGCTCTCGGAGCGGAGCCTTCCCCGGGCATCCCACTCCACGAACATGAAGTAGCAGTCGCCGGAGTTCGCGGTGTAGGTACCGTCCTCCTCCAGCTCGAAGGACTCGATGGCGCGCAGGGTGTCCGGCCCTCCGCCGACGGCGAGGTCGAGGGCGCCGCGGCGCATCCGGTTGACCTGGCCCCAGGGCGGATCGACCCGTCCGTGGTGGCGTTCGAGGGTCCGCGCCGCTTCGATGAAGCTCTCGACACTGTCGACGGGCTTCTCCCCGCGCATCTCAGCCAGCACCACCGGCGTGGCGGTGAGGATCGCCAGTGCGGCGCTCGTGTTGTCCGCGTCCGCGTTCCGGTCCCAGGCCGCCAGAACGCGACGCGCCTCCGCCAGCAACGCCTCGTCGGGGAGCTCGGCGGCCAGCACCTCCGCCACGATCCGGGCGGCGTCGCTCTTCTCGGAGTAGCGCTTGTCGAACTTGTAGCGGCGAAACTCCTCGCGGCTGATGGAGGAATCGGCGCCGAACAGCTCCAGGGCGCGCAGCCCCCGGTTGGTCATGTCCGTCTCGATGCCGAACGCGGGGGAGAAATCGGCCGGATCCGGGTTCTCGGGGCCGATGGTGGCGCGAAACGGCGTATGGTTCGAGTTGGCCACGAACCCCGAGGGCGGGTTCACCACCTGGGGAAGCGACTCGAAGGGCAGGAACTCGCTCCAGAGCGTTTCGGAGCGATCCCCCGAAAGATACGCCTGCCAGTCGTATCCCTCGGCGCGCAGCGGGAGCAGCGCATTGTAGAAGTAGCCGATGTTGCCCTCGCGGTCGGCGTAGACGTAGTTGATGTTGGGCAGCGCCTGCATCGCCATGGCGGCGCGCCACTCGTCGAAGCTCTGCGCCTTGCCCAGGCGGTAGTACTGCTCGAGCTGGCGGATCTCGTCCATGCCGGCGTAGCGCAGCGCATAGGTGCCGTGGTCGCGGCGGATCGCGGGGCCGTGGACGGATCGCAGCAGCTCGCGCCGCACGGTCCAGCGCAGCCTGCCGAAGATCCTGACGCTGATCTCCGCCTCGCCCACCTCGAGATCCCGCCACTCACCGTCGAAGCGGTACTGGTTCCGGTTCTCCGGGTTGATCTCGAGGACGTAGACGTCGACCAGGTCGGGCCGGTTCACCGTGCTGGCCCAGCCGAGATGTCGGTTGTGCCCGTGGAGGATCACGGGAGAGCCTGGAAAGACGCCGCCGGCCATGTCCCAGCCCTGTTCGCTCTTGAGCCGCGCCTCGTACCAGGAGACGGGGCCCGTGTATGGCTGGTGGGAGTTCACCAGCAGGCGGGTGGCGCCGTCGGCCGAGCGCGCGGGACCCACGGCGATGGCGTTCGAGCCAATGAGACCGAGAGGGAAATCCGTCCCGGGCAGCATCCCGAGGGCGAGCTGTCCCTGCCTCGGCCCCGACGAGGCCGAACGCTCGTCGTCGAAGAGCGCGAGGATGTGGCGCTGGAAGCCGTAGAACATCGGTGCCCTGAACACGAAGCCCGCCACCACGTCCTTCCCAGTGGCGGGGATGACACCGGGAAGCGCCTGCTCCGGGTGGAGGGCCGCGTAGTGATTGAAGCCGGCGGCGTGAGCCTCGGCGATGGCGCGGGTTTCGGGCGCGAGATCGGTCTCGTAGCGGGCCTCGACCAGCTTCCAGATACCCATCAGCCGGGCCATGTAGTCGATGGGAGCAGACGCCAGTCCCTTCACGCTGGCGAGGCGTCCGCGAGTGGCCAGAATCACCGTCTGGATGGTGGCGAAGTCGTCCTCGGAGTGGGCGAAGCCCAGGCCGTAGGCGACATCGGCGTCGGTTTCACCGTAGATGTGCGGAACGCCGAACTCGTCGCGCAGGATGCGGACATCGTAGCGCTGCGCGGCGTCGAGAAGAGGAGCTGGATCGAACTCCGCGCGCTCGGGCATCACGGCAAAGAGCGCCACCGCGCCACCCAGTGCGGCGAGGGCGAGAAACGCCCCCGCGACCACCCGCTTCCACCACGTCATCTTCGGCAGCGACCTCGGTTCTGCTCTGGTCTCTGAGCTCCGGTGCCAGGTAACTCTGGCCTCTTGTCTCTGGCCTCTTGTGACAGGAAGCTCAGGCTTCGGTGATTTCCTTGATCCGCTTCTGGAAGGCACGCGCCTGCTGGCCGGGCGGTCCCGCCCCCTGCATCTGCATCAATACCGCCATGTCGCCTTCGACCTTGACCTCTCCGGACATGAAGGCCTGCATGCCGGCCTGCTGGTCGCCGTCGAAGATCGCCTTGGCCACCGGGAAGGGGACGGTGAGCTTGGTGGGAGCGTCATCGAGCAGGCCCTGCTGGAAGTCGCCGGCCACCATGTGCATCTGCTTCTCGCCCTCGGGATGCTCGGTCACCACGATGTTGAGCTTGATGCTCTTGATCGCCTCGGGAACGGGGATGTCTCCCACTTCCGCGCGGATCTTCTCGACCTCCGAGAACCAACTCTCCGAAAGGAACTGCGGCACTCCTCGACTCCTCTTCTGTCTTTGGCCCGGAGGGGATTCCGAGCTTTCACGGACCCGCCGTCCGCCGCTGATTAAACCACCGATCGCGGGCCCGTGCATCCACCGAGGGAGGCGGCGCGACGCAGTCGGTTGACCTCCTGGTGGGCAGCGCGAACCGGCTCCGGGAGGCGGTAGCGCGATGCCAGTCGCAGCACGGTGCGACGGGCGGTCTCGAGGGAGATCCGGTGGCCCACCGAGACGAAGACCGGCTTCACTCCCAATCGAGTGCGCACCACTTCGCCGATCACCTCGCCGCCGTCGCGGAGCTGGGTATGGGCCCCGCGACGAGGCCCGGGTTCCCGATACTCGCCGATCAGACGTGTCTTGGCGCAGCCGAGCGTCGGCAGATCGAAGAGCACACCGAGGTGGCAGGCCAGGCCGAAGCGCCGCGGATGAGCTCTCCCCTGCCCGTCGCAGACGATCAGGTCCGGCGCCGTCTCGAGCTTCGCGAAGGCCTCCAGCAGCGGGGGGATCTCCCGGAAGGACAGATATCCCGGAACGTACGGGAAGCGGGTCCTGGCCCGGACACCGGCCACCTCCACCACCTGGAGGCTCTCCGCATCGAGCACCACCACCGCGGCGTGCAGATCAGGGCTGCGGCGGTCGAAGGAGACATCGGCGCCGGCCACCCGTCGCGGCACCCGCCGCGAGTCTCGCTCGATCACCCGACCGCGCAGATGCTCCTGGAGTGCCCGGGCCTCGGAAATGGCGAGATCCCAGTCGTGGCAGATTTCGGGCTGCAAAGGTGGACTTCTGGCTGGCCCTTCGCTGCAGGTTTGGGCCGCAGACCTCTTAGCTTAGCAGCGAGTGCGCGATCCGAGAGAGGATCGAGCGGACCTCGGCGGTGCTCTGGAAGCGGTCTTAAGGGCAAAACCCGACCGTGGGGTATTCTGGCCGGATGGATGCCCCCGTCCGCTCGGACAGCGCCCTGTGCGAACGCATCCGCCGTCACCTGGAAACCCACGACCGCGAGCGGGTGGATCTCGAGGGCCGCGGGCACGCGGCCGTCGCCGTGGCGCTGGTGGCTGACCCTCTGGACCGGCCCTGCTTCGTGCTCACCCGCCGCAATGCGAAGCTTCGCCACCACGCGGGCCAGTGGGCGCTTCCCGGCGGACGCATCGACCCGGGGGAGTCAGCGGAGGAGGCAGCGCTACGCGAACTCGACGAGGAGGTCGGACTCGCTCTCCCTGGCCCCTCGGTGCTCGGCTGCCTCGACGATTACCCGACCCGATCGGGCTTCGTGATCACGCCGGTGGTGATCTGGGGCGGCTCCGGGGCCGAACTCGACCCCAACCCCGAGGAGGTAGCGGAAGCCTATCGGGTACCCATCGCGGAGCTCGACCGCCCAGGAGTCCCGCAGCTGCGAAGCATCCCCGAGAGCGACCGCCCGGTGATCTCGATCCCCTTGATGGGCTCGAACATCCACGCTCCCACCGCGGCGATCCTCTACCAGCTCCGGGAGGTGGCGCTCTGGGGACGCGGCACCCGGGTGGCGCACTTCGAGCAGCCGGTATTCGCCTGGCGATAGCGGGGACGTTGTTGAACGTTCAATTTTTCGACCTCGTCGAAAAATTGAACGTTCAACAACGTCCCCACTCACGGGACCTCACTGCGGGCGAAGGCGGAGAGTTGCCGGCCCGCGATCTCCTCGGCGATGCGGCGGAAGCGCTCGCTGCTGACCACGCCGCGCTCGGCGCAGAGCCGGCGCACCAGCTCGTCCAGGCCCGACTCACCGCCGGTGGCCGCCTCGATCTGCTCGTCGATCTCGTGGAGGACGACGACGGCCCGAGCCGTGACCGCGCCGCTCGAGCCCTCCGCCGCGAGGCTCGCCACGCCCCGACCCTTCTCCTTCAGGCGAAGCATGGCCTTGGCGTAGCGGCGCCGACTCACGGTCTTCGAGCGCACCAGGAGTTCGAGGGAGTAGAGCTCCGCGAGACCCTCCACCACCCAATCGCCGTCGGCGCCGGAGCTCACGCCCATCACCGTGTGCATGAGCTCGTGGAGGACCGGGCTGCTGAGATCCGTGGAGATCAAGGGACGGTCCGCGTGGACGAAGACCGACTTCGGTCCGGAGAGCCCGCCTCGCCACATCGGATCGCCGGCGCTCACCACCAGCATGCGGTCGGGAAGCTCGCCGACGATCTTCCGCAGGGTGGGAAGGGTCCAGCGCAGCAGGGCGAGGATGTCGTGGCGGCGCAGGTGCTGTCCCACCGGACCGGCCACCGCCACGTGGGTCCCGGATATGCGCTCGCGCAGCACGCCGATCTTTCCCGCCACCATCCAGCCCTTGGGACGATCGAAGCGGCGATGGGGATCGTCGATGGCGAAGGTGCCGTCGGAGATGCGCTCGTAGGGCAGGGCCGCCGACCAGCCGTCGGGCACCCGGAGCCGGAGCGTCGAGATCGAGTGGGCGCCCACCACGGTGCGCACGCGCACCGGCGGGACCATGTCGTCTCCGCGAAACAGCGCCCAGTTCTCCGCACAGCGCGCGTCGTAGCTCGAGCTGTTGCGCAGGTGATCGATCCAGAAGGAGTAGCTCAGGCGGCCCCCGCTGCGGGGTGGCTCCCAAAGAACCGACTCCCCATCGACCTCGACCCTGCCTTCTCCACGAAACGCAAAGTGCCGCTCGGGATCGATGAAGAAGCGCAGCCAGCGTACCCGGGAGGCTTCCCCGCCGAGGCGAATCGATACCTTGGCGAGGCGCTCGGTCGGCACGATCCGCGCGTCGAAGCGAACCGAGTAGCTCTTGTCCGCCGCCTCGTCCTCACCCGATGCAGAGGGGATCCCCAGCGCCGCGGCCGCGAAGGCGACCAGCCAGACGGGGACTCTCCGGGCGCTCACGACGGCCCCGAGCCCCGCAGAGACTGCCGGATCCTCCGGTCCCGCGCGACGCCTCGCATCATCGAACCGGCGAGCTCCCGGCCCAAGGCGACCCGCTGCGCCACCGTGAAGCGCTGCTGGCCGTCCGCTCGAGACCGGCCCAGACGCGCGTCCACGGCGTCGAGGCGCGGTCGCAGGCCCGCGCCGTTGGCCAACTGGATCACCAGGCCGGGCCGGGCGTTGAGCTCCAGGAGTACCGGGCCTCTCCGAGCATCGACGACCACGTCGGCACCCACGTAGCCGAGCCCCGTTTCGCCCGCCGCGGCGACGGCGATCTCCAGGACCCTCCCGAAACCGGGGATCTTCCTCCCGATCACTTCTTCCCCGCTGTCGGGGTGTTCCCGGACGGGCGCTGCGCGCGCCACGGCGTGGTTCGTCATCCCCGTGGCCAGGTCGACCCCCGCTCCGACGCCACCCTGGTGGAGATTCGCCCGCCCGCCGGAGCGGCGGGTCGGCAGCCGCATCATCGCCATCACCGGAATCCCCCGATAGACGATCACCCGGATGTCGGGAACGCCGGCGGATGCCAGATTGGCGAGGGACAGCTCGATCTGCAGGCGCTCCTCCACCATCGCCGCGTCCGCATGACCGGCCAGAGAATAGAGGCCGGAGATGATGCTCAAGGCGTGATAGACGAATTCGTCTTTGGAGTACCCGCGGTGGCCGGCACACAGGAAGCGGTCCCTCTCGCGTCCGATGACCGCCAGGATCCCGTTGCCCATGGCCCCGCGGGCCGGCTTGAGCACGAAGGAGTCCCGGTCGGCCAGCGCCGGCAGCAGGCTGCGCACCTCGAAGTGGTGGCGGGCGACGGCCAGCAGGCGCGGGACGGGAATGCCCGCCTTCTCGCAGAGGTACTTGGTGGCGAGCTTGTCGTCGACCAGGGGGTAGTGGCGCCTGTCGTTACACCGCAAAGTGTAATCGATGTTGCGGCGGTTGATCCCGAGGATCCCGAGGCGGCGAAGACCGTCGAGCATCATCTGCCCCCGACGCCCAGCGTCTGCTGGGCGAAGGCGCGGAAGCGAATCAGGTCGGAGACGCGGAACCCCGTGTAGCCGCCGATCAGCACCAGAACACCCATCACCGCGATCACCAGCTCGGGGAAGGAGAACATCAGGTACTCGGCGCGCTCACTGCGGAAGACCGGGTAGATGACCCCCGCCACCAGGACCGAGAAGCCGGCCCGCACCAGCGCCTCGCGGAGCCCCTCCTCGGCGATGGTGATCGAGAAGCGCTCGACGAGCATGGTGAGGATCACGATCGGGAAGACCAGGCCGGCGAAGAACTCGCGGCTTCCGGTGTCCCGGCCGACCAGGGCGAGTCCCACCACGGTCAGAACCACGAGGCAGAGCAGGATCGAGAGCCGGGGCACCATCAGCAGCCGCAGCCGCTCCAGGGCGAGGCGCGCCAACACTCCCAGGAAGAGCACGAAGGCGACCAGCGCGAGCCCGATTCCCAGGGAGAAGCCACGCAGGGCCAGGGCGATCAGGACGGGCATGAACGTCCCGTAGGTGGGGATTCCGATCACGTTGCGGAAGAGAGCGACGAACAGGGCCCCGATGGGAAGCAGCAACAGCACGCGCAGCGCCGACTGGGAGGGCACGGGCAGCCGGTAGAGAGAGAGCCAGGCGAGGATCGGATTGGAGGGCGCGAGCATGTCCGCGACCTCCTCGGGGCGCAGATGCTCGCGGATGCAGCGGTAGCGGTGCCCAACGGCCCGGACACCGGTCGCCTCCACCAGTGGACGAACGCCGTCGCCGAGCACGATCAGGTTCGCCGGGCGCACCGCGAAGAAGTCGTCGACGCTCGACATCGGGAGCCAGCTGCCCGCCAGGTAGGCCTCGCTCCAGATTCGCATCTCGGGATCGGTGCCCTCGCGGAGCTCGAGGCCGCGGATGTTGCGGGCCGGGACCCCCGAGGCGCGGAGCAGAGTCACGAGCAGCCGCTCCTTGCCCTCGGGGCTGCCCTCCCGCTGAGCCAGGGTGAGCAGGGCGTCCTTCCCGGCGCTGGGGACCGTGGCGATCTCGTGGCTCACGAAGGAGTAGACGGTGCGAATCCGCGCGGCCACGTCCGCGGAGCCGGGCAGGCGGAGTCCCTCGAGGAGAGCGATCACCTCCGGGGCGCCGGAGGGAAAGTCCGGTGTCGGCCGGCCGTACCTACGTTCCACCGATGCGGGCGGATCGGGAATCTCGTCGGTGGGAAAGGAGGTGTTCACGCCGTAGGTCTGGACGCGGAAGTCGTAGACGATCTCGTGGATGTCCTCGAGCCAGCCGGTCCACACGCCGATCCGGGCCTCCTCGGTGCTGCGGATCGAGAAGTCGAGCCGACCCGAGGAGGAGCGCTCGTCGAAGACCGCCTGCCCGTCGACGGATGCGGGGAGCAGCGCCCGGATGCTTCCCCGCCGACCTTCGCCGCGGACGTTGATGCGAAGCTCCACCTGCCAGGACCCGAGACTCTCGGTCGGCTCCAGCGGGAGCCCGTAGACCAGGATCTTGGTGAGAAAGACCCCCAGCCCGAGTGCGATGAGGATGGCCCCTGTGCCCGCTACGGAACGGCTCATCGCCGGCTTCCCACGCTACTCGGGATGCTCTTCGGCGTCGAGCTCGTCGGGGGTGAGGATCGCGCCCGAATTCAGGCGCGGCGCGATGGGCTCCACCCCCTCCGCCCACTCACCCGGAGGCGAAGCACTCACCTCCCCGGGCGGCTCGGCATCGATGCCGATGTGAAATGCCGCGAACCCGGGAATCACCACCTGGGAGACGGCCATGCCGAGGATGCGCCCGGAGACGGGCGCGATCAACCGGGTGCGCTCGTTGGAGACCGGGTCGGTCACCGTTCCCAGCAGGTCACCGAACGCGATGCTCTCGCCGAGCTCGCGCCGGGTGATGAAGATCCCCCCATCGTTCACCCGCACCCAACGAGAGCGGTAATAGATGCGCTGCTGGTTCGGAGCGGGGACGCCGCCCTCCAGCACGCCCATGGTGCGCAGCATGTCGCGCATCCCCTCCACGCCGCGCTCGATCTCATGGGCCTGGAAGCGCTTGGGCTCTCCGGCCTCGTAGGTGATGGCGGGAACCCCGGCGTCGGTGCTGGCGCGCCGGAGGGTCCCGACCATCCCCTCGCTGTGGACCACCACCCCGACGGCGAACGCCCGAGCCAGCTCCATCACCTGCGCATCCTTCAGGTTCGCCCGCAGCTGGGGGAGATTCGTCCGGTAGAAGGAGCCGGTGTGGAAATCGACCAGCGCATCGCAGCGGCGAACCACGCCCTCGAAGAGCGCGTTGGCGATCCGCGATGCGGAGCTCCCCGCCGGATGGCCGGGGAAGTAGCGGTTCAGGTCGCGACGGTCCGGCAGGTAGCGGGAGCCGCGCCGAAATCCGTGAAGGTTCGCGACGGGAACACCGAGCAGCATCCCCGAGATGTGCTTTGGGCTCACGTGTTCGAAGATCTGCCGCACGATCTCGATCCCGTTCAGCTCATCGCCGTGAATCCCGGCGGTCACGCAGACGACCGGACCGGCTCGCTCGCTGCGGACGGCCAGCACCGGGATCTCCACGGAATCTCCGGCGAAGGACTCGCTCGCCCGCAGAAAGAGCCGACGCCTCTCTCCGGGGGCCACCTCGTAACCCAGGATCTCCGTGACGCCCCAGGGACGCGAGAGTAGGGCCGGACCGGGCTCCTGATCGGTGACCGTCGTCACTTCGGGGGGGCCTTTCACCAGAGGCTCGAGCTCCTCTTCCGCGCGAGCCGGTCCCGAGCCGGCGCCCAGGAGCAGCAGGGCGATCCCCAGTGCCAGACCCAGCTCTCGGCCATGGAGGGTGGTCTTCCACACGGTGGGGAGGTTAGCCCGCATTTCTCAGCATCTCGCTACTGCGGCCGCCGACAGCACCGCATCAGGATCAGGAGCCCAGGATCCGCTCGACGACGGCGAGCAACTGGATACGAGCCAAGGGGCTACTCCGAAGCGGCGGCGATGGCCGCCAGCAGGATCCGCACCTTGTCCTCGGTCTCCCGCCACTCCGCGGCGGGGCGCGAGTCCGCCACGATGCCGCCGCCGCTGTGGACGTAGGCGCGACCGTCCTTCAAGAAGAGCGACCGGATCACCACGCTGAGCCCCGCCCCTCCGCGCAGATCGAGAAAGCCGAGGGCACCGGAGTAGATGGCGCGGCGCACCGGCTCGAGGCGATCGAGGATCGCCATGGCCGCGAGCTTGGGCGCGCCGGTCATCGATCCGGGGGGAAAGGCGGCCCGCACCAGATCGAACACGTCGCGGTCGCTCCGCAGCCGACCCCGCACCGTCGAGACCATCTGGAAGACCGTCGCGTAGGGCTCGATCCCCATCAGCTCGGGCACCTGCACGCTCCCGGTCTCGCAGACGCGCCCGAGGTCGTTCCGGACCAGATCGACGATCATCAGGTTCTCGGCGCGATCCTTCTCGGATGTCCGCAGCGCCTCCCGCTCGGCGCGATCGGAGACCGGGTCGTCGCCGCGGGGCCGGGTGCCCTTGATCGGACGGCTCTCGACCCAGCGGTCGCTCGAGAGCGAGAGGAAGCGCTCCGGGGAGCAGCTGAGCAATGTCACGTCGCCGAGGGCGAGGTACGCCGCGAAGGGAGCGGGGTTGCGCTCCCGAAGCTGCCGATAGAGGCGCCAGGGGTCGCCGGCGAAGGGGACGTCGCAGCGACGAGTGAGGCACACCTGGTAGGCGTCGCCGGCTTCGATGTGCTCCTTGGCGCGAACGATCGCCTTCCCGTAGCTGGCCTCGTCGAAGTCCGAGCTCCCGTCCCCGGGAGCGGCGCATCCTCTAGGCCCATCTTGGGTGAGACTCCTCAGGGGACGGGGTACCGCGCGGGGCAGGGGCCGGGCCGCCGCGCGCTCCGCCCTCTCCCGGGCGGCATCCGCATCGG
>Ga0255055_10003112_pt1 | contig 11336 bp, 10 predicted proteins | sample JV7_2_27_MG_FD_188633 | JGI IMG/M metagenome (GOLD analysis project Ga0255055, IMG submission 188633) | Seawater microbial communities from Jervis Inlet, British Columbia, Canada - JV7_2_27 | ecosystem: Environmental > Aquatic > Marine > Inlet | place: Canada: British Columbia | collected... | reverse complement strand
GGGAGATTCATGGCGGGGCGGTCCTCGGCCCTCTTCGTAAATCCGACTGCCGGACCGGCGCATGAGAAGGCACCCCATGCGGTGCTGCGGGCGTCCCTCGCGTTCGACCTGAGGCCCGTGGAGCTCCTCGACGCCATGGTGGAGCCGCTCACGGCGCTGAACAGCATGCAGCAGCTGCCGCTGTCGATTGGCATTGGCAACGCCCTCGGCCATTTCGGTGATCGGCGCGCCGTCGAGCAGGTGCTCGGCGCGCGCGGCCAGGGCCGCCTGTACCGTATCGGGGTGAAGCTCGACTTCTAGCACGAGCCCCGGCTCCCCTTCGGGTCCGCACGGCCAGTATGCCGGATCACAGCAATCGCACCACCTCTCCCTGCTATCTTTGGCGGCGATGACTACTCATGCCGTACTGAAGCGAACCGCTGGCGCCTGCCTGCTCGGCCTCGGAGTTGTGGCGCTGCTTGCCGCGTCCGAGCGCGCAGCCGGCCCCCGCGACATCACCGTAGCCTGGTTCCCCACCCTGCCTACGCAGGGCTCGCCCGTGCACCTTCTCGTCCGACCCGACAGCGGCGCCGAGGAACCCACCGCCGTTCACGGTGCTCTGGCCGGTCAGGAGCTGCACTTCGAGCCGACGGCGGGAGGCTGGCACGCGCTGGCCGGAATCCCCGTGAACACTCAGGGGAGCATCCCGCTTACTCTCACGACCGAGTACGCCGGGGGCGGTGCGGACCACCACTTCCAGCGCATCCCGCTGGTGAGCGGCGAGTTCAAGGTGGAGAAGCTCAGGGTGGACCGCCGCTTCGTAGACCAGCCCGACTCTGCGCTCCAGGAGCGCATCGCCCGGGAGCGGGAGGCCGCGCGGGCGGTGCACAGGGAGTCCCACGCGGCGCCGCGCCTCTGGCATGGGCGGTTCAGCCGGCCCCTCCCCGGACGCGTGACGAGCTGGTTCGGGACCGGGCGCGAGTTCAATGGCCAACTGCAGAGCAGGCACCTGGGCGTCGACCTGGACGGCGACCGAGGCGATCCCGTGCTCGCCGCCAATCGCGGCGTAGTGGCGCTCGTCGGGGACTTCTACTACAGCGGTCGCGTGGTGTACCTGGACCACGGTCGCGGTCTGGTGACGGCGTATCTCCACCTCAGCCAGGTGGACGTGGCAGCCGGCGACACGCTCGAGCGCGGGGGCCTCGTGGGGAGGGTCGGAGCGACCGGCCGGGTCACAGGTCCGCATCTGCATTGGATGGTGCGCTACGGCCGCGTGAGCCTGGACGGACTGCGCCTGCTGGAGCTCGACCTGTCGAGCTTCGGCGAGCCGGAGTACGTGGCGGATACGGGCGCTGCTGCGGCCGCGGACGGCAGCTGACCCACCGGCCGAGCCACGGGCCGGCGCAAGAATCGGATTGAAACGGGCGTCGGGCCGCGGCAACTTGCGCATTGTCCGAACCGAGCGAGTTTCCCCATGATGGCCACGCGCGACGCCGACCGAGTCCGACACGCAATCGAGTACCTCGAACAGCACGCACAGCGCCAGCCCTCTCTCGACGAGGTGGCGCAGGCAGTGGGTCTCTCCTCGTACCACTTCCAACGCATGTTCAAGCGCTGGGCCGGCGTGAGCCCCAAGCGCTTCCTCCAGTTCCTGACCGTGGCACGCGCCCAGGCGGCGCTGCGAGAGGGGAAGAGCGCCCTCGAAGCATCCTACGACAGCGGGCTCTCGGGTCCCGGACGGTTGCACGACCTCTTCGTGGCCGTCGAGGCGGTCACCCCCGGCGAGTACAAGGACGAGGGAGCTGGCATGGAGATTCGCTACGGATTCCACTCGACGCCGTTCGGGGACTGCCTGCTCGCGGTAACTGATCGTGGGATCTGTGGACTCGCCTTCGCCGGCGCGGACGAGCGTCAGGCCGTGCTCGACGAGCTGCGACGGAGGTGGGGCGCGGCGGTGCTGCGGCGCGATCAGGCCGCGACCGCCGAGACGGCGAGCCGCGTGTTCGCACGCTCGCGCGGAGCACCGATCACGCTCGCCCTCAAAGGCACCAACTTCCAGATCAAGGTGTGGGAGGCTCTGCTGCGCATCGCGCCCGGAACCGTGGTCTCCTACGGGGACATTGCCCGGGCGATCGGCCACCCCGACTCGTACCGCGCGGTCGGGACCGCCGTGGGCCGCAACCCCATCGCGTACCTCATTCCCTGCCACCGGGTGATCCAGAGCTCCGGGGCGTTCGGGAACTACCGCTGGGGTGCGGCGCGCAAGCGCGCAATGCTGGGATGGGAGGCGGCGGCACGTGAGGCTGTCGAGGAGGTGCCCCTGGCCAGCGCTGGCGCCGGACGCTGATTCGGGCGCGCCGCTAGGCCGGCGCGGTGACCACGGGGTTCGTGAGAACACCCACTCCCGGAATCTCCACTTCGACCACGTCGCCGCCGGCCAGCGGGCCGACGCCCGCGGGCGTGCCGGTCGCCACGAGGTCGCCGGGCTCCAGGGTCATCACCGCGGAGATATACGCCAGTAGCTGCGGGATGCTGAACGCCATGTCGGCCGCGCGGCCGCGCTGGCGCTCGGCGCCGTTCACGCGGCAGACCACCTCCAGATCATCCAGGGACGCCAACTCGCCGAGCGGCACGACCCGCGGTCCCAGTGGGCAGAACGTGTCGAACCCCTTGGCCCGGGTCCACTGCCCGTCGCTCTTCTGGAGGTCGCGCGCCGTGACGTCGTTGACGCAGGTGACTCCGGCGACGGCCGACAAGGCATCCACCTCCGAGCAGCTCCTGAGGCGTGCGCCGATCACAACCCCGATCTCTCCCTCGTGCTCCACGCGCCGCGACTCTCGCGGCAGCACGATGGGCTCGCCGTCGTCGATCACTGCAGACGGCGGCTTGAGGAACAGCAGCGGACGCTCGGGCACCACGTTGCCGAGCTCCGCCGCGTGTTCCACGTAGTTGCGGCCGACGCACACGATCTTGCCGGGGCGAACGAGGCCGCTACGCACGATCGTGTCCCGAGCCTAGGTTCGCGGGCTCGACGCTGCTCGTCCGCAGCTGCACCAGCACCGGCTGCAACACTTTCCACACGTTGGCCGCCACGATCTCCTGTCCCTCCGCGGTGGGATGGATTCCGTCGGCCTGATTCAGCGCGGGAATCCCCCCGACGCCGTCGAGCAGGAACGGGATCAGCGCCGCGTCAGTCTCTCGAGCGAGGTCCGGGAACACGCTTCGGAACGGGGTTGTGTAGGACCGCCCGAAGTTGGGCGGCGCCACCATGCCCGCGATCACGATCCGCACCTCGGGGTAGGCGGCGCGCGTGTGCGCGATGATCTCGGCCAGGTTCCGCTTCATCTCGCTGGGGTCGAGACCGCGCAGCCCGTCGTTGGCGCCGAGCTCGATCACCAAAACCGCTACCTGCTCTCGCAGCAGCCAATCGATGCGGCGCAGACCACCGGCCGAAGTCTCTCCGCTCACGCCGGCGTTCACCACGCGGTAGCCGAGCCCGGCAGCGTCGATCTCGTGTTGTATGAGCGCGGGGTACGCCAATTCGACGTTGAGCCCGTAGCCCGCCGTGAGACTCGTTCCCAGAAACAGGACGACCGGTGCGTCAGCCCCCGGGGGGGCCGCGCGGTCGGATCCGACGCGCGCCTCGGAGCCGCCATCCGGGGAGCCACCGCACGCCGCCGCGATCAGCGCAAGCCACAGTATCTTACGAGCCATGATGATCATCGCAGAGCATCTGGAACAAACATACATGAGCGGCGGACGTCCGCTCACCGTCCTGTCCGACATCAACCTGACCGTGGAGCCGCAGGGCTTCCTCGCGATCGTGGGACCGTCGGGGAGCGGCAAGACCACTCTGCTCGGGCTGCTGGCCGGTCTCGACCGGCCCACTGCCGGACGCGTGGTCCTGGACGGCGAGGACCTGGGACCGCTCTCAGAGGATGCGCGCGCTCGTGTGCGCGCCGAGAAGGTGGGGTTCGTGTTCCAGACGTTCCAGCTCATCGCGACACTCACCGCGCTCGAGAACGTGCTGGTTCCGGTGGAGCTCCATCCACGCGCCGCCGACCGCGACGAGAACCCCGAGCAGCGGGCCCGCGAGCTGCTCACTCGCGTGGGGCTCGGGGAGCGTACGCACCACTACCCGGCGCAGCTCTCCGGCGGGGAGCAGCAGCGCGTGGCCCTGGCGCGCGCGTTCGCCAACGACCCCAAGGTGCTGTTTGCGGACGAGCCCACCGGCAACCTCGACGGGGACACCGGTCACGCGGTGATAGACCTGCTCGTCGCGCTCAACACCGAGGCGCGGACCACGCTGGTGCTGGTCACACACGACCAGGAGCTGGCCCAGCAGGCCCATGAGGTGGTGCGGCTCTCGGGCGGCAAGCTGGTAGCGTGAATCTGCGCTTCACCATCGCCATGGCCCGGCGGGAGGGCCGCTCGAGCTGGCGCCGGATCGGCTTCTACATGGCCTCCGTCACCCTCGGGGTCGGGGCGCTCGTCGCCATCAACTCGTTCCGTGCAGACGTCACCGGCGCCATCCACCGGGAAGCCCGCTCGCTGTTGGGCGCCGACCTCAGGCTCTCCAGCCGGCGCCCCATGCCCGAGACCGTACAGGCCGTCCTCGACTCCGTTGCGGCGACGGGGAGCGAGGTCTCGTACGTCACGAGCTTCTCCTCGATGGCGCTCGCGCCGCGCACCGGCCGGACGCGCCTGGTAAACGTGCGCGGGCTGGAGGGAGGCTTCCCGTTCTACGGCGAGGTCGAGACCGATCCGGTCGGAAGCTGGTCGGAGCTGCAGTCCGGGCGACGCGCCCTCGTGGATCGATCGGTACTCGTCTATCTGGGCGCTCGCGTGGGCGACCAGCTCAGGATCGGGCAGGCGCGCTTCATCATCGCTGGAACCATCGTGAGAATGCCGGGAGAGGCAGACATCAGCTCCGCCATCCGGCCGCGCGTGATCATCCCGGCGGCGTTCCTGGCCGAGACCGAGTTGCTCGGACTCGGCAGCATCGTGCGCTACCGCGCGTACGTCAGGCTGGCCGCCACCGAGGAGGCCGAAGCCTTCGCCGAGCGACACGAGACCTTGCTCGAGGAAGCGGATGTCAGCGCCACGACGGTTGCCCAGCGTGCGGAGGACTATGCCCGCTCGCTCGACATCTTCGCGCGGTTCCTCGGGTTGGTCGGCCTCGCCGCGCTGCTCCTGGGAGGGTTGGGCGTGGCGAGCGCGGTACACGTGTTCGTGAAGCGGAAGCTGGAAACGGTGGCGGTGCTGCGCTGCCTCGGCGCCACCCAAGGCACCGTCTTCACCGTGTACCTGTTGCAGGCGGCCCTGATGGGGCTCGGCGGCGCGGCGGCTGGAGTGGTCCTTGGACTCGCGGTTCAGGCGCTGCTGCCCGGCATTCTGGACGACTTCTTGCCGGTCGCGGTTTCCCCGACGCTGCACCCCATGGTGGCGCTCGCCGGGCTCGGCGTCGGCGTTTGGGTGGCCGTCATCTTCGGCTTGCTGCCGCTCCTGTCCGTGCGCGACGTGACGCCCCTGGAAGCTCTGCGCCGCCCGTTCGACGGTCCGGCCAGCCGCTGGGATCTCCGGCGGCTGGCAGTGATGGGCGCGTTGGTGGCGACGGTAGTGGCGCTGAGCATCGCGCAGGCGCCACACCCATGGGCAGGGGTAGCGTTCGCGGCGGCAGCCGCGGTGACGGCGGCGATCCTGGGCGGCATGGCCTGGGCACTCACTCGCGCCACGCGCCGCCTGTTCCCGCGTCGAGCCCCGTACGTGGTGCGCCAGGGTGTGGCGAACCTGTTCCGCCCGCACAACCAGACCGTTGCTGTCACTCTCACGGTGGGCTTCGGCGTGTTTGTGCTTGGATCGATGCACATCGTGCAGCGCAACCTGCTCGACCGTTTGTCGATCGACGCCGGTCCCGACCGACCCAACCTCGTGGTGTTCGACATCCAGCAGGACCAGCGCGACGGAGTCGAGAGCCTGATTCGAGAGCACGGCTTCTCGGCGGGCGACCTGACGCCTCTCGTTCCCGCACGCGTGGCGGCCGTGAACGGCCGCTCGGTCGATGAGCTGCTGGAGGACACGACCGGACCGCAGCCGGCGCACTGGGCGTTGCGACGGGAGTACCGTCACACCTACAGGGACACACTGGTGGGATCAGAGGAGCTGCTGGCCGGAGAGTGGTGGCACGAGCCTGCACCGCCCGGCGCGCTGCCCCGGATCTCGGTGGAGGAAGACGTTGCTGATGACCTGGGCATCGGCCTGGGCGACGCCGTCACGTGGGACGTGCAGGGCGTGCTGATCGAGACCGAGGTCGCGAGCCTCAGGCGCGTATCGTGGGCCCGGTTCGAGACCAACTTCTTCGTCGTCTTCGAGCCCGGAGTGTTGGATGCTGCGCCCACGGTCTACGTGACACTCACTCGAGTGCCGGGCGAGGAGGAGCGGGCCCTGCTGCAGCGGGACCTCGTGGAAGCCTACCCCAACGTGTCGGCGCTGGACCTGTCACTGGTGCAGCAGACGATCGAGACCCTCATCGGCAGCATCGCCCTGGCGATCCGGTTCATGGCGCTGTTCAGCATCGCCAGCGGGATGATCGTGCTGGTCGGAGCCGTCGCGACGTCGCGGTACCAGCGCGTGCGCGAGAGCGTGCTGCTCAAGACGCTGGGCGCCCAGGCGCGACAGGTGCGTCTGGTGCTCGCAACGGAGTACGTGGCGCTGGGCTCACTCGCGGGGCTCACCGGGTGCATCCTCGCCGCCGTGGCAGGCTGGGCGCTCGTCACATTCCTGTTCGAACTCAGCTTCCGACTGCCGCTGCTGCAACTAGCCGGCATCGGCCTCGCAGCCGCTGTTACGACTGTGTTGGTGGGACTGGTCGCCGGCCGCGATGCGCTGCGCCGCGCACCGCTGGCGGTGCTGCGGGAGATCGGAGAGTAGGGGACAACCGGGGAAGGGGAAACGGGAAACGACGGGGAAGGCGGGAAACGGGAAGCTTACGACTAGGGCGGCGGCAGGGGCAGGCGGCGAGGTCGGAGTCCCACCGGAGCGAACGAGGAGGGCCGCCGGCGGCGAGGCACAGACGCTCCCCGGAGCGAACGTCAGTACGCCGCGCAAGCGGTACCCGTTGCCGAGTGGAGGCCGCCGCGCGCGTACTGCAGTTCGCGGAGGGGAGTGGCTGGTCGAGCCGCAGGAACTAAGGAACTGCAGTTCGCGGAGGTGGGACTCCGAGCGAGCTACCCCGCCTTGTCCTCCTGCCTCAGCTCCTGCACCGCGTCGTGGATCCGGCTCGCCAACTCGCGCTCCTCGCGCAGCGCCGTGATGATGGCCTCTGCCTCCTTGGCCTGGTACTGCAGCTGGCTCGCCTTCTCGATGGCGTGATCCACCAGGGTCTGCTGCCCGCGCAGCGTCTCCAGGCTGCCGCGAACGTCGCCCAGCACCGCGTCGAGCCGCGCCAGGCGCTCCTCAGCCTGGGTGACCCGGGACCAACGTTCGTCCACAGATGCGGCCAGGGTGTCCACCTCGCGGGCCCGTGAGAGCACTGCCTCGAGGGCGGCCCGACTCTCCTCCACCTCCTGCCGCGCCGCAGTGATCACCCGGACGTGCTCCACCGTACGCTCCGCGGTCTCAAAGATCTTGCCGAGCTCGCCGCGCACGGCGTCCACACTGGACTGGCGGGCGGCCAGGCCCTCGATCGCCTCCTGCACGTCGCGCTGCATGCGCTCGAGCTGGGCGATCTTCTCCTCGAACTGCGTGACCCTCTTGTCGGCGAACCGGAGGCTGTCGGCTCGCGCCTCGAGCTGCTGGGCCAGATCGGTGATGCGCTCGCCCTGCGCCTGCGCGGCGGCCAGTGACGACGTGAGCCGCCTCGTCTGCTCCTCGAGTTCCTGCACGGCCTGGGCGGCTCCCTGGCGCTCGATGGTCACACGCTCGAGGTGCGCCATCGCCTGATCGAGAGCGCTCTCTCGTTCCTCGAGCTGACGGCCGACCGTCTCTACCTGCTGGGCCAGCGCCTCGAGATCGGCGGAGCGCGCCGCCGCATCCTCCACTCCGCTCGAGACCCCCGCCAGGCGCTGCTCGGACGCGCCGAGCCGCTCGCTCAGGTCGCCCATGCGGCCCTCGATCGCGCCCACCTCTTCGTCGCGCCGCGCCACGGCCTCGAACCGTTTCTCGGCATCGTCCAGCCGCGTCCGCAACGCGTCGCTGCGCGCCTCGAGATCTGTGAAGCTCGCGCGCCGTTCTTCCAGCGCCTGCATGCGCGCATCTACGTCGTTCGAGAGCGCGCCGAGCCTGTCGAGCCGCTGCTCCAGCTGATCCACGAACTCCTGCCGCGCGCTCAGCTGGTCGGTCTGGGCCAGCACAGTCTCGGCGGTGCGTCGCGCCTGCTCAACGATCTGCGCTGCGCCCTCGACCGCGCCCATCTTCTGCCTGAGCGCCTCGACCTGCTGATCCGCATCGGCGAGCCAGCGGCGGATCTCATTGTGGGTCTCGTGGCTGCGCGACAGCTCTCCGCGGGCGGCTTCGGCCCTGCCAAGAGCGTCCCGCACCGATTCCGTGGAAGCCCGCAGCGCGGTGACGTCGCTCTGCAGCTCGCCCAGCGCCGGCAGCGACTCGAGGATCTGCTCCAGCCGCTGCTGCAGGTCACTCGCCTTCGCCTCCGAGCGCTCAAGTCCGCCCTCCACGGTGCGCACTCGCTCCGCCTGCTCGTCAACGCGACCCACCTCGGCGGCCAGCGTCGTGAGCCGGGCTCCCAGCTCGTCGGAGCGCGACTGCGCCTGGGCGACCGCCTGTCCGGTGTGTTCCATCTGCTGCACGCGCGACTCGAAGTCGGTAAGCGTGACGCGCAGCTCGGTGACCTGCTGCCCCATTGCGTCCAGGCCCTGCCGCTCGAGGTCGAGCCGTCCCAGTCCCTCGCGCACCTGCGCGTCGAGGCCTGCGAGGCGTCGAGCCAGATCCTCGGCATCCCGCCTCGAGTCGGCCTCGGTGGACTTCATCTGCTGCACGCGTGACTTGGCCTGCTGGAACAGCCGTTCCAGATCGGTGAGGCTGTCCTGGGTCTTTCGGATGAGCTTGCTGTCCTCCTGGAGCTTCTTGAGCCGAGCATCCAGGTCCCACACCAGGTCGTCGAGCCGCGCCGCCTGCGCGGCTGCGCGATCCACCGCTTCACGCTGGCTCTCCAGCGTACGCGTCTTGTGAGCGACGTGATCAGAGAGAGCGCTCAACTGCTGCAGCTGCTCCTCGGTTCGAACGGCCCGCTGCTCGATCTTCGCGACCTCAGCCAGACTCGCCTCCAGCGCGGCAAGCTGGCTCGACGCTGCATCCATTCCCTGCTTGAACCGGCTGGCAAGCGAGCCAACGTCCTCGTAGCTCGAGCGGATCTCGTCCTGACCGCGCTGCAGGCCGTCCTGTGTCTCGCGCGTCACCGCTACGTCGTGCTGATAGTTGAGGAACTGCTCGCGCAGCTCGTCGGCCTGCTGCTGCAGCTGGGTGACCGCGCCCGACGGCCCGGCCAGCTGCTCCAGGTCGGCCTTGAGCCGGAGCGCCTGCTCCAACGAGTCACGCACGCCCGAGGCCACGCTGGAGACGTCGGCGACGTCGTCCGCCACGCCACGCAGCTGCTGGACGGTGGTCTCACGGGCCTGCTCGAGCTCCCGGATCCCTCCCCCGAGGGCTTCCACCTGTCCCGACAGGTCGCCGAGCCGTTGGGCCTGCTGTTCGGCATGCTCCAACCGCTCATTGATCTGTTGCTGGCGCTGCAACACCTGCTCGATTCCCTGCTCTATCGGCGCTGCCTGGCTCGCTGCGCCGTGGACCCGCTCGAGCAACCCCTCGAGCGCGGCCCGTTCCTGCTGCATCTGCCCCAGCAGCTCCTGCAGCACCTCGGGAAGCTCCTCCGGGGTCGGTTGCGCCTTCGGTTTTCTATTGAAGAGGGCCGCCATACGCCGTCCCTGTTGATTGTTTGGTGACATGGGAAGTTTCGGGCAGTGGACCGGGGGCGTCAATAGAGCGGGTAAGTCCCCGCGCCGCTACCCCTGGCGCGCCGGCCCCGGAACGCATTGATTTCTGGTAGTATGACGGATCCCCAGAAGAAGCTGGTCGTCGTCGGAGACCGGGTGCTGATAGCCCCCGAGGAGGGCGAGGAGCGCACCAACGTCGGGCTCTATCTGCCGCCCACGGCGATCGATCGGCAGGCGGTGCAGAGTGGCCGGATCATCGCCACAGGGCCCGGCACGCCGCTAGCGGCCCCCACAGAGCTGGACGAGGAACCGTGGAAGGACATCGGCGGCAGCGAGCTGCGCTACGTGCCGATGCAGGCGCGCCCCGGCGATTTCGCGCTGTTCTTCCGCAAGGCGGCCGTGGAGATCACGTTCGAGGGCAAGCAGTACCTCGTCGTGCCGCAAGCCGCCATTCTGGTGCTCGTGCGCCCGCAGGACAGCCTCGAAGAGCTGTAGACCGCTCCTCACCGAAGTGCAGTCAATCGTCTTCCTCTGCGTGGCCAACTCGGCCCGTAGCCAAATGGCCGAGGGGCTCGCCCGGGCGTCCGCACCGGATGGCTGGCTGGTCCACAGCGCAGGCTCCAACCCCGCCACTCTCAGCTCCCGGGCGGTCGCGGCGATGCAGGAGATCGGGCTCGACATCAGCGATCACTACTCCAAGGGGCTGGACGACGTGCCCCTGGCCGACGCGGACTGGGTCATCACGCTGTGCGCCGAGGAGGAGTGCCCGGTGGCATTCACGCGCGGTACGCGGCTCGACTGGGCGCTGCCCGACCCGGCGGCTCCTGCCGAGAGCGAGGAGTCCGGGCGCGCTGCTTTCGGGGTTACCCGGGACGCGATCAGCGCCAAGCTGAACGCCTTCTGGCGGGGCGAGGGGCGTCGGCCGTGACCTCCTCGCTGGCGTTGGTCGTGCTGCTCGCGGCGCTGGCGGCCGGACTCGCCTGGTTCCTGACCGGCCGCAGACGGCCGCACCGCGCCGAGCCCGGCGACGTGGTCGGCGATCCGGACACCGATCCCGAAGTCCTGTCGGAGGCCGAAGAGGAGGTGCGCGGCGTGGACGCATTCACCTCCCCTGAGGATGCAAAGGAAGACCTCCCGGACTGGGGACCGGGGGCGCCCAAGCCCTGAGATCCGGCCACGCGCTTGCCAACCCCGGGTGCGCCGCGGAACTTTCCTCGCTCACAGAGACCTTCACTGGTAACGCCATGCGATTGACGATCTTCATTCTGCTCCTTCTGACGACTGCCGCCCCGCGGCTCGTGGCCCAGTCATACGGCGAGCACATCGTGCGCGGCGACAGTCTGAGCGATGCGCTCGACCCAGCCGGGGCACTGGAGGAGTACCGCGCCGCGTTCATGGACAACCCGTCCA
>Ga0255055_10003111_pt1 | contig 11336 bp, 14 predicted proteins | sample JV7_2_27_MG_FD_188633 | JGI IMG/M metagenome (GOLD analysis project Ga0255055, IMG submission 188633) | Seawater microbial communities from Jervis Inlet, British Columbia, Canada - JV7_2_27 | ecosystem: Environmental > Aquatic > Marine > Inlet | place: Canada: British Columbia | collected... | reverse complement strand
ACCATGAGATGGTTCTGGTCAGGCGCCTCGAGGAAGAATCCGCACGGCTCTATCAGCAGGGAAAGATTGGTGGTTTTCTCCACCTTTACATAGGCCAGGAGGCAGTAGCCAGCGGCCTGCTCTCTGTTCGTCGCCCAGAAGATCGTGTCATTACTGCCTACCGGGATCACGGAGTGGCGATTGCCAGTGGGATCGAGGCCAAGTACGTGATCGCCGAGTTTCTAGGCAAGGCCACCGGCACCACCAAGGGCATGGGCGGTTCGATGCACCTTGCAGATCCGGACCGCAATTTCTGGGGCGGGCATGCAATTGTGGGCGCACATTTGCCGCTCGCAGCCGGGATGGCTATGGCAGATAAATATCGTGGGGAGTCTGGTGTCACCATCTGTATGTTTGGTGATGGCGCCACCAATATTGGCTATTTCCATGAATCTTTGAACTTATCCATGGTGTGGGATCTACCTGTGCTCTGGGTTTGCGAAAACAACCAGTACGGGATGGGCACTTCAGTTGAACGTGCCTCGGCAGTCGAGGAAATGCGTCAGAAGGCCGAGGGTTACAAAATGCCCAACTCCAGGGTCAATGGGATGAACGTGCTCGAGGTTCGCGACGCGGCCGAAGAAGCTCTTGAATTTGTTCGAGAAAACAGCACACCCTACTTTCTGGAAGTGGTGACGTATCGCTATCGAGGCCACTCGATGGGGGATCCGGAGCGTTACCGCGAGAGCGAAGAAGTCGACCAATGGCGCGAAGACGATCCGATCGGGATTTTCCGCGCTTATCTTACAGATACCGGTATCTTTTCTTCGGACGAGCTTACGAAGGAAGAAGAGCTGGTGAATCAAGAAATCGAAGAGGCAGTCGAGTTTGCGGAGTCGAGCCCCAATCCTCCGCCCGAGGCACTTTTTGAGAACATTTACGCGGAGCAGTAAATGCCAGAGATCACTATGCGAGAGGCAATCTCGCAAGCCTTGTGGGAAGAGATGGAGCGCGATGAGCGCGTTTTCGTCATGGGTGAGGAAGTCGGATTATGGGGCGGCACCTATGCCGTCACGCGAGGCTTCTACGATCACTTCGGCGGGGAGCGCGTACGCGACACTCCAATCGCAGAAGGCGTAATTGTTGGCGCCGCCAATGGAGCCGCAATGGCCGGCCTCCGGCCAGTAGCGGAACTGATGACGATCAATTTCGCATTTCTGGCCATGGATCAGATCGTGAACGGCTCGGCCAAGATGCGAGCGATGTTTGGAGGGCAGTTCACCGTCCCAATCGTTATCAGGGCAGTGGGAGGCGGAGGACGTCAACTCGGCGCGACTCACTCTCAGACTCCAGACGCCGTTTTCGCCCACTTTCCAGGGTTGAAGGTCGTCGCTCCTGCTACCCCTTACGATGCTAAAGGCCTTCTGAAGGCAGCTATTCGAACAGAAGACCCGGTCATGTTTATTGAGCATGCGACGATGTACCAGACAAAAGGCGAGGTGCCGGAAGGCGACTACGTGGAGCCGATTGGCGTCTCCAAGGTTCAACGAGAGGGCACAGACGTCACAATCATCACCTACTCAAAGGGCCTTCAGCTCTCTCAGCAAGCCGCAGATCAACTGGCTGCTGAAGGCATAGAGGCACAGATTATCGATCTCCGCTCCCTGCGGCCCTTAGATTTGGGACCCGCGATCGAGTCACTGAAGCGTACAAACCGGGCGGTGATCGTCGAAGAAGGATGGCGCTCGTTCGGCGTGGGCGCCGAAGTTGCCAGCCGACTCTATGAAGAAGCATTTGATTATTTCGATGCGCCCGCGAAACGGGTGGCGCAGGTCGAGGTCCCCCTTCCCTACAATCGTGAGCTCGAACAGATGGCATTGCCTCAAGTAGCGGATATCGTCGAAGCTGTAAAAGAGGTGCTTTAGTGGCCACAGTTATCAATATGCCCAAGTTGGGTTTCGATATGGCCGAGGGCTTGCTGGTCCGATGGTTGAAGGCCGAGGGGGAGGCGGTTGAGATTGGTGAGGTTCTGGCAGAAATTGAGACCGACAAGGCGACCGTCGAGGTCGAAGCCGAGGCCGGCGGCGTCATACTAAAACACCTGGCTGCAGAGAATACAAGCGTCCCGATTGGGGCTCCGATCACAGTGATTGGTGAAGCGGGCGAAGAATTCGACGCTGGAGCGATCGAGGTTGAGTCGGCTGAAGTAGAGACGGGAACTCCGATGGCAGAGCATTCTGCTATGCCTGAGCCTGCAGCCGCGAGCCCGATTGCGGTCAGCGAGACCTCCGCAAATGGGGATGGTCAGTTGCCTGGGGGCGTGCGTGCTTCGCCAGTGGCGCGTCGACTCGCTGCCGAGAGAGGCGTGGAATTAGGCGCCTTATCCGGAAGCGGACCTCAAGGCCGAATCGTGAAGCGAGACGTAGAGGCCGCGGTTCCTGCTGCGGCTAGCGGAGCCGTACCGTTCCAGCCATCGGCTGCCCCGCTCGAGACAGTCCGAGTTCCAGTATCCAAATTGCGCGAAGTGATAGGCCGGCGCATGTCGGCCTCCAAACAGCAGCTGCCCCACTTCTATGTGACCTCCGACCTGGACGCCGCGCCGATGATGGATCTGCGCCGGCAATTGAACTCTCGAATGCCAGATGATGGAAAATTCTCGGTGAACGATTTCCTTGTGAAAGCATCTGCGATGGCGCTCCGAGAATTCCCGAACATCAACGCCTCCTTGGATGGGGGCGAGATCGTGCGCCATGGCCATATCAACGTCGGCGTAGCGGTAGCGCTTGATGACGGGCTAATGACAGTGGTTACAAAGGACGTGGATGGCAAACCCATTCGTCAGCTCTCAACCGAGCTTAGAGAGCTGGTAGCGCGTGCGAGAAGCGGGAAGGTTCGCCCGGGCGATATCGAGGGATCGACGTTCACCGTGTCAAACCTTGGAATGTTCCAGGTGGATCATTTCATCGCAATCATCAATCCCCCAGAAGCCGCGATCATGGCGGTCGGGAGCGTACGGGACGAGGCGGTAGTCGTGAATGGGCAGGTCGTTCCTGGCAAGCGCTTGCAGGTTACTCTTTCAGCAGACCATCGTGTGACAGATGGCGCGGAGGTCGCGCGCTGGCTGCAGGTGTTCCGACAATACATCGAGAATCCGGTTCACACGTTGGTCTAGGAGCTAGATTAACCATTTGTCCGGTTGAGCCGCCGTCGATTTTCGAAGCAGCGCCCTCGTGGGCAGTTTTTTTGCGCAGGTACGGATGAGCACTTTGCGGTTCGGCCATGCCGAGTGTAAAATCTCGCCCCATGGGGAATCGGGAATCGAGGGTTGTAGATTGTCCGGAAGTGCGGCCGTACACATGAGCCTGAACTTATGACTGAACCTCTTCGTGTCCTGGTTGTCGATGACGAGCGCGACACCCTGGACCTCATCGATCTCACACTGCGCACGGCCGGCTACGATATCCACCTCGCTAACAGCGGTGAGGAATCTCTGGAACTGATGCGCAGCAACACCTTCGATATCGTTCTGCTGGACATCATGATGCCGGACATGTCCGGGTTTGATGTGCTGCGCACGCTAAAGGAAGAATCGGACAACCACCCCCCCGTCGTATTTCTGACTGCCAAGGCCATGCCTGAAGACCGGCAGGAAGGAATGGATCTTGGCGCAGACGACTTCCTGGTAAAACCGGTTACACGCGGCTCACTCCTAGACACCATCAAGAAACACACTGGCTAAGCATTTTAAATGTGGGAAGTTGAAGCTAACTTAAAGTCCCTCGAGGATGCTGCTGAGGAGATCGAGACGTACCTGCTCTCCAAGGATGTAGTCCGAGCTCAGAGCGGGCGCCCAAGCCTCTCCATTGGACTCATTGCGCTCAACCTTAGATGGCTTGGGCCAACCGTCGAAGACCAGAACCAGACTCGCCTTGAATCCGTTAAATCTAAACTGGCGACCGTGCGCGATAAATGGCGGGTTGCCTGGGAGCGAAAAGCGGCAGCCGAACTCCGGTCACGGTTGAATTTGTGGAGGGGTTACCTTACCGACTTGGAAGGCAGGCCCGGTCTGGGGAGTTCCTATCCTCAGGAGGTCCGAAACCGAACGATTGCGGTTGATCTGGTTGATGCCGCAGGCAATCAGAATGAGATTAAGACCCTGGTTGCTTCACTGGATGCAATTGACAGCCGACTTCGGGATCGCTTCGAGCCTGGCAAGTTCGTATGGGAGCAGGCGCCCGAATATGCATTCCCTGCTGAGACCTTTTGGTTTCTGTATGGGCGGCCGAAGAGCAGAAGCTAACTCAGCGAATAAAGTAGCGCATGATAGCCTTTGCCTCAGAGGGATCGGCTACCTTTTCAAATCCGGCGCGTTCGAAAACCTTAGGAATTCCCATGAAGCTAGATGCCGGATCCAACTTTTTGCCGCGCGGCTTGGTCGGGTATGCCTCGACGATTTCAGCGCCCTGGTCAGCAGCGTATTGAATCGCTCCCTCAAGCAACTTCGTGCCGACCCCCTGGTTGCGATGGTCCCTGTGAATAAAGAAACAAACGATCGACCAGACCGGTTGCTCATCCACCGGCTTTAGCACCCGCGATCGATTCAGGGATCCGAAATGCTCTCGTGGAGCGACCGAGCACCAACCAACCGGTTCGCCATTCTCGTAACCCAGGATCCCCGGAACCACACCAGATCCGACGAGATCCCTCATTGATTTCCGGTTGCCCGTGTTTCCGTTGCGATCAAACTCAGAACGCGTGATCCGCCACCACATGCACCAGCATCCGCTGTAGGCCCCATTCGGGCCAAAGAGCTTTTCCAGGTCATTCCAGCGATCGGTGGTTACTGGATGGAAATTCATAGGGTCTCTATCATTAGAAGTCAGAATACGATACGACACCCAGATGATAAACCAGTCTTATCACGCAATCCGATCTACCTCCATTGATCCTGGCCCATTGGCAATCTGAGCAGCTGCAGATAATATATCGCCTGACGATATATCTCAGTACGATATATTCTGCGGGAGATCAACTCGACGGAAAAAGATATGCCGCCTCAGGTAACTATGTCACCGGTTGTATTCGAAATCTTGCTCGCGCTGGCCGATCAAGATCGTCACGGCTATGGGATCATGCTCGAGGTGGAGCGCAGGACGGAAGGGTCGATCAAGCTGGGGCCTGGAACCTTGTACGGAGCGATAAAGCGAATGCTTACTGCCGGAACGGTCGAGGAATCTGGAGATCGGCCGGATCCCTCACTGGATGATAAACGGCGCAGATACTACCGGCTAACGAATCGGGGCCGCCAGGCGGCAGTTGCCGAAGCATCTCGGCTGGAGCGGCAGGTTCGCCAGGCTCGCGAGAAGCAGCTGCTGCCAAACACGGCCGATTAGCTATGATGCGCCCTCCGAGCGAGAGAGGTCCATTGAGCGGCTGGATTTTCCGTCTCATGCTGGTAGTTTACCCAAAGCGATTTCGCGGCGAGTTCGGGGCCTTAATGCTCCAGCACTTTGAGGACACGGAGAGCCGAGGCCTACGGTACTGGGCCTGGATCATGCACGATATGGCTGTCGGTTCACTCCGAGAGCAGCTCTCTGAATGGAGGGAACAAATGTCGAAGATCGCGCTTTTGGCGGCCGGGATATTGGTGCTGCCGTTTGGTTTTGTCATGATCAATGTTCTTCAATATGAGCTCGGGATTCCGATTCCGTGGAACCCCTACAACAATGTGTACGATCAAATCAGCGGCACAAGCTGGACCATCTTGTTTGACGCGGTGATTCTCCTCAGCCCCATCGTCGCGTTCGCCTTAGTGGTGATGTCTCAAGTTGGGATTTCGAGCGAAGGTGACAAGGCCATGCTATCCCGAATTGAAATCCGAAAAGCGTCTAGGTTGGCTTATGTCGTGGTCGGCACCAGCGTGGCTTTGCTCGGAGCGATGGGGCTGTATTTGGTGTTTGAGAACCTTCCGTGCCTGCTCGGACAGCAGGTGAGCTGCTAGCAGCTTTCAGTTACGAACCGAAGACCTCCGTTTTTATTGAGGCACTTCCAACCCTAGGTGACTGCGGAAAAAGAGAAGAGTGTCGGCGATGATAGCGCGCATCCGTTCATCATCGCTTCGCACATCCATTCCATGCTCGCCGAGCGGGTGGTTAGCCACCGTCACCGGTAGGTCCCGAGCGCGCGCAACCTCGATCGTCTCGTCAATTGACTCGTTAACGCCGACCAGATCATCGAGCTCGGCTTTCGCAATGAAGATTGGCGGCACCCTTCCGGAGGGCATCGAGCTGAGATGCGCTACCGAGGAGAATTCGTCCAGGAGCCCCTCACTCACCTCGCCCTCAATTCCATCCCGGATCGGATACAGGCTCATTCTGCCGTAGTAAGCCGCAATACACCGGGCTTCCCGCTCTAAGCCGGCTCGCATCCCGAATGGCACGCCGCCTGAGCAGGTCCAGATGGCCAATTGCTCTGGATCAGCGCCTAGCTTATGCGAGGGGTCGAGAACGTGATCCAGCAGATCGTCGACGTCGGTTACAGGATCTGATAAGCGCGAGAAGAAGTGGGAGGATCGGCGGTTGAAGGTAACGGCCATCATTCCAGATGCCGCAATGAGCCGACCCCAGCCCTCATATTGTTCCCAGTCTTTGGAGTTCTCGATTACTTCGGGCGGTCCTTCTCCATGCACAAATACCACCACAGGGAGCCTATGCGATAGGTCGCTTTGGGGAGGTCGATAGACATCGAACTTCAGCTCGCGGTCATCGACCCGTTTATAGGGCCGATCCTTCACGACCTCGATATCGTCCATGCCCGGCAGGCGATAGACTATTTTGCGCTCAGCAAAGGGGATTGGATCGCTCAGGAGGGGATTACCTCAGCCAAGAAAGGCTAAGGAGCCTCGGGAAAGAGATACTGATCGAAGAAGCCAACCACACGCGCTTCAAATTCCTCAGGGAGCTGGGTGTCGAAATCGACGTGGGCCAGGTCTTCTTCAAACCACAACTCCTTTGGATCTCCTGCTGCCGCCAAAAGGAGCTCACCGCCATTCGTTGACACGACGGTGTCCTTGCCACCCTGCATAATGAATACGGGGCGTGGACTGATGTCGTCAATCCATAGCTTGGCATCAATTTCAGCTGAATCGATTCCCAATTCTTGCTCTGCCCAGAACAACACCATTGGAGCGAACGGAAATGCGGGCAGTCCCGTAAACGCCGTCACGCTAACTTCCACGGTGTCGTCGATCGAGGAAAATGGGCTGTGCGCCACGACCGCAGCAATATCGGTATTGAGGGCGGCGTACTGAATAGCCTGAGTCGCTCCCATCGAGTTTCCAAGCGCCGCAATCTTCTCGGGGTTGACGTCCTCTTGGTTCAATAGAAACTGATACCAGGCTTCCCAATCCTTCATCTCATGGTAGCCGAAGGAGATCAGCTCGCCTTCACTCTCGTCGTGTGCGCGCACGGTGGTTAGAAGCACTCCGTATCCGTGATCATGAAGCATTTCGGCTTCTTCCAATAAGGCTGTGCGATTGGATTTGAGCCCATGTTGGGCCATGATTACAGCCCCATTCTCGGACGGGATGTACCATCCAGCTAGCCGAAAACCGTCTTCGGAGGTGACGCTGACATCCTCATATGGAAGCCCATAGTCGGCTGGTGAAGCATCGAGCGCGGCTCGAGCTTCTACGGGATTATTGATCAAATCGTGAGCCTGACCACGCGCGATAACCGCCATTCCGGCGAACAACGCCAATCCAACTGCAAGAATTGCGATCAGGCCATATGCCAGCCACGATTTCATCTTCTCATCTCCCCAAGGCAATTTGTGCTTCGCTGAGATCTACCTGCTTACAAGCTTGATCGGTGCGCCATGTGCCAATATCGATCCTTCGCCTACACTATGGTCGGTCTCGATCTCAATTTCATGCAGGCCCTCCCCCCGATCCTCAAAATGATCGAACAGCCGGCCCGCGGCAGGTGTGGGTGTGGCGATAACGGCTTCGAAGGTCCCGATTTTGAAAGTGGCCGTCTCCGCCCCCTCGATCACCGGACCCTGAGTGGGAGATTCTCCCAACATTGCCGCGTACCTCTTGACGCCCGCATCCAGGTCTGACACAACGCTCAAAACGCGCCTGATGCCCAATGCCCCATTGGGATGGGAAATGAGATCGGGATCGGTTCGCACTCGCAGCTCCCGTGGATTGTCGTCGGTCATAAAGAACGGAGAATAAGAGCCTAGCGGAAACGCACTTCGCCATGCCAATTCCACCCCATCCGTTCTCACTCGGCCTCCCGAGCCGGGATCCGCAATCTCGATTCCACTCTCCCTCACTCGATTCACAACTGCATCCAATTCATCCGTATGAAGTGCGAATCCGGCATAACCCTCACCGCCTTCGAAAAGGAACAGGTAGTTTCCCGGGCCCGGCTCGGGTGGGTTAGAAAGGAGCTCAGGCCTGGTGGGGGCCATCACCTCTAGGTAGGTGCCGTCGGCAAAGGTAATGAGAGTGTTGTGTGTAAGGCCTCCGCCGTGCTCGCCGCCATAAACAGTCGTGAAACCAAGCTGCTTAAAATCGGCTGTGGCAACATCAAGGTCAAGTACTGCGATGATAGCGTGATCGAATCTCATGATGTGGACTTCGACATGTCTTTATTCGCTCTCGAGCGCGGATCACCCTGGATTGTAACGAACTATGGGGTGGGCGTTGAATCGTGCGCAGGCCAGACGATGAGAATCCATTGAGTGTAGCCGTGTTTTTCAGCCGTGTACACTCGTCCCCCGGAGGGCAGCTGGCAGCCGGCCTCATCCTGAACGGTGATGGTGGTTTCCTGATATTGCCTCGTACGAAGCGGTGTGAATATCAACTGCCCGTCCCGACATAGCCAGGTCTCTATCAGATAGCCTCGATCGTCGTCCGTGGTCATCCAGACCGGATCCCATGCGATTATTACGTCATCCCCATTGCGACTTGCACGGACATTCGTTGGCGGATTGTAGAGCTCCCCGAACGGTAGCCGTGAGTAGTACGGCGGAGCGTCTCTAAGATCTCCCCGAATCTCAAGAATATCGGACTTGACCCAGCATCGGTCAAAGTAGGTCCACGGCTCTACATACGCCCATGTACCTATATCGTTGCGGCCCACGATATCGACCCGGACGTCCGGGAACAGTCCCCATTCGTACAAGTAGGCGGCGCCGGGTCCGTAGCGACAATTCGCCTGGACCAGTACCTTCGCAGCGATTGGCGCGAAGGTGGAAACCGGGCTTGGGGTTGGCGTAAGCGAAGGCGTCGGAGTGATCGAAGGCGTGTATTGCGAAGTCGGAGTGTCGGTAACAGTAGCCGTAGCGGTGTGCGTCTGTGTAACAGTCTGAGTGGGGGCAAGCGTATTAATAGGCGTTGCGGTGGGAATTGCGGTCGAGGTCTTGGCTGAGACCTGTGTGTTGGTTTGCGTTGGTTCTGGCGCGGCAAGCGCTTCGCCTCCTAAGGAATACCCAATGATCCCTCCCAGGAGCAAAAGGCCTGCTGCCGACAGCGCTATGAGCCCACGCGACATGACCCGAATCTACGCGTCGGATGGCTTCCGTGCAAATAGGCTCTTAGGTTGAGATGCGGTCGCCCGGTTGATTGGGCTACGCCTCCCGTGTCCACACGATCTCGATAGTTTCTTGTGTGCCCAAAGCCTCCGTCAGCATCGCTACCAGCCCCGGGTCCGCTCCTTCGGCTTCGAACGTTTGAAGCAGCAAGGACGTGATTGCATAGTCGCGATCCTCGAGGTCTTCTTCTTCGAGCTGGTCGATGAGAAATTGAAGCTGAGCTTCGCTAATCTCACCGATGGGCATGTTGGTGCTTTTGTCGCGTATTTCAATCATCAGGCTTTACTCCTGTTCAGTGGTTCCGGTACTTATCAATTCGGCAGCTTTTCGAGGATCTCCCAGCCGCGCTCGACCGCTGCGGCTCTTAGCCTTGCGTCCGGATAGACGGCCACAGGATGATCCGCGCGCTCCAAAATCGGAATATCGGCCCAGGTATCTCCGTAGGCAGCGCCCACACGGTCAACCCCTAGTCTATCGAAGACCTGCTCACCTTTTCGTTTGCCGGTAATCAGCTCTGAAGCAAGCTGTAATTGGCCATCCGCTATTTCTATTTGAGACCCAATGGCACCGGCTCCAATTCGTTCGCCTAACGCCTCAAGCGTGGGCTCATAGGCAGTGCTGGCAATGAATATCTGGTCGCCCTGCTCCCTGTGCCGAGCGAGGCGTTCGAGCACTTCTGGGCGGCGCTGTGGCCACACCACTTTGTCGACCGACCATACCGCAATCTCCCGAATCTTCTCGGGGGTCGGGTCCTTGATGAGTGGGAGCGAGCTAACCAGTGACCACTCGCCGAAATCTCGTAGGTCCATCAGCCCTAGCTTGTACAGAGTGTAGCGAGGTAGAGCCCTGGCGAAAAACATGTTGGCCTGAAGGGAGCTCTGATTGTGGTTCACCCAATCGATCAGGCCCCGAACGGGAGAGCCTTTGCTGATAGTCCCCACCAGATCGGATACTACGATCATGAAGCGGAGGTTGATCCAATCCCGTCAGGGTCCTGCCTTCGCAGCATCAACACAGTTAGTAATAGTGTGATTGTGTTCAAGATTAGGAAGGCAAATCGTGCCAACAAGCTGAACTGGACCATTACCCACTCACCTGCAGTTGCTGTCCAGTGCGGCAATTCATCCGATACGATGATTCCAAGCGAATCGAGGACCTCCGCGCTGACGTACTCACGTTGGATGTCGTGCAAAGCTAGATAATCCCCCATCGTCAAAGCCAGCACAACAATGGTTGCAATTAGCATTGACCCTGCCAGCACGTAGTAAGTCTTCACTGCCCAACTCCTTGAATGGTTGACGCGTTTCAATTGCCACTATTCTAGGCCAAGCGTAGGCGAAAAGTGCGAAGAATTTGGTTATCATCTTTTGATGGCTAACCGGTCCGCACTACCTATAGGCCCCCCTCTCCATGGCTCGTTTGGGGCGCTTTATAAAGCAACCAGACCGTCGTTCGATCGCGGCTTGCGAATTGAGCACTTTGCGCTGATCGGATTGCTGATGATCGCGGCCTGCACTCCACAGCCATCCCCGACGCCAATTGCCCCCGATACGCCGATCCAGCCCCCCGCTCCCTCGGCACCCCCGATTACCCCGCCCCGATACTCGTTCCGGATTGTCAACACGTATCCTCATGATCCAGGCGCATTTACGCAAGGCCTGGTTTTTGAGGGCGGCGATCTGTACGAAGGCACCGGACTGAGAGGCAAATCGACACTGCGAGAAGTAGATCTAAAAACTGGTGAAGTGATTCAGTCA
>Ga0255055_10003110_pt1 | contig 11343 bp, 7 predicted proteins | sample JV7_2_27_MG_FD_188633 | JGI IMG/M metagenome (GOLD analysis project Ga0255055, IMG submission 188633) | Seawater microbial communities from Jervis Inlet, British Columbia, Canada - JV7_2_27 | ecosystem: Environmental > Aquatic > Marine > Inlet | place: Canada: British Columbia | collected... | reverse complement strand
TGGAGGCACTAAACGCCACTGATGCTGCCCGGCAAGCGTCGGAAGTCGCTCGAAAGGCAGAAGAACAGGCCAAAAGTGCCGAAAAGCGTGCCACCGAAATTATAAACCAGAACAATCAATCTGAAAGACAACTGACTGAAACCAAAAAATGAGTGGGAATAACCGTCGGTGGACAGGGTACCTCGCGGAAACTGCAACTTAACCTGCAATCGTTTAAAACAATCAAGATAATCAAAGCATCCATGTACGGGCGATAAGAGCTTAACCGGTAATGGGATTGCCCACCTTGCAAGCTGATGCTGCTGACAATAACACCGGTGGAGTCGGTCGGCTGCGATTGCCGAATCGGAGGGATAAAATGCCCTTATATGATCTGACAGAATTTTTGAGACTGTCTTCTGTCCTGAATTACAATTTGAGTGCTGCCTCCTTAAACAGATATAACGTGTTAATGTTTATTATGGGAGAAAAGAAATTGGATCAGGATGAAAAAAAAGACCGGAATCAAAAAGGCATCATAATGGAGGCACTGAGTTATCTGTTTAGCGCCTACAGCCATAAACGCCGACGATTGGGCCCCAAGGCGGTTTTACACCCTCTGCGTGCGACGGCGCTGTTCACACGGGCGCTTGAAAAACTCGACTTTATTGATATCTTAACCACTCTTTTTCACGATATCATCGAAGATATTGAACCGACCGGTTTTGATAACCCAAAATGGAGAGAGATGGAAAGCCAATTGTACCATCTGTTCGGACGCTTGGAATTAAATGATGAAGCCCAGCTTGTCGAACGTTTAATGTGTTTAACGCGACTTGAAGTAGAATCTTATTATGAGTATATTGGACGACTGCTTAAATATGGGCAAAACGTGCCCCAAATCGTGCAGATTAAATTGGCGGATAGATTAGACAATACCTTAGATATGCGAATAGACCTTCGGGACCCCTTAGACGATATCGATTTTTTCCAAAAAATTTTCCAGATTATGTTTGTTAGCACCTATCAGGGCTATACACCCAAAACAGAACACCCCCCCTCGGCAGCCTTAAATGGCGCCAGGCGCCTGTATCAGCTTTTCAAAAATGCAGTCTTACTATCTTTAATCCGACGCCTGAAGGTCATACCCGCCGACCGGGCCTTACAGGTTCTATTCCTGGCCCTCTCGGATGCGAGTTTAAAGGAGGCACAAAGAACACTGATTCATCTTCTGGGGTATCATTACAAGGACCTTGCTGAACAGCGCTACCTCCTTATGGAGGCCATGGAATATTGCTACAGCGGTAGAAGTGATCTAGTTACTAAACCGAATGGCAAACGGATGCTTGACGGTTTGTTTTCAACCTATTTTGGACACAAATCATCAAAGGTTCGCAATAAAAAACTTGATATTTTATATCAGAATAAAGCCCTTATGCTGGAGGCATCTGTCGCCTTTATTGTAATTTTTCTAAGCTTTTTGAATGATCCCGCATATTATGTAAAGGGGATCAGCGCCAAAGGAATTTATCCAAAATGAAGCCGCCCGCCGTCCCGCTGCCCAAATCCTTTTGAACATTTCAGTTTCACGTTTCCACGCTTTTTTTGGCAGGTAACATCTTTATTGACACTTCTGACCGATTAATATATTCAATACATCAAATAGAAAAAACTTATCGGTATAAATAATCGGTATCATTTTATTATCGATGCCACTTACGGGAAAACATATTCCGTTTTAAAACCTGGAGCCCTGCGGATGAAATTAAAAAGCCTTTTTCAAAAACCGACATTACTAAGTTTATCAAAGACCTGCGGTTGAGCGGCCAAAATCAGCCCGGTCGGGCTGGAAAAACTACTGGCCGGATTTCCCCAAAATCATGACCCCAATCTGCTGGTGGGCTATGAAACCCATGACGATGCCGGCGTCTACCGGCTAAATGATGAAATGGCGATTATTACCACAGCAGATTTTATTACCCCACCGGTCAACGATCCATTTGTATTTGGTCAAATTGCCGCTGCCAATGCCATAAGCGATGTTTATGCTATGGGCGGCCAACCCATCACCTGTCTTAATTTGGCGAGTTTTCCATCAAAAATATTGACTCCGGATATATTAAATCAAATTGTCGCCGGGGGGTTGTCGAAAATCACCGAGGCCGGCGCAGTATTAGCAGGCGGCCACACGGTCAATGACGATGAGCCTAAGTTCGGTCTGGCTGTAACCGGGATCGTACACCCGGAAAAATTCTGGACCAATATGGGAGCCAAGGCCGGCGATGATCTAATATTGACGAAGCCTATTGGAAGCGGGGTGATCTTCAACGCAAACCTTAAAAATTGGGTCAGCGCTGATGCCTTGGAAGAATGCCTGGCGGTTATCACCACCCTGAACAAAACAGCTGCAGAGGTTATGCGCGAGTATGACATACATGCGGTTACAGATATTACCGGTTTTGGTTTGGCCGGTCATAGTTTCGAAATAGCCAGAAGATCGGGAGTCAGGCTGGAGATTAGGATGGACGACATCCCCTTAATGCGGGAAGCCATTGAAATGTATAATAAAGGAATGAATACCGGAAGTAATGGTCCCAATCGCCAACTGGTTGAAAACAATTTGGTGTTCAACAAGACCTTGCCGGCTTGGCACCAAGAAATAATTTATGATCCCCAGACAAGCGGTGGCCTGATGGTCGCACTACCCCGCAATCAAAGCCAGAATCTGCTCAAATCCTTACACCATAAAGGAGTGAAGGGAGCCCGGATCATCGGTTCGGTGAAACCATTGCAGGATTCCACGTACCTTGTTATCAATTGATGCCGCCATCATTTTACCGTCCGGGTTTTCAACCTGGGTGCTTCAGGGCTACCCATTACCGGGGAGCGCATTTGGAATCCGGTCTCCGCTTTGTACCGGGTAGGGCCGTTTTCATATCCCCAGGTAGACCGGTATATCTTTAATAAGCTGTTCCACACTAACCGCGGCCAGATGTTCAACCATTTCATTGTTTTGGGTCACAAGATCGGTATGACAATCCGGGGAAAGGATACAGTCTCTGCTCTGGTAAGCGGCCGTAAATTCAGGATCAATTTCAAGTGCCCGGTCAAAATCTCGATAGGCATTTGCAATGTCATCCATCAGTTCTCGGGCTAAACCCCGCTGATGATAGGCCCTGGCATACAGGGGGTTGAGTGCGATGGCCCGATCGAAGTCAGAAATTGATTCCTCAATATTTTCGAGCATTAAATGGGCAGATCCGCGACAGAGGCGGGCCAATTCATTATCCGGATTAAGGCTGACAACCTGGTTGAAGAATTCGAGACTGTCAGCATAATTTTTTCTCCGATAGGCAACAATTCCCTCATAAAGCAAATATTTGGCAGTATAGTTTTCAATCATCGATATGATTTCCTTGATGGGCTACTTCATTTTTCCAAGCCTTCCTATCCGTTCCTATGATACCGGGTTAAAATCATTCGTTTCAAATAAAAAGCTAGTCACAATCAATACTATTGTCAATGATTACTGGAGGATAATAAAATGATCCCTAGCTCTACATATTGTGATTGATTATACTTGCCAATTAAGCCTTAAATTTAGTAAAATAAGAGGTCACGCCGACCGTGCGAGCGGTGTCGCGTGTATATTAAACTCCTGCATCCTCAACTTACACACGATAGAATGGGCAAATTGGCATTATGGAACATCAAGATCTCCTCAATTATCTGGAGAATTCGGGCAAAGATCCGTCACGCCTAATCTTTGAAGACGAGCTCACCGGTCTCTATAATCGCAGATACCTGTATCATTTTTTCCAATCCAAAATTTCCTGGGAATCACTGCATAACCATCCGCTTTCTTTACTCATGATGGACTTGGATTTTTTTAAACAGGTCAACGACGACTACGGGCATCAGGCGGGCGATAATGCGCTGGTATGGCTTGCAGGGTTACTTAAAGGCGTAGCCGGTAAAGAAGGGATGCCCATTCGTTATGCCGGTGACGAGTTCATGATTCTATTAAAGGATTGTGATAAATCAGCATCCTTGCAACTGGGAGACCAACTGCTTCAACACGTCCGCCAAAACCCCTTTCATCTGCATAAACAAAACGGTGCCCTAAATCTCACCATTAGCCTGGGCGTCGCATCAGCCCCACAGGATGCCCGAAACGCTGGGGAGTTGATTCAAAAGGCGGACACCGCACTTTATTCGGCCAAAAAAAACGGACGAAATCGGCTTGTCAACGCCAGCAAAGTCAATCCGCAAGAAGTATTCGCCAAAACGGCCATTAACCAGCTTAAGGCCGTAAAGATTGTCGGTCGCGGACGACAGCTATCCCAGGTCTCCAATGCACTCAAGAAATTCAGTTCACGGCAGAACCAGTTCCTGCTGGCTGAAGGGGCTGCTGGAATGGGTAAAACCGAGTTTCTTGAAGCCATTCGTCGTAATCTTGCCCGCAGCAAAACCTGGCAGATCAAGGTCAACGGAAATTCCCAGGAAAAGTTCCGTCCCTATTATCTAGCATCCAAAATAGTAGAGGGCCTTTTAAAGCTTCGCAAAGATTTGGGTAAAAATGTGTTCGAGAACTTGAATCCAACGGAACTGACCTACCTGGCCCCTATAATGCCCCAGCTGGAAATTGTCGGTGTGCCTGAAATTGATCAGAATGAGAAAGAATATCGGGAGGGCATATTCAGAACCGTCTTCCAATTTTTCCATAAAATCATCGAAACCCGGCCCCTTATTCTGTTCATAGACGACCTCCAGTTCATAGATCAAGCATCGCTGCTTTTGTTTCACCACTTGATTCTTCATGGTGACTTTCCAATATTTATTTGCTGTACGTCATTGGTCTCCCCTGAGCCCGGGAAAACTGAAGAGACAACGCCGTTGGATCGTTTCTTAGCAAAATATCATGAAGATCTTAATATACAAAAGCTCAGCCTCACTCAGTTAACTGCAGCTGATATTGCCAAACACATTCAGGGACTTTTTCCAAATATACACCTGCCAACACATTTCGTTACGGATCTGGCCGATATCAGCCACGGAAATCCGCTCTTTTTTGGTGAAATTTTACGTAAACTGGTCCTCGATGAAAAAATAACCCTCATCGGGCAACAATGGACAATCAAACAGCTGGAAGAGGGCTATTTGCCCAGATCTCTGGAAGAGATCGTATCCGGAAAAATCGCCACCCTCGATGAGGAAAGCAAACAGATGCTTGACCAAGTCTCGGCCCTTGGTGAAGATGTTCCTTTGAGCATGCTTATCGGCAGCTCGGAAGAAATGGAAGCCAAGGTCTTGGAATTCATCGATAAGGCAGCAACGCAGGGGCTTTTGAGTTCTGAATTTCGAGTAAACGACGAAATCGTCCGATTTTTAGGTAAACGCATCCTAGAAATAACCTATGGTGCCATTGAACCCGAGCAAAAAGAAAAAATTCATGAGCGTATCGGAAATTATCAAGAAACGCTGTATAAAAAACGACTCTTACCATCAGCAGCTACCCTGGCCTACCATTTCAAGCGTTCAACCGATCAGGAAAAGGCCGGCAACTACGAGAAGATTCTGACAGCGACCAACAGAAAAAATTTCAATCCCGAAGAGGCAAACTATTATGACCATGAAGAATTAAGCGAAGGAATGAGCACGGATACGCCCATAAGACCCGAAGACATACCCCTTATCCCCAAAGTGATACGCGATTTTATGGTCGCGGTTCGCAACATTAAGCTATATCCACCGGGCAGCAAGTCGATTATCAGTGTCTGCCAACAATCAAAAAAATCTTTTGACCAAATCCTGCAAAATAATGAAATTTTTAATCTTGTCCAAATAAAACAGGCACTGATCGTCAATGGTCAGGATATAACCATTCCTGAGTTTATAAAGGTGGCCGGAAGTTTTTTGCAGTTCCTGGATCGCTATGAACTAAAAGGTATCACCTTCCACAAAGGGCTCACCGACGAAGAACTGGAAGTTCTTTTGGAAACCCTCGGTCGCACAAAGCTAAAAATATTCGATCAAAACTATTGGAAACGATTTTCTACTGAAAATCAGCTCAACCATATTGACCTAAAACAGATGCGCTACGAAATGAAAGGCAAGCCATCCGTCGCAGCCGCAGAACCGGAAGTCGCCGATAGTCCTGAATCAGCCTCAGCCCAAGAATTATCTGATCCGCATCAAGCCGGAATGGTCGCCAAAGAGCGCAAATTGCTGCCCGCTCTGCTTAAAGGCCTTCTTGGTGCAGCCCGGATTATTAAGTTATATCCTCTGAAAAGTAAGGCCGTATCCAGTGCCATTGATCATCTCATGAAAACCCTTCGGGGCATCTTTAAAAACCAAAACGCTATCACCTTATCACAGGCCAGCAATACATTGCTTGTAAATGGTAACCGCGTAGATATCACCGAATTTAAAACATTTGCCCATGGCTTTGTTAAATTTCTAAAGACCATCGGCCTCAGCAGTCTCACCTTTACGGAAGATGTTGATGAGCAGGAAATAGGGACTTTAGTTGAGACCCTCGGCAGTGTGTACCCTGATGGCGCTGACAGCGATTTCTGGGAAAAGTTTGCCGATGACCAGGAATTGGCGGGTATCTTTTTTGACAAACAAATCTATGAGATCCGGGCAACCCAGACCCAGTTGGATGCTATGGAGGCAAGTGGCATCGTGGAGGATACACCTGAGTCTGAAGACCCCGGCGCAGTTGACGATATCCCGGCAGAAGAACCGATACCGGAGGAAAACTTTGAGCACTTTCTTTCAGAATTCCAAAGCAGAATCGAGCAACTGTTCGACAACAACGCTGGCGAGCAGACCAAACAAACCATAAACCTACTCTTCCTAGGATATCAAGACCGCGCTCTCCCGACCCGGGAAAAGGTGCTCACGGTCTGCCGAAACGTTCTGGAAAGCCTGCCGTCAGCCTTCCAGCATGATTTCACGAAATTTTTGGCTGATCCCTTGCTGGTGGCATTTTTTAAAGAGCAGGAATCAAAGATAATTGTTGAAATGGCGGCGTTTCTCAACCGGTTATTTGTCAATCTGGTGGAGTTCGTTGAGTATCCTCTGGCTGCACGAATTCTATCCCAGCTCAAACGTCGTTACCAGGAATTGAAATCAGCGGGAGATTCTTATGCTCAAAAGCTGACAAAAAGCCTGGGAATCAGATTGAACCCGGTTACCCAGAATCTATTGGCTGCAGATTTGAAATCCGGTGACTCCAACCGACAGCGCAATGCCGCGCAACTCCTTCAAAGTCTGGGACAGGTGGCCACACCGCTTCTCATTGATATCATTAAACAGGAAGACGACTACCGGGCCCGCCAAACTGCCGCCACATTGCTTTCGAAACAAGGACCCAAGGCGGCTGAACGGCTAAAGCGATTGCTGGTGCTGGAAATCACTGCGGAAGAACGAACGCGGGTCCTTGAGGTCATAGATGCGGTGACCCGTGACCTAACAACTGAACTTCTGCATGCACTTGAAGACGAAAACCACCAGGTTCGCATGGCCGCTTTTCGCCTGACTGAACGCATGAATGACAAACGGATGGCCGGTGCATTGATAGAAAATGCCAAGACCCTCAAAGGTAAGCTCGCTATCGCCGCTGTGAACACCCTGGGGAAACTCAGGCCCCCCGATGCCGCGGCAGAACTGAGCGCAGTGTTGATTTCAACCAAAGAGGAAGAACTTCGCACCGCCTGTTGTCGTGCTCTGGGTCAAATAGCACAACCCGATTGTATCGAACCTTTGACGAAGGTTTTAACTCAAAAAAGCTTTATTACACGGAAGCCTCGCTACAGCGATCAAGTTCGCGCCACGGCCGCCTTTGCGCTGGGGCACATAGAACATCCGCAAGCCATGCAAACCTTGGCTCAGTTTGTGAATGATTCAGACCAGCGAATTCGCAAAATTGCCCAATCCGCAGGAAAAACCGCCCCTACCGCTCCCCGCCGCAAAAAGGTAGATGAGTCGGTCACACAGTAAAGAACTCCGGACCCATCGATCGGCATAATTAACCGACCTTTACCATTCATTATTCCCAGGACAGGAGAACCTGATTGGAGCTTGTAACGAGGCAATATTGGAATTACGATCTCATTGAGTAAGTGATAGGTGACAGCTTCGAGTTGCGGGTTAAAAATTGAACGCGCGACGCGTGACCCGCAACCCGCAACAATTGGTTTTACCACAACTCCATCACTCCATTATAACCCACCCCGAGTCTGCTTAAATGCGACATGGTTGCAAAATTTATTTCTAGATTCACGACCGCAATCTAGAACGGCCACAGCATGGGTATAAACCATGAGCCCATCAGCAAGACGATGATATTCAGTGGGATGCCAAGCTTGAGATAGTCGCTAAAGCGATATCCACCCGGTCCATAAACCAGAAGGTTGGTCTGATAACCAATCGGGGTAGCAAAACATGCGCTGGCGCCAAAACAAACGGCAATTATAAATGGTTTGGGGCTTAGCCCTAATCCGAGGGCTGTGGAAATAGCTATTGGGAGCAGTAATATTGCAGTGGCATTATTGCTCAGCAACTGGGTACTGATACTGGTTAGTAATATAATAGCGCCCAAGACGGCAAACGGCCCAACATCTTCAAAAATTTGCAGAAACGCTTCGGCATAGAATTTGGATGCCCCTGTTTTTTCCATTGCAGTACCCAGTGCGATGGTGCCGACAATAAGAATCAGCACGTTTCCTTGCAGCGCGCGATAGGCATCCCTCAGCTGCAAACAGCCGGTCAGAATCATAAAAAAAACAGCGGCCAGGGCACAAACCATAATATCCGCCACACCGCTGGTGGCGGCGGCAACCATACCGCCGAATATCAGGAAACAAATACGGGCCTTTCGTTTATGAACGATTTCATGATGGACGTCTTCGACGACGATGAAGTCGGTTCGCCCACGAAGCCCTTCCAATCGGGTGATCGGGCAACGAACCAGTAGTATATCTCCAGTCTTTAATTTTATATCATGCAATTTTTGCTCGGTATAATGAAGCCCGCTGCGTTGAATGGCAATAATATGAAGGTCGGGTTCTCGCCGGAGACGACTCTCGAGCAGTCGCGCTCCCAATAGAGAAGACTGCGGCGGTATGATGAGCTCTACAATCAAGGATTCCTTTTCGCCAGCTCCCAAATTCATGCCCCGTTCCGAAATCGGTAACTCCACCGTACTGCTGTGCAGAATTTCAACGAGGTCATTGACTGAACTTTTTACCAGCAGCAGATCATCCGGTGCAATGGTAACCCGGTCTCTGTCAGGGTAGTATATGTGGGAATACCGGATAAGTTCGAGCACCTCTAAAAATGGGTACTTTTCGGCAAAAACTCGATCCGGATCCTGCCCGATTAAGGGGCTGCCGCGGGGTATTGATAATTCCGCCAGATAGCGCCGATGGTGGCTGTCTTTCAATTCACAGATTGGGCTGTGTAAGCCTGGCATAAGTCTGGGCGCGGCCAACAGGAGGAATGTAACTCCCAGCAGGGCGATGGGAACCCCCAGAACCGAAAGTTCAAACATGCCCAGCGCCCCGTATCCATGCAGCACGCTTAAATCGCTCACAATGATATTTGTGGAGGTCCCAATGAGGGTGCAGGTACCGGCCAGAATGGAAGCATAGGAAATCGGAATCAGGAATTTCGAGGGACTGATATCCAATTCACAACTCAAACTTAGCACAATCGGAATGAAGAGAACAACCACCGGCGTGTTGTTGATAAATGCGGAAGCAAGGCCAACAATTAAAAGAATAACCAGCATGGCCAGCTTCGGGCTGCCGCGTGAATACGCAATTACTTTCTGGCCGATAAATCCCACAGCACCCGTGCGTATCATCCCTTTGCTGACAAGAAACATGGCACCAACTGCTATCACGGCCGGGCTGGCAAAACCCGCAATCGCTTCCAGGGGCGTAAGAATCCGGGTGAAAATCAGGCTAACCAGGATACCGATAGCCGTAAGGTCGACCGGCAACTTTTCAGTTACCAATAAAACCAGCGCAACGATAAGGATTGCCGATACGATCCAGACATCCATGCAAGCACCTCAATGACGGTCGGTATTTATTAAAAGCCAGCCCCCCATACCGGCGATCTCCCCCCCAAAATCCCTCGCCTAAGCCGAGTTGGATATATTAATTTTTTGAAAATTATTATAAGATTGGTGATATAAGCAAATTAAAGGTTGTCTTTTTCAAAGTCAAGGCGCTAAAAAAAGCGTGCTTATAATAACACCCTAATTGAGTGAAAGTCGAGAATGCCCCAGATCCGAGGCATCCAATAATTATGCTTCCCATTTTGTTTACGATCAATTAGGGTAACCGCTTACAGACAGTGTATTCATGCATCTCTCAATTCGTTTGAAAATTTTGGATAAGTTATATGCCATTTATGATGAATATGTCGGCAACCTGGATGTGGCCTGCAGAAAAAATTGCGCCCATTGCTGCACTTGCAATGTAATCCTCACCACGCTTGAAGGATACAAAATTGTCGACCACCTTGAATCTCACGGCATATGGAACTGGTTGCAGGCGATCGAATCGGTTTCATACAAAAAGCGGTTTCAGCCCAAAACAACGACCAATAAAATTGCTGAATGCTGTATGCATGGCCGGCACCTGCCGGAGGAAGAAATACAGTCGACGGGCGGAGCGTGCCCTTTTTTAAAAAAAGATCAATGTACGTTATACGGGGTGAGGCCATTCGGGTGTCGATGCATGGTCTCCAGGCGCAACTGTAATGAAACAGGCTTTGCCGAAATAGATGAGTTCGTGGCCACCGTAAACACCGTGTTTTTACAAGTCATCGAGCACCTCGATTGGCAGGGGTGTTCAGGCAATCTTACCGATATTCTTCAGTGCCTGGCAACTAAGGAAAATCGAAGCGCCTATCGTTCAGATTCGCTGGCGTGCTTAAAATGGGCGCTGATACCCAACCAAAAGATGACGGTTTTAATGATTCCACCGGAACACAGAAAACAAATCGAACCTATTGTGCAGGACCTGCGCAGCATCACATTTTAATCCGCCAGCGGTCTTTGGCGGATCAACCCGCCGCATTTTTGCGATAGCTTCTAGTGTCGTGTCCCACAAATAAGCAACAAAATTCAGCACAAAGTCTGAAAGGTTTTTGCGAGCACCATTGAGCATTTTGGGATAAAGACGCCCGTTGTAGCGGGGGGTTAAAAATCAAAAGCTGTCTGAGTCCCGAGCACAAGCGAGGTCGAGTTTTTTTGATTTAGCCCCGCTGCAGCTGGCGTCCCCAAAATGGTCACCGGCGTGAGCAAATGCCTTTCAAACTGCTAAAATACTTTTTGAAGTTATT
>Ga0255055_10003109_pt1 | contig 11344 bp, 9 predicted proteins | sample JV7_2_27_MG_FD_188633 | JGI IMG/M metagenome (GOLD analysis project Ga0255055, IMG submission 188633) | Seawater microbial communities from Jervis Inlet, British Columbia, Canada - JV7_2_27 | ecosystem: Environmental > Aquatic > Marine > Inlet | place: Canada: British Columbia | collected... | reverse complement strand
CACAGGTCGAACGCCGTTGACGTCATTTGAGTACTGGCCGAACTGCGGCAAAGTAGGTATGTTCCCGCCCGGTTTTTCGGACTCCCCGTAGCAGGAGCCTCCACTGGAGCTTCCAACCAGCCACACTGTTCCGGTCAACTGGCTGAGAGAACACGCCTGCGCACCCGTGCGTTGGCGGACAGTGACCGAGATTCTACCTCCAGGAGCGGCTAGTGCAGCCGACCTGGAGGCACTGAGGGCCGAAGTCGTTCACTACAAAGGTGTTACGCAAACGGCCAAGAAGCAGCGATCTAACGGAACGTGGGCCGGCAACATGCTGGGCCTCGCCCCTGCGAAGGCCCAGGAAATCAGAGATGTCGGGACAGTGCCGCAATACCGGCACCTCGTCGAGATGGGAGTCCCCAAGGACTTTCGATCCCTTAGGCTTGCGGAGCGGGCCTTTTTCCGTCTGCTCTCGCGCGACGATAGCGCGAGGTTGCTGTTTGAGTACCAGAAGGCCGCGAAGACCAACCCAGCGCTGAGCGCTTGGGGCCGCAGGGTGCACGGGGAAGGTGCCACCGCCGCGCTTGCCCACGCCGGTCATATCGACGACCCGCGCGTGCGAGGTGCCGCAAACCGAATCGCGACCAGTGTCTCGCAATTCCTGCGAAGCGAGTTGGCGGAGAAGCCCATCGTCCGGAAGGGATCACGCAATATCCTTCACCCTGACGCGTACCCACCGACGCTGTTTTCCGTCGCAATCGTGGCGTATATGCCTGGGCTGCGTCGCGAACGGGCCGGGTTCATCGACCGTTTGGGCAATTATCTCGCGCAGCCGGCAACCAAGCGCACCTATGTCATTCAGGTGGGCCGTAAGGTGATCAAGCCCATCTTTCACTTCCTGGGTGACCCACTCAAGGCTGATAGCGCTGGGAACCCCAAGGACCTCCCATTTGCCTTGCACTGGATCGAGCTACTCGCGCGCATGGGCATGATCCAGAGTTCGCCGACTGCGCAGCGAATTCTCTGCCGACTTCTCAGAGACTGCAATGGCAAGGGTGTCTGGAGCCCGAAGAACCTACGGTCGTTCCCAAAAAGCGCATCGAAGCTTGGCGACTTCGCCTACCCTCTCGAACTCGACCCCAAGAAGCCCGAGCAGCGACAGGTCGATGTAACCTTCCGGTTGGCTCACATCGCGAAACTCGCAGAGTGGGAGCTGGAGTTCGTTTAGTACCTTCCGAGAGCCATTGTCCAACCGCTCCACCTGCTGTACAATGAGGAGTAGCACAAACTACTCCTATGCACAACATCGATCTTACTCCGTTTGGCTTCACCCCAACTGAGAGTCTCGCCTACTCCGGGTTGCTCGAAAACGGCCCGTCTTCAGGCTATGCACTGGCCCGGACCCTGAGTCTCGCACGGGCAAACGCCTACCAAGCACTCCGTGGTCTGGTTTCGAAGGGGGCTGCGGTCATTGTCAACAGAGATCCCCAGGTGTTCCGGGCGGTCCAACCGACGGCGCTGATGGCTCAGATCGCCCGGGATCAAGAGGTAAAGCTCGAGACCCTCGAGCAACAGGTCACATCCGGTCAGATGGGGGGGGCGCCGGCAACAACTGAGTTCAGCGGGGAACGCGAACTCTACGCACTAGCCCTTCGATCCATCACTCGCTCGCCTGCGGCCGTCTCTTGCGTCGCGCCAGCCAAACTGCTCTCTGTGCTGCTGCCCATCTGGCGCAAGCGCCTCGCAGACGGAGCTGAGACGCACCTGTGGATCGCCGGGGAGGATCCGGGTTCCTTCACCGTGGACATCGTGGGAACGGTCACCGAGGAGCCGATCATCGAGTACTTCGGCGGCCCCACGACCCTTATCTCAGCTGCGGATTGCGCTTCTCTCTCGGTAGTGCAGGGTGACGTGCTGACCGGCCTGTGGTCATCGGATCCCGTCATCATGGGTGCAACTCGGGCCTCTCTCGCAGCGATCACCGGCGGATCTTGAACAAACGACGCAAGATAGCCAGATTAGAAGCATAGCCAACTGGTTGGTTGAGAATCGTGGATTCTGGAGATCTTGATTCGCGGGGCCGCATTGCCAGCGCGGCGCTTGCAGAGTTCGCCGAGTTCGGGTTTGACGGTGCGAGAATCGCTCGGATTGCTGAGCGAGCCCGAGTGAATAAGCAGCTGCTCTACTACTACTTCGGGTCGAAAGACAAGCTCTACGAGGCAATCGTCCAGATTGTCGCAGACGCGCTGGGCACTCGCAGCCGCGGCAGACTTGGCAGTGGCAATCCGGTGGACAGGATTCGCGGTCGGCTGAGAGCTGTCTCAGATCACCTCGACCTTCATCTAGACCAGACTGCCGTAGTGCTGGCTGCCGTTTCTGAACGACATGACAGAACGGCCCCGATCAGAACTGCAGTGAGTGATCTCGCAGCTCAGGTGGAGCGGGAAATCTCAGCAGCCCAAGGAATGGGGCACTTTCGGGATGACATGGACCCCGAAATGGCCGCCGCTGAAGCTGTCACGCTACTGTTGGGATATTTCTCGCTGCAGCCTGTTTGGGGCCAGCTCGAAACCAAGAGATCGCCAACCGACTGGATCCAGTCGGTTGGCGATCTCCTGGTACGTTCCTTCAGCTGGTAGTGTTTCGTGTGGCTAGCCAGCGGTGGGTACCACCTCACTCGCTGGAGCCTCATCCTGCGCCTGACCAGCGACGTCTCTCCGCAGTGCGATTTCGAGCACTTCACTCAGATCGCCCACGGCGTGGACCGTAATCCGGTTGCGTTCCTCTTCACTCAGATCCTCGAGATCGGCCAAGTTCTCCTTTGGGAGAATGATGTTGGAGATGCCGGCCCTGCACGCCCCCAGGACCTTCTCCTTCACGCCGCCGATTGGGAGCACTCGCCCTGAGAGCGTAATCTCTCCGGTCATCGCGAGGTCATGCCGGACGGGCGTTCCAGAAAGTGCGCTCACGAGTGCCGTCGACATCGTGACGCCGGCCGACGGTCCGTCCTTCGGTATCGCGCCCGCAGGAACGTGGATATGGAAATCTTTGCCCGCCAGTGCGTCCTGGGGTATTCCGAGGCGCTCCGCGTTGGTCTTGGCATACGTGAGTGCCGCCTGGGCCGACTCTTTCATGACGTCTCCCAGCTGTCCGGTGAGGACCAGTGCGTCCCTTCCGGCCATTATCGAGACTTCGACGAACATGATGTCGCCACCGGCCGGCGTGTAGTACATCCCCGTTGCGATCCCCACCTGGTCCTCACGGGCAGCATGCTCAGGATGCACCGTGGGGCGACCTAACAGCTCTCCGACACCATCGGACGCAATGTCCATCCGCTCGATGTCACCACTCGCAATCTGGCGTGCCACTTTGCGAGAGATCTTCCCAATTTCGCGTTCGAGCTGCCGGACACCCGCCTCACGCGTGTAGCCGGAGATGAGAGTGCGAACCGCGCCGTCTTGCAGCACGAGTTCCTGCTCGCTAAGTCCATTCTCTCCCACTTGCCTCGGAACCAGGTACTGCTTCGCGATGGCAAGCTTGTCTTGCTCGGTATATCCGTCGAATTCAACGGTTTCCATCCTGTCCAACAGCGGGACAGGAATATTCTGGCGGAAGTTGGCAGTGGCGATGAACAGTACCTCGGACAAATCGAACGGGACGCCCAGGTAGTGGTCCGTGAAGGAGTCGTTCTGCGCCGGATCGAGCACTTCCAGCAGAGCCGATGCCGGATCGCCTTGGAATGAGACACCAAGTTTGTCCACTTCATCGAGCAGAAACACCGGGTTCTTCGTGCCCGCTCGCTTCATGCCCTCGATCACCCGACCTGGCATGGCACCAACGTACGTGCGCCGGTGGCCGCGGATATCGGCCTCATCACGGGCACCGCCAAGTGATATCCTGATGTACCGCCGGTCCATCGCGCGTGCAATCGACTTCGCGATGGAGGTTTTGCCGACTCCCGGCGGGCCTATGAACAACAGGATGGATCCCTTCGTCCCGCGATCGTCCTCGTTTCCGAGAGATTCGCTGGCCCGCTCGCCTGGCGCCCGATCTTTGAGCAGTTGCCGCACCGCGAGAAACTCGAGAACACGGTCCTTTACCTGTTTGAGACCGTAGTGATCCTCATCGAGAATCTTCGCCGCCTCCTTGAGATCCAGGTGGTCGTCGCTCCGGATGCTCCAGGGAAGTTCGACCACGGTCTCCAGAAACGTGCGGATGATCTGCGATTCCATCGAATCGCGGCCAGATCGCTCTAGACGCCGCAGTTCTCGCTCCACCTCCTCACGAACACTCTCCGGCAGGTCCAGCTTGACGATCCGCTCCCGCAGCTCTTCGATCTCCTGGCCGGCGTCGTCGTCACCGAGTTCCTTGCGGATCGCCTTGAGTTGCTCACGCAGGAACATCTCGCGTTGGCGCTCCCCAATCTCCTCCTGGACCTTGGACTTGATCTCTTCCTGAGCCTCGACCAAGGAGAGCTGGCGCTGGACATGAATCAGGACACGGCGCAGCCGCTCCTCTGTTCCTCTGGTTTCCAGGAGCGCCTGTCGCTCGGCGGGGGATATGTCGATGTACCCTGCAACCAGATCGGCAAAGCCGCCCGGCTCCTCGACACCCTCGAGAACTTGCTTCACCACCTCTTCTGGCAGCCCCATTTTGAGGCCCAGTTCGGCGGCGCGCTCTCGAACTTCCTTGTGCAGCGCGACAAACGCCGCGTCTTCGCTATCGAGCGGCGGCAGGTCTGGTGCCTCCTGGACCACCGCTTCGAAGAAGCCGATCTCCGCTTCCGAATACTGGAGCACCGTGGCCCGGTACTCTCCGTGCAGGAGGAGCTGGATTCCCCCAAGGCCTCGCTGCACCTGCCCGACCTTTGCCACGGTACCTGTGGTGTACAGGACCTCTGGTTGGGCCTGCTCGACGTTCTCCCGCTGAGCGACCGCGAAGATCAGCTTCTCGTCGTCCTTCAGCGCAGCTTCAATAGCTCTGAGGGTGGGAGGGCGTCCGGCTCCAATCGGTGCCGTAACCCCTGGGAACATCACGGTCTCCCGAAGCGGAAGCACCGGAAGCCGCATCCGTCCTGTCGGACGTTCGGGCGTCTTCGCTTCGGCCTGCGGGGTTGGCTCGGTGTTTTGGTCGTCAGTCATGCCTGCTCCAAGGGGCAGCTTGTGTGCCAGAATAACCCCTCTGGTATCGATGGTTTTGCTGATTGAACCTGTCGAGATGTGCACGTGTTCCTGCCGAAACTACGGAGGAGTCACGACACCTGCCAGTTTGGCCGGAGTGGGGGCTGAGGAAGTCGCCTGCTCAGGGGGCCCGTGGGGCGACGTTGAGAAGGGCTCGTAGTTCCGTTTCTGTGAACTGCTCGAGCAGGCCTGCCCGTGCCTGGACTTCACGTGCAGGCTCCGACTGGTCCGACGTACACTCGAATCGAATGATGTCGGCGGGCTCAGGGAAGGCTCGCTTGGCTTTCTTCGTCGGAACGAGCCCCGAGGTCCGCCCTACACGTTCAACAGACCAGCGGCGGCCGGCATCGTCCGTCACCCAACGCATTTGCTGCCTTTCCTCGGGTAGCTCCAGGTTGCCCCTGTTCTAGGGGTACGTTAATCTACCCCCGGTCTGGAGCATATGCTACATGGACGACGCCAAGCAGGGACAGCTAGCGGGACGAGTTGCCGACGTCCTGGCCGATTCTTATGAGCTCGAGGGTGAGATCGGACGGGGCGGCATGGGAATCGTGTTCAGTGCCCGCGATATCAAGCTGAGGCGGCGCGTAGCCATCAAGGTCCTTCCACCAGAACTCGCGTTTCGCGAAGAGATTCGGAAACGGTTCACAAGAGAGGCCCAGACCGCAGCCCGGTTGTCCCATCCACACATCGTTCCCATCCACGCAGTCGGTGAAGACGGTGGTCTCGTCTATTTCGTCATGGGATACGTGGACGGGGAGTCACTGGCCGCCAGGCTGCGTCGGAGAGAGCGCCTTCCAGCAGAAGAGGCGCGGCGGATTATGAAGGAGACCGCCGATGCACTCGGAATCGCGCACGCTATGTCCGTTGTCCACCGTGACATCAAGCCAGACAACATCCTGCTCGAAGGAACGCGCCGCCGGGTCATGGTCACAGACTTCGGGATCGCGAAGGCACTCACGGACGTTAGCGGCGGGACCCTGACGGGAACCGGTGTGGCGATTGGCACTCCTGCCTACATGAGCCCCGAGCAAGCTGCGGGCGAACGCGAGATCGATGCCCGTAGCGATCTCTACTCCCTAGGTGTCGTGGCGTACGAGATGCTCACAGGTGAGGTGCCGTTCAAGGCCCCCACGGTGGCAGGGATTCTCCTCAAGCAAGTCACGCAGCCGGTGCCCAGCATTACGGCTGCGCGACCCGATTGCCCTGAGGAACTCGCATCCACCATCGCCCGCTGTCTCGAAAAAGAGCCTGAAGACCGTTGGCCCACGGCCGATGCGCTTCGGCGCGCGTTGGAAAGCCGGAGTTCCGGTCCGTACCGTCCTCGGTCATCCGCCTCGCCAAGTCCCAGTTCTGACAGGCAGCCGGGCCGACGTCCGAGCCGTCCGTCCAGATCTAACCGTCTTGCAAGGCCAGACCGAGAGCAACGTCCGGCCCGTCGGCAAGACTCGGACTGGTGGGAGTGGTTCGAGGAGGGGAAGCGAGTTCCCGCGCGTCACAGAGATCGGAGTCAGCGAGAGGGTCGGCGCGATCTCCGACAGCGCGAGCAGAAGGAAGAGCCACCTGCAGCCCCGGGATCTGAGCCTGGGATCGTGCGGAAGTTCAGAGCCAATTTCGCCTCCTACGTCTCAGTGAACGGAGGCCTGCTCCTTCTCAATGTCGTCACGGGGATCGAGTCGCCCTGGTTTCTGTTTCCGGCCATTGGGTGGGGAATCGGCCTCGCCTCACAGTATGGCAAGCTCTGGTCGTCCGGCTACAGCATGAGAGACGTGCTCAACCGGCCTGCCGCACCCGACGCGCTGCCTGCGCCCTCGAAGGGGAAGGGCCTCGAACCTGTTGTGAAGCTCTCCCTGCCGGAACCGACCAGTGGCGAGTTCGGGAAAATGGCCGGGCAGATCGAGCAGATGCGGAAGGACTACACCGCCATCTCCCGCTTGGTTGAGCGACTGCCGCCCGCTGAGCGAGAACTCCTTCCTGACGTCGGCCCAACGGTGAACGCGCTGATGGAACGGGCCGTTGAACTGGGCAGGACACTCCAGCAAATGGAGGGAAGTGTCGATGACGCTTCTCTCGTCAGCCTCGACCAACGCATCGAGGTTCTGTCGCAGGAGAGTGAAAGTCCCGAGAGGGAACGCAGGCTCGATCTTCTCAAGAAGCAGCGCGAAACGCTGGGACAGCTTGCCGGTCGTCGCGGAAAGGTCGAGGCACAGTTCGAGTCGTGTGTGCTGGCGATCCAAAATGTCCGCTTCGACTTGCTGCGCCTGCGTTCGGCAGGGGTCGACCAGGTTCTCTCCGATCTCACGTCGGCGACCCAGCAAGTGCGGGCGCTCCAGATCGACGTCGAAGCGGCGCTCGATGCTGCAGGCGAGATCAAACAGGCATTAGGGAAGGGATCCGGCTACTAGCGAGGTCCCCTAGAAGTCCGCCACCTCCAACATAGCGCTTCTGAGATCGGCCACCTGGGGGAGGATGACGTCCTCAAGCTCCGGAGCGTAGGCCACGAACGTGTCGGTCGACGCGACCCGCCTCACCGGAGCATCGAGCCACGCGAAGAACTCATCAGCAACTAGAGCTGCGATCTCAGCGCCGTAGCCCCAAGAGAGCGCGTCCTCATATGCGACGATCACCCGATTCGTCTTCTTGACCGACGCACCAATGGCGTGCATGTCTACCGGGTTGAGCGATCGAAGGTCGATCACTTCGACGCTGACGCCGTCGCTTTCCACCAGCTCCTTTGCGGCCACGATCGACCGCTGCACGACAGCACCGTACGTCAGCACGGTGAGATCCGTCCCCTCGCGAACCACTTTGGCCTTGCCGAACGGAACGGAGAATTCCGGCCCCGGATAAGGCGCCTTGTTGTAGGTCTGCCGGTAGAGGTGCTTGTGCTCCAGAAAAATCACAGGGTCGTCGCACCGGATTGCCGTTCGCAGCAAACCGTTGGCATCCAGAGCTGTCGACGGACACACCACACGGAGCCCCGGGATGTGGGTGAACAGTGACGCACCTGTTTGGGAATGGTAGATCCCCCCACCTCTCAGATACCCTCCGTAGGTCACTCGCACGACCGCCGGACACTTGAAGGCGTTGTTGCTGCGCCAGCGGAGCAGGGCCAACTCGCTTCGGATCTGGTGATAGGCCGGCCAGATGTAGTCGAAGAACTGAATCTCGACCACCGGCTTGATGCCTCGCGTGGCGAGGCCGACGGCGCGCCCCAGAATGTTCGCCTCAGCGAGCGGGGAGTTGTATACCCGGTCACCACCGAACTTCTTCTGCAGTCCCCACGTGACCTTGAACACTCCTCCCTTTCCCTTGACCTCTTCCAAGTGCTTGTCCCGTGACACATCGGCAATATCCTCGCCGAAGACGACGATGGTTGGATCACGTTCCATCTCGTCGCGCATGCACTTGTTGAGGAGATCCACCATGGTGGTGGGACTTCCCTCGTAGTCCGGGTTCTCTTCTGTGTCGAACTGCTCGTCTGTCGGGTCTACGTCGGGCGAGTAGACGTACAGCGGCACGGTCCCTGGTGCAGGCTGCGGTGACGTGAGCGCCACCTCCGTCGCGAGCTCGATCTCTTCTCTGACTTCTGTCCCGATGGCTTCAATCTCCGCTTGAGTCGCTACTCCCTCTTCCAGCAGCCGAGCAGGGAAGGTGTCCAGCGGATCGCGTCGTGCTTCCTCGTCCCGCTCGTCCGAAGGCTTGTAGTGGCCTTCGTCGTCCGACAGAGAATGAGAATACGGACGGATCACATCGGCGTGAATCAGCGCCGGACCCTTGCGAGCGCGACAGTGCGCGATTGCGCTGTGGAGCACCTCATACGACAAGACTGGATCACATCCGTCCATGTCATCGACGTACAGATTCGGGAAGCAACCCACGAGACTCGAGATCGACCCACCTGCCGTCTGCACTTCGACCGGAACCGAAATCGCGTAGCCATTGTCCTCGACCAGGAACAGCACCGGGAGTTGCAGATTGCTCGCCGTGTTCAGCGCCTCCCAAAACTCCCCCTGGCTCGTCGTCCCATCGCCAGAACTCACGAACACGACCTCGTCCCGCTCAATCCTCTTGGACCGGTCAGGAATCTCCTCGATTCGGTCGTATCGAAACCAGGCCTCGGCGCAGCCGACGGCGTTCAGGAACTGGGTTCCAGTGGGACTCGAAGAACTCACGATGTTGAGCTCGTTGTGTCCCCAATGCGATGGCATTTGCCGCCCACCGGAATTCGGATCATCGGCTGCGGCGACGGCCGAGAGCAGCATCTCGGTGGGCGTCATGCCGAGAGCAAGACACAGCGCCCGGTCCCGATAGTAGGGATAGAACCAGTCGTGGCCGGGTTTGAGCAGTTTCCCCACTGCGGCAAGCACGGCCTCGTGCCCGGCCCCGGAAATCTGGAAGAAGATCTTGTTCTGACGTTTCAGCTGGATTTCTTTGTCGTCCAACCCTCGCGACAAGAGCATGATGCGGTAGAGGTCGAGCAGTTCGGGCTTGTCCAGTCGCACACTCCTCTTGCGCCCCGGACGCGTATTGGGATGGTTCTCGTGGTTGGTATGGGAGGCCATGGCGGGAAGATAGCCCCTCACCGAAGCTTCGTCAGCTTCCGTAGCGCATCCAGCTTCTCCAGCGTCGACTTCGAGTTGGGAGCATCTGCGAGTGCTCCCAGCGCGTCCCGGATGTCGAGTAGTACCTCCAGGATCAGCTGCTCGCGTTGGAACGACGCGTCGAGCTGGGCCATTCGGTCTTTGTTCCCCAGCTCAGACGCTTCGTTGTACGCCTCTCGATAAACCGTCTCGAGATTTTCGAGGATTCGGTCCCTCTCACGTGGGCTCATACGCAATCTCTCACAGGAACCATGTCGATCGTATCGGCACGCTGGCCGAAGGCTCTACCGCTTCCCAGAATACCGTCCCGCACTTGCCGCGTGAAGTAGTCATCACTTCGCGCGGCCGGAGGCCCATGGGCGTGAGGCCTGGCGCGCTTCCTCTAGCATGCGCCGATACGACTCGAGCCGACTCGCGGCGATGTCACCACGCGCAGCAGCGTCCGCCACCGCACAATCGGGCTCCTGCACATGCCGGCAGTTGTCGAACCGGCACTCGGCGGCCCGGTCCGCAAACTCCGGGAATGCTGCGGCGACCTCCGGCGGCTCGAGCCCCCACAAGCCGATGTCACGAAGCCCGGGCGTATCGACCACGAACCCATCGTCACCGAGCGGATACATCTCGGCTGAGACTGTCGTATGTCGTCCGCCTCCTGACTTGCCGCTCACAGCCGCCGTTCGGAGATGGAGCCCGGGCTTGAGGGCGTTGAGCAGACTGGACTTGCCGACACCTGTGGGACCCGTGAACAGCGAAGTGCGTCCAGTGAGATGACCTCGCAGCTCCTCGAGGCCTGTCTCACGCTTCACGCTGGTGTAGATCACCGAGTACTCCGCTTGTCGGTACGGTGCTCCAAGCGTCTCTGGCTGGTCGAGGAGGTCGCACTTGTTCACCACCACGACAAGAGGGAGATCGTTCGCCGCTGCCACAGCCGTGAAACGATCCATGAGGTGCGAATCCCACTCGGGATGGCGCGCCGAACCGACAACTACGACCTGATCGACATTCGCAGCGATGCTCCGCACACCATGCTTCCGCCCTGGACTCCTTCGCTTGAGTAGCGAGCGGCGAGCTTGGACTTCCTCGATGGTGATGGAATCGTCTGAATGAACGTGGACGGTGACGACATCGCCGACCAGAACTTGTTTCTTGGTGCCTTGCTTGAGGCGACCACGGAGTGCAGCGTCGACCGATTCCTCGCCAATGTAGACCCGGTAGGAACCTCCAGTCTTGGACAGCACCACCCCCTGCCGTCGCTCTACCAGACCGGCCGCTCCTTTCGATCTGCGATCGCACGGTCGAGATGCCGCTTGATCTCGTGCAGCGTCAGTTGGCCAACCGACGCGGCTGCCTGCTTGGCTGTGTCACCAAATGCGAGATATGGAGTCTCGAGATGGCCAACAGGATGCTCCCCCGCATCCGACCATAGAACAAACAACACGGCCGCGCCGAACCGCCCCTGGGCGTCCGGGGAATCGTCAACGAAGACCCCTGCCGAGTAAGCTCGACCGTCCGAGCCCTCAAACGCTGGGGGGCGGTCGTGTACTTCGACATAACCACCGAGAGTAGAGTCGTCTGTCA
>Ga0255055_10003108_pt1 | contig 11345 bp, 8 predicted proteins | sample JV7_2_27_MG_FD_188633 | JGI IMG/M metagenome (GOLD analysis project Ga0255055, IMG submission 188633) | Seawater microbial communities from Jervis Inlet, British Columbia, Canada - JV7_2_27 | ecosystem: Environmental > Aquatic > Marine > Inlet | place: Canada: British Columbia | collected... | reverse complement strand
TAATGGCGCTCAATCAATCCTTACGGTTTTATCGCGAAAATATCCTCTGATGCCAGTATTTTCAGCAAACAATACTCAATTCATTGGAATGACCGAAAGAATAGGAAGGTTTTATCAGCGATGCTTAGGGTGTGGAGACTGTTTATTAAACGAAACTGGTGGAATATGCCCGGTTACAACTTGTGCTAAAGCGTTAATGAACGGACCATGTGGAGGTATGGTTGAAGGTAAATGTGAAGTCGGAAATTACGAGAAAGATTGTGGATGGGTATTAATCTACAATCGTTTGAAAGAGTTGGGGCAATTAGAGTTCTTTTCGAAGTTGAGAGAACCAAGAGATTGGACTGAATCTGGTCATCAACGAGAAGTAGTGTGGAGGTAGAGATGAAAATGACACAAGTAAAAACATATTCCAAATTAGGGGAAGCCATCGCAAAGGGTGAATTTGTTCTAACGGGTGAGCTAGAACCTGAAAAAACAACAGACCTCTCTCATACTATCCAAGAAGCAAAAGAGATGGCTCCATATGTTATTGCCGCAAATGTGACAGATAGTCCATTAGGGATTGTAACAATTAATTCTATGGCTGCGACTCATTTAATCCAACAAGCAACCGGTTTAGAATGTGTTTGGCAAATGACTGTGAGGGATGTTAATAAGTTAGGAATTGCTGGAATGGTAATGGGTGCGCATGCTCTAGGGATACGCAATGTACTTGCCCTTACGGGCGACCACACGGCTTTAGGCGATATGCCCGAATCCAAGCCTGTTTTTGATCTTGATTCCGCAACGCTTATAAAGTTAGTGAGAGATATGGTTGATAGTGGTGCTATTAACGGCAATGAAATCGAAGCACCTCCAACATTACATGTCGGCGGAGCCGCCAATCCTAATGCTGAACCTATGGGTGCCGAAATATTAAAAATTGGTAGAAAAGCAGAAGCGGGATGTGAATTCATACAAACTCAAGTTGTTTACGACCTTGATCGCACTATAGAGTTTTTAACAGAAATTAGGAAGTATAAAGTACCTATATTCCTTGGAATCTTCCCAATGAAGTCTTACGGAATTGCCAAAGGTTTTGACACATTTGTGCCCGGCGTAAGCGTCCCTAAGGAAATCCTTGCTAAGTGGAAGAGCGTAAAAACTGAGGCTACTGATAAAAAGCAAAAAAAAGACTTATACGATCAATATAATTACGATTTCTTTAAACCCTTCATATCAGAATTGCGGAATAAAAATCTTCTTGACGGAGTCCATTGTATGGCAGTACATTATCCTCGAATTTTTCCAAAATTAGACAGTATTATCAACGGATAAATCTTAAGAATACACACATTTTTATTCTTTTTTTTTTGATTTTATTTCATTTTCATTATTTTTTGATACATTTGCAATTTTAATCGGTTTCTGTTCTAATCCTAATAAGTATTAACATTACGGCTTGTTTTAACTCATTAGTAAAAACTTTAAAAATGATAGATGTAGAATTGAACTTATGGAGAAATTTGATTTAGTAGTAGTTGGATCTGGAGCGGGGCTAAATGTCCTTAATTATGGACTCCAAATGGGATTGAAATGCGCTCTAGTTGAAAACGCGAAACTTGGTGCAACATGTTTAACGCGTGGTTGTATCCCATCAAAAGTATTGGTTCACCCCGCAGACTTAATAAGAGAAGCAGAGCATGCCACTAAGGTAGGGATAAGATTTAAAGTCGAAGGCATTGATTGGGACTTAATTGCTAAAAGAATGTGGAGTCAAATAGATGAAAGCAAAGAAATGGAAGAGGGGCTATCCCACGTACCAAACTTGAATCTTTATAAAGGAGTAGGCGAATTTATTGGAGATTATGAAATGCAGGTAAAATCTGTAGGGTCTGATAAAATTATCGGTCACTTTAAAGGAGAAAAATTTGTCTTAGCTTCTGGTGCGCGTTCTTTTATTCCTCCTATTCAGGGATTAGACGAAGTCGAATATGTAACAAACGAGAATTTCTTTGGTGATAAATTTCCTAAGAAGCCGTGGGAAAGTCTAATTATTATTGGGGGTGGAGTTATTGCTGCTGAATTCGCCCACATTTTTTCTGCGTTTGGCACGAAGGTAACTATTGTAGAGATGTTGCCTCGTCTAGTAATGACCGAGGAACCAGAAATAAGTGAATTCTTAGAGCGGAATTTTAAGAACCATATGACTGTGTTAGTAAACCATAAGGCGATTAAAGTTAGTGCAAAAAAAAATCTGAAAATAGTTACAGCCCAAGATGTTGATAGTGGAAAAGAAATTGAATTACAAGCCGAAGAAATTTTAATTGCTACTGGACGTCGTTCTAATGCTGATTTATTAGCGGTTGAGAAGACTGGAGTTGAAACTAACGAAAGAGGTTGGATTAAAACCAATTTATTCTTAGAAACTGCAAAACCGAACATATGGTGCTTTGGAGACGCTAACGGTCTTTATCAATTCAGACATAAAGCTAATTATGAAGCGGATATTTGTGCTAACAACATTTTCGGTCCTGAAAGCGAAAAACAGGCTGCTGATTATTCAGTAATACCTTGGGCTATTTTTACATCACCTCAAATAGGACATGTGGGTATGACCCAAAATGAAGCTATAGAGAAAGGTCACGAGATATTCGTTGCCGTAAATCATTACTCTGGAGTAGCGAAAGGGTTTGCTATGGGCTATGAAAATGACGATGTGGATAATGGTTTTGTTAAATTGATAATCGATAAATCATATAAATTATTAGGTGCACATGTGGTTGGACCTCACGCTGCGATACTTGTTCAACCCTTTGTATATTTAATGAATGCTGGATATACTTGTGATTCTCCCGATTTTCCCGGAAGAACGGGAGCCAATAAGTTAGGACGAGCTTGTCCTGAGGCGGGTTCTTTTATGCCGGTTTATAAATCGATGGTAATTCATCCCTCTCTTAATGAGGTGGCTGGTTGGGCAATTGGTAAAATGCAACCCGTAAATATTAAATCACATGGACACGAACATCAACACGAGCATTAAAAAAAAATCCTTTTTTTATTCTTTCTTTTGTGACGAAAATTAAATCTAAGTAAAAACTTCAAATATTTAGCTTCTTTCAACAATCTAGAAAATAATGGATTTGCATAAAAATCGATTAAGCCAAATTTTTACACCTGATTATATAGCAGAGTTTATGGTTAAAAACATTAAGCAACATTATTTATCTACACATAATGAGTCTTCCATTGATAAGATTAAAATTCTCGAACCTAGTGCAGGTAAAGGAATCTTTCTTAAACATATTTTAGGTGAAGGATTTACTGATATTACTGCCTATGAATTAGATCAAACTTTAAAAACTCCTCTTTTAAAAAATTATCCGAATGTAAAGTTTAATTTTGAAAATTTCTTAGGATCAGACGCTAACGAAAAATTCGATATCATTATAGGAAATCCACCTTATTTAGGACAAAACTATAACGCTCCCATTTTTCAAGAGCTTGTAAAGAACTATTCGATTTGTAAAAAATATTTCGTTGGAAATATGGATTTATTTTATTTTTTCATACACTTAGGAATAGAAAAATTAAATCCGGGAGGATTATTGTCTTTTATCACAACTAATTACTGGCTAACTAAATCAAAAAAGACAGGGATAAAATATCTTAAACCTCACATTACAAATGATTGTTTTATGATGCATTATATTGATTTATCAAGAATTAAAGTTTTTAAAGATGCTAAAGGTCAACATAATTGTATTTTTGTGCTACAGAAGAAGAATTCACTTGAAAAAGAAAAAAAAATTGATAAACACATCCAAATCACTCAATTGAATAAAAATCAAGATTTTAAAGCAGATTCTCGTCAATATAATGAACGACTGTTTTCAAAAATCCTTGATAATTCTAATCATAACTCTATTAAAAAATACACTTCAGGTCTAACTAATAATGATATTTCTCTACAAAACAATTGGAATCTGTTATATCCAAGAGATATTAAGGAGGTCATTAAGCAAATTGAAAGTTTTTGTATGAAGAATAAAAATTTGAATTTATTAGGGGATTATTTCAGTATTAGGAACGGTCTAATACTGATAAAGGACGACATTTTTATTTTAAAAGAAAATGAACAAATAATTTTTGATGAGGATGACATCTTTATTAAAATTTATGATGAATTCGTCAAATTGAATCCACTTGAGAAAAAGAGGTTAAAAAAAATCTATAAAAGCCGAGCCGTCAAACCATACGGATACCTACTTGAAGAACAAGAAGGATATTTACTTTTTTTCAATAAATCAGATTTCGAACAATTTGATATCCGAGAAAGAGATATTCAAATCTCTAAGCTCTATCCTAACCTATCAAAGTATTTGAAACAATTTGAACAAGAGCTTAAGGAAACATTAGAAAACGCAAATGAAAATCGTAATGATTTCTATTTCCCCAGGAGGGGAAACCTTATTAGGCAGAATAGGGATAAGAGATTAGTTAATTTAGAACCCTTATATGATAATAGCCCAAAGATTTTTTTTAAATTTATTTCTAAGGAAAATATATTTGGATATGCCTTAGATCAATACTATGCAACATCAGACACATATTTTTTGTGGCCTAGGAAACCTACTGAATTCCCCCTATTATTCTTACTTGCTTATTTAAACTCTAATATCGTAACATTCATATTTAAATCGAAAAGTTTAGCCGTAAAAAGGAGTAAAACAAAAATAGAGAATGGAATTCCTCTACCTACCTCTAGTAAATTCAAGACTAAGGAAAAACACTCAATTATCGAGTTAATACAATATCTAACCAAATGGCTTGTTTATTCAGCAAATCCAATTAAGCAATCATATAATTACAAATTAAATAATCAATTTGACTCAATACATTATTTTAGCACCGCTAAGAATTTATCATATAAAGAAAAGATTATCAAATCGTTTAAAGATAAGGATGTAGAAAGTATCCAAGAATTCATAAATAACCTATTTTACCAACTTTTTGATCTGGATGGAAATCGGTTAGATTATTTAATGAAGAAATACTATTAGGTTTAATTAGAAAAACCAAAATTTCATTATCTTACAGTTTAATGATAGAATTTCCAAAATTCGATGATGTTGGTAGTTTTCCTTTACCTGATTATGTTGATCTTGATAAATTCAATCAATTCTATTGGACAGGATACAAGGGAATAATTAATAACGCCGATATTTTTGAGAATAGGGGAATTTATAATTTTTTCATCCATCCATTTCTCCAATCGTTTCAGTTAAAATTAAATGCAGGGGTAGAAATAATCAATTATCCCCAACATATGGATATGTATACCCAATTTTTAAAACCTATCGAAGATTATGCTGTTGAACCATCTTTGATTGATCCCCAAAAAGGAATTATTCCAGAACTCTTTATATTAGAATCCTTTGCGAAAGATTATTATGAAAGAACTGGAAATGCCCTTAAGATTAAAGTATGTATTACTGGACCCATAGAATTGTACATTAAAAAACATAATTTTACAATATATCCCGATATTGTTTTCAATTTTGCAAAGTCATTAAACAATATATTGAAAAAATCAATAAAAGACACTAAATATATTCAACATTCAATAATCTCGATTGATGAACCTTCATTTGGGTATGTTGACATGTTTAATATTGAAGAAGATGACTTGATTAAAGCATTTGATAAAACTGTGGAAGGCCTAGACGCTCTTATCCAAATCCACCTTCACACTTTAAATAAATTCACAATTCCTATTCAAACAAAAAATATTGACGTACTCACATGTGAATATGCCTCTGATCATTCTAATATCATTCCAAAAAATGATCTAGAAAAGCATGATAAATTCATCCGTGTTGGTATCACGAGAACGAATATCAACAGCATAATGGCTGAGAAATTGGATGCGGGGGCCTCACTTGATGAATTTAAAACGTTTGAAGGCACTATGAGCTTAATTGATTCAGAAAAATTCATCAAGAAAAATCTGCTTTTTGCTCTTAAGCATTATGACGATAGAGTTAAATTTGTAGGGCCCGATTGTGGACTCAAAGGATGGAACCCACCTCAAGTTGCTTACGAATTACTAAGAAGAACTTATAAAGTCATTAAGGATGTTAGAAACGCTATATAAATTGATTAAAATTATTTATTTGCGATTTCTGTGTTGTAAATTCCAAATTATCTATTTATTGAAGTAAAACACAGTTATGCTCAATTCCTTGCGTTTACTTCTTATTATTCTTATTAATTTATTGGAAAAAAAAATCGAAATTAATATACTTCTAATCAAAATAGAAGACAAAAACCATTATAATAAAATAAAAAATGATAATAGATCATTTGAACCAAACTATCCAATTAAAAATTTGCTATTTTGGTCCCGCGCTTTCGGGAAAAACTACCACTTTGAAAGCCTTATTTAAACACTTTGGAAAGGAAGATAGTGTATTAAGTATTGAAAGTAGTATAAGAAGAACTCTATTCTTTGACTACGGTACAATTTCATTCGAAAATAAGCAATGGCGGCTTAAAATTCATATTTATTCCACAACAGGTCAAGATTTCTACATAATCACCCGACCTGTAACGCTACAAGGGATAGATGGAATCGTTTTCGTTGCTGACTCACAGCAATCCGCTTATTATCGAAATTTAACGTCGTGGAACGAATTGGGCAACTATTTCGAAGAATATTTCATTAAACTACCAAAAATTTTAGCTTTTAATAAACAGGATTTGCACGAAAAGTTTAATTCAACCGATTTCTTAGAAAATATCAATTCTTTCAAATTTAAGAACTTTAAAACTAAAAAGACAGTAGCAACTCACGGATATGGCGTTGTAGAATCTTTTGAAGAGCTTATCGAGCTTATGTTGAAAAAAATATACAAATCACAAATTGTATCAATTTTCGATTAAGTGGCTAATCAGTCTTAAAATAAATCCACATTATTAATCTTAGGATTATTTATTTCAGAGTCTTATTTCTGATTTTTAAATTATTATTGAATAAATAAAATGATTGAAAATCAATTTTTAAGTCTACACTGCTTATTTTTAAAAATCAATAAGTTTTTATAGCTTTTTTGCCATATGACTATTGTCAATTGATTGTTGACAAAAATAAAAAAGGTGATATTCGTGTCAGATGAGTATGATGATGAGTATGATGATTTTTTAGAGCGTATCAAGAAATATTTTAATTTAGACCAAGGAGCTTTTGATGTGGATTTCTTATTTCTACCCGAATCGAATTTTGATCTAAATGCGAATCGTAACGACGATAAATTTAAAGGTTTTAAAGTCACTTATCATTTCGAATCTGGAATGGATAAACCAGAAATAAAAGTTGAAGGTAATATTGACAAAAAAAAGCTTCAAGAATATTTAAAGACATTTGATCCATCTAAACATCCACAAATTAAGCGGTTAAATCCTTCAAGTAAAAGGCAAGCTATTGATGTAGGTACGCTTTCTTTACAACCTAATTCAGAAAAAGAAGATTCATTAACAAAAGATTCTTATTTTGAGATAAATTTTCATGAAGATTCTGCTGAAGTTATTATCGAAGCACCAGGAATTGAAAAAGGGCATATTTTACTAAGTTTAAGCGAGGATGGGAGAACTCTTAGAGTATCAATTGAAATCAATTTTATTAATATTAAAAGAGAGATATTATTACCTTTTGAGTCTACAATGGACGACCACATTTTAGAAGTTAATAACGGAATAGTAACGGTTATAATGCAAAAGAAGAAAGTTTGAGTGTGATTACAAAATGAGTGAAATTTCAAGTGGTATAGAAGGAAAGGATAATAGACTTAGAGTAAAAGACGCTTTCAAGGACGATTCTGGACAAGGCAGAATTAGAATTGACGCCGAAATCGTAAAAAAGTTGAAACTAAAAAATGGTGATGCAATAGAGATATCTAACCCTATTTCAAAATCAACAACTGCAGCATTATTATTTCCAAGTAAACCTGAAGATAACGGAACTGGTATTATTAGACTTGATCCTTTTTTAAGAAGAAACATCGACGCTACGATTGATGATTATGTAGAAGTTCGCAAAATTAAAGCTGCGTTAGCAGAAAAGGTTGTCTTTGCCAGCTTATCAGAATCAGTTATAATCAGTCCTCGACAATTAAACAAACTATTAGAAAACAGAGTTGTTACTAAAAACGACATCTTGAGTTTTTATGCAAATTATAATAAGAAATACGATATGATCGTAGTTGATTTCCAACCAAGAACGGATGCAGTGAGAATCCATCTAAAAACAGACATTAGGTTAAGTGAAAAAACACACAAAGAATTAATAGAGAGAGAAAAAGCTAGAGTAAGTTATGAGGATATTGGTGGATTAGCAAATGAAATTCAGAGAATTCGTGAAATGATCGAATTGCCAATAAAACATCCAGAATTATTCAAAAGAATAGGAATCGACCCCCCTAAAGGTGTTTTATTACACGGTCCTCCGGGAACAGGGAAAACTCTATTAGCCAGAGCAGTTGCATTTGAAACTGAAGCCCATTTTATAACAATTAGCGGTCCTGAAATCATGAGTAAATTTTACGGACAAAGCGAACAAAATTTAAGAGACATCTTCGATGACGCTAAAAAAAACGCACCTTCAATCATTTTTATTGACGAATTAGATTCTATTGCACCAAAAAGAGGTGAAGTAACCGGGGAGGTAGAAAGAAGAGTTGTAGCTCAGTTATTATCTTTACTCGATGGATTAGAAGGGAGAGGAGAAATTATCGTCATAGGCGCTACGAACCGGGTTAATGATATAGATATTGCGTTGAGAAGACCCGGTAGATTTGATAAAGAAATCGAAATAGGGGTACCAGATACTGATGGACGTTACGAAATCTTGCAAATTCATACTCGAGGTATGCCATTATCTGAAGATGTTGATTTAAGAACATTAGCAGAGAGGACCCATGGTTTTGTTGGTGCTGATGTTGAAGCTTTAGCTAAAGAAGCAGCGCTGTTAGCCATAAGAGAGATACTTCCAAATATCGATTTAGATAAACCGATTCCCTTTGAAGTTTTAAATTCTATTAAAATTATAATGGAAAACTTTACTTCTGCATTACATAATATAGAACCTTCAGCATTAAGAGAAGTAGTAATTTCTCAACCTAAAGAAACATGGGAAGATGTAGGTGGTTTGGAAGACGCTAAATTACAATTAAGAGAAATTATCGAGTGGCCTTTAAAGTATCCTGAACTATACACGCATTTAAATTCAAAACCCCCAAGTGGAATTTTACTATATGGGCCCCCTGGAACGGGTAAGACATTATTAGCTAAAGCACTAGCACATGAAAGTGAAGTTAACTTTATCTCAGTGAAGGGACCAGAATTTCTTTCCAAATGGGTTGGGGAGAGTGAAAAAGCTGTAAGAGAAACCTTTAGGAAAGCAAGAGCTGCGTCTCCTTGTATTATATTTTTTGATGAAATTGACGCAATCGCTGGAATGAGGGGTAGATCTGGAAGCTCCGAGGTTACTGATCAAGTTATTTCTCAATTATTAACCGAAATGGATGGTTTAGAGGATTTAAAAGGAGTTATTTTACTTGCAGCTACTAACAGACCTGATATGCTAGACCCTGCTCTACTTCGATCCGGTAGATTTGGTAGGCATGTCGAAATTAGGATTCCAGATTTCGAAACGCGAAAGGAAATATTCAAGATTCACCTCAAGAATAAACCCTTGGCAGAGGATGTGAATTTAGAGAAACTCGCTGAAGCTTTAGAAGATTATACGGGGGCTGATATTCAAGCAATTGCTGAGGAAGCTACTTTATTAACAATTCGAAAAGCGATTCCCACCTTTAATAAGAAGAAAGTAGAGTTACAAGAGCTCAAGGATCATCTGGAACAATTGCAATCAGAAAAAGGCAATGAGACTGCTATTCAGGAGGTAGAAAATAGAATCGATAAAGCTCAATCAGAAATAGTAGCTAAAATCGAAATTAAACATGAAGAATTCAATGAAGCGATCGATAAAATTATAAGAGGAGCTGATAGGGCGAAAAAAGTCCACGATCAATATTCAAAAGAGTCGGACGAAATGTATAGATAATATAAGGTAATAAACGAGAATGAAGTGATGTAGATGGAAATAGAAAAAAAAGATCAAAACAAACAATTCATAAGTTTAGATAATCTATTAGAAATTTTAGGTAATCCAACTAGACGGATTATATTGTCTAAATTAGCAAAAGTTCCACACTCCACTTCGGAATTATCTAAAATTTTAGGCATTTCGAGACAAGCAGTACACAGTCAGTTAGATATTTTAAGCTCTAACAATGTTCTTGAGAGAATAGGGGATGAAAAACGCGGAGGGAAATACAGAATAAAAAGCAATCTTTCTATAAGGATTGATATTACACCTGATTATTATAATATCCAATATAGCATGGCCCAAATCGACAACGAAGTAAAATCTGTAGAGCTTAAAGATATTGGACACTCCTCAAAATTTGAGAGTATTAAAACTCCTGATGACAAAATAAGATATTTAGGGCAACAGATTAGGGCTATTGAGCATAATATTAAAGACTTAGAAGGAGAAAGAAGGAAATTACTGCAAAATAAAGAGTGTTTTATCGTCGAACTTAAAAATATAATTAATCGAACATACCAAAAAAATTTTTTAAAATCAAAATCGGAAGTCGAAAATTTAGAACGGGAAATTTTCTATACTTTATTTTACAATCCAGCACAGTTTCGCAAAAGAATTAGCATTGATAAACTTATAGATAATTTATTTTTCTCTAATTTAGATAATTTTACGAGAGAATCAAAAGTAACAAATGTTAAAACCCTACTGAAAGATATGTCCTCCTTTATGGATTTTCTTTGGGAGGATGATGATGATTGGTTCTTTGATTTTTAAAACTGTATTAATTTCATAATTTATTTTTATTCAATTTTTAAAAATATTATTTTCCAAGGTGTTCAATGAACCTAAAAGAATTAAAACGAAAAATGCCTGAAATATTTGAAAATGTCAGAGAAGATGTAAGAAGAATATTAGGACGCCATCGTGCGGGTTTGAGTTTAGGACTTTTAGAAATGGGAATGTCTCACCGTGGATTTATTGGAGGAATGCATTTTTCTCCCGGAACCGAAATAGTAATGAATACATCTCCATTGAAGAAGCTTTTAGAAACACAACCAGATGATCGTATTTGGGCATACACTTATCATATTCTACTTCATGAATACATTCATTCACTTGGTGTTATTGACGAATGGCAATGTAAAACTATTACGCTTAATATTAGTGAGGAAGTTTTCAAAAATAAGCACCATCC
>Ga0255055_10003107_pt1 | contig 11345 bp, 10 predicted proteins | sample JV7_2_27_MG_FD_188633 | JGI IMG/M metagenome (GOLD analysis project Ga0255055, IMG submission 188633) | Seawater microbial communities from Jervis Inlet, British Columbia, Canada - JV7_2_27 | ecosystem: Environmental > Aquatic > Marine > Inlet | place: Canada: British Columbia | collected... | reverse complement strand
GCGCAGTCCCCATCCGCACGCCGACATCACGAGCATCGACACATCGAAAGCGGCTGCATTGGAAGGAGTGAAGGCTGTCATCACGGGAGATGACTTGCCGATCACATTTGGCATCCTTCCGGTAAGTCAGGACGAGCATACGCTGTCACCCAAGCGGGTTCGCTTCATTGGTGATCCCGTGGCAGCCGTAGCGGCGGTTTCCGAGGAGATCGCAACCCGTGCGCTGGACTTGATCGAAGTCGAGTACCAACCGCTCGACGCCATTGGCAGCGTCGACCAGGCAGTCACCACAACGGACCCGCTGATCCACGACTACGCCGACAGCGGCAACCTACACAAGGTGATCAACCTGGAGTTCGGCGACGTCGAGGTCGCATTCGATTCTGCTCACTCGGTGCGCGAGGACTTGTTGTTCTACGGTGGCAACACGCACCTCGCCATGGAGCAGCACGCAGCGGTGGCAGACTGGACCGGCGACGGCAAGCTCACGCTGTGGAGTTCGACCCAGACACCGCACTACGTGCACCGCGCGTTAGCCAAAGTACTCGAGCTACCGGCGGCGCGTATTCGCGTCATAGCGTGTCCCAACGGTGGTGGCTTTGGTGGCAAAAGCGATCCGTTCAATCACGAGATAGCGGTTGCCAAACTGGCGATGCTCACCGGGCGGCCCGTCAAAATCACGCTCACGCGCGAAGAGGTGTTCTACTGTCATCGCGGCCGCCACCCGACACTTATGTGGGTGAAGAGCGGTGTGTCGCGCGACGGCAAGATCGAGGCGCTGCACTTCAAGACGCTGCTGGATGGAGGTGGTTACGGTTCCTACGGTGTGGCGAGCACGTACTACACGGGCGCATTGCAGACGGTCACGTATCAGGTGGACCGCTACAAGTTTCAGGGCGCGCGTGCGTTCACCAACAAGCCACCGTGTGGTCCCAAGCGGGGGCACGGCACACCGCAGCCGCGCTATGCGCTCGAAGTCCATCTGGACAAGGTCGCAGAAGACTTGAAGATGGACCCCGCCGAGTTGCGCTTGAAGCATCTCGCCCCGGCAAATTCGCTCACGGCCAACTATCTCCGTGTGGGATCGATCGGACTCGGTGACTGCATCGAGAAAGTGGTCGCCGCCGCCGGGTGGGGTGACAAGCACGGCAAGCTGCCCTACGGCACCGGGATCGGGATTGCCTGTGCCAGTTACTTGAGTGGCGCGGGACTGCCGATCTATTGGAACGACATGTCGCAGTCGGGGGTGCAGTTGAAGCTCGACCGCGGTGGCGGCGTCACCGTGTTCTGCGGATCGACCGACATCGGTCAGGGCTCCGATTCCGTCTTGGCTTACATCGTGGCCGAGGTACTCGGCCTCGATCCACTCGAGCTACAAGTAGTCACTGCCGACACCGACCTGACACCGGTAGACCTCGGCAGTTACTCCAGTCGCGTCACGTTGATGAGCGGCAACGCGGCACTCGAGGCGGCGGAGCGCGCTCGGGAAATCTTGACCCAGCACGTCGCAGAGAAACTGGCCGTACCCAAGACACACATCTCGTTCGCCGCAGGTCGAGTGTTCGACGTCGAGCGCCCGGAGCATGGCATGACCTTCGCCGAGGCCGTTCAGATATCGGAGGCGGCACAGGGCATTATCGGCACGGTGGGTTCTTACAAGCCACCACCGAGTGACGGCAAGTACCGCGGTGCGGGCGTTGGTCCGTCACCGGCCTACTCGTACAGCGTCGCGATCGCATTGGTGAACGTGGATCCCACCAGCGGCATAGTAGCAGTCCCCAAGATCTGGATCGCGCACGACGTGGGTCAGTGCATCAACCCGGTCACCGTTGTCGGTCAGGTCGAGGGTGGCGTTTACATGGGACTGGGTGAAGCACTCATGGAGGACATGGCGTATCGCGAGAACCGCAAGCTGGTGCACAAGATCCCCAGCATGTTGGAGTACAAAAGCCCCACTACTCTCGAAATGTGCGACGTCCAGACGATCATCGTCGAGGACCCGGATCCGAATGGTCCGTTCGGTGCCAAAGAAGTCGGTCAGGGCCCGCTCTTGCCAGTACCGCCCGCCGTGGCCAACGCCGTGTACGACGCCATCGGTGTGCGTATCGATGAGGTACCGATCACACCCGAGAAGGTGCTCAGGGCAATCAAGGAAAAAGCGCGCGGAGGAACCGGCAGATACGGCCCGACATCATTCCCCGACGTCCCCTGGCCCGAGCCAACGGTAGTGCCACCCCCATGGGAGGGCGGCGACGGCAAGGCAGTCAAGAGGACCGCCGCGTCCGCCAAGACCGGCGGGGATGGGCAGGGAAACCGGGCAACCGGGAAGACTAGTCACTAAATGCTCCGTCTCCCACCATTCACCTATCACGAGCCGAAATCGCTCGGCCAGGCCCTCAAGCTCAAGGGCGAGGCCGGTGTGGCGGGGATGTACATCGCGGGTGGGACGGACTTGCTGCCGAACATGAAGCGGAGGCATCAGGAACCGGGGGTGGTGATATCGCTGGGGCGGATCAAGAAGCTCTACCGGATAAGGAGCGGGGAGCGGGGAGCGGGGAGCGGAAGTCGGGGAACGGGGAACGGGGAACGGGGAACGGTCGTTGGAGCTATGGTCACGCTTACCAAGTTGGCCGCGCACCGGCGTATCCGAAAGGACTACTACTCCTTGGCGCACGCTGCGGAGTTGGTGAGCACACCGCAGTTGCGCAACATGGGCACGTTCGGTGGCAATCTGTGTCTCGACACGCGCTGCAACTACTACAACCAGTCGTACGAGTGGCGTAAGGCGATCGACTTCTGCATGAAGAAGGACGGTGAGATCTGCTGGGTCGCGCCTTCGAGTCCGCGGTGTTGGGCGGTGAATTCGAGTGACACCGCACCCGTAGTGGTTGCGTTGGACGCACAACTCAAACTCGTCGGCCCGGATGGTGAACGCGTAGTTCCGGCTCGCGAGTTCTACCGGAACGACGGCATCGACTACTTGAACAAGCAGCCCGACGAAATCCTGACGGAAATCCAGTTACCACCACCCGATGGTTGGGACGCAACCTATTGGAAGCTCCGACGTCGCGGGTCGTTCGACTTTCCGGTGCTCGGTGTAGCGGCGTGGATCAAATGGGATGGTGACGTGGTTGCGGATGCGCGCATTGTGTTGGGTGCCGTTGCCAGTTATCCGGTGGAGATGACCGACGCGGCAGCAACGATCATTGGCACAAAGTTAGAAGACGATACCATCGCTTCCGCCGCCGAATTGGCGTACAAGCCAACCAAGCCAATGGACAACACCGATCACACTCTCGCCTGGCGCAAGGAGATGACGCGGAACTATGTGAGTGGGGCGCTCACGGAACTGAGGGAGCGGAGGTAGTCCGTATCGGCTCCGGTGCCGCTAGTACTCCGGCTCGCTTCTGTATCGCAGATGTTCCTCCTTGACCTTGAGCGCCTTGCTCAGGCGCCCGGCCATGGCGTCTGAGTAGGTGCGGCGCCCACGCTCGAAGTCACTGACCATGTTCTGGCGGATGCCCAACTTCTTCGCGAGCCGGGCTTGGGTCAAACCGGCCTTCAACCGAGCCGCGGCAAGCAAGTTGCCAACGCGGTTCTTTTCCATCTCCTTCCAGAACTCGGTACTCTCGATGGGGAGGAAGTCGTCCTTTTTCTCGTCGACGAGGACCGCAACCTCGTATTTCTTCTTGATCCAGGCCAGCAGTTCATCAACATGCTCACCATGAATCGACAGCTCAATATGGGGCTTTTTCACGAGAGCCAACATAGTACACCTCTATCACGATTTCATCTTTTCGACATGTCCAACAGGCCACGTATCTATGCGTCAAATGGCAGTGGTATCGATCCTTCGCGAGCGGGGAGAAGTTCCGCCAACTCCTCTGAATCGGACCATCAGCTTGAAGATCCGCGATCAGCAAGAACAGGAGCTTTTGAACGCCAGCAGGCAATTTCTGCAGCCCACGTGCCACCTTCTTCTTGATTCGGACTTCATATCCCATCGTGGTAATAATATAACCATTCTAGTGGCCATGTCCAAGTAATATCGCGAGAAGCAGATAATGGAGACCCGCAACATTGCACGGCGGGCTGCCTTATGGGCTTCTGGCACAACGGTTTCAAGTCGACTGAGAAGTGAGTTTACGCCCTCCCCAGTTTCCTGGCGGCGGCGTGATGTCCGGATTGGAGCCAGGTGTGCTGTGAAGCATTATCTGGATGACGCGGTACTACGTGACCGGCGTGCTCAGTGAGTTGAGCACCCCCCGGCCGCTATCCACTGATCCTCTCCAGCACCGCGATACCACCCGCGTTGTCCGGATTGAGTTCCACGGACCTCTCGTAGTTCACGATCGCGCGCGCGGTGTCGCCGGCCGCCAGATACGCCTCACCCAGGCTGTCGTACGGATTCGAAGCGTCAGGGTACTCGGCCACGTTGAGTTCGAATATGGTAATTGCGCCTTCGATGCGATCTGCACGGAGCATCCGGTACCCGAGGCTGTTGAGCAGGAACTCATCGAACGCCTCGGCCGGCTGTGTGGTTTTCATCTGATGATACTCTGCGATAGCAGCTTCAATTCCGTGTTCTTCGAACGTACGTACCAGTGCCTCGCGCACTGCTCGCTTGGGTGAGTCGTATGCCTCGTAGCCGAGCCACTCGGCGGCCGGGTGCTCACCACCGACTGTTGTAGCGAGCATTGCTTCCAGGACGGACTGACCGTTCTCACTGTTGGTAAACCACACGACACCGACGCCGTGTTCCGGATAGGTGACGGTATAGGCCTTGTAGCCCGTATTGTCACCCCAGTGCCAGAACGCCCGCCCGGCTTCACTGTCCTGCAGTCCTATGCCGAGTCCCCAGGTGAGGTTTGAGTCCACGTCTATCTGCGAAGTGAGCATTGCGGCAGCCGTGCTGTCGCTCAAGCCCGATCCGTTCATTACCGCCATCAGGAAACGCGCGAAGTCGGGTGCGGTAGTGTGCAGCGACGCGGCGGCGTTGCCCCTTCCCGATTGGGGCTTGTTCTTGCGCAGGACATCGCCCTCGGAGTTGTGCGGTAACGCCACTACCGCTTCGAACTGTTCCTGCCACAAGTAGCTACTGCTCGTCATCCCCAGTGGCGCGAACACCAGCCGACGCACGAGTTGGTCGAGTGGCTCTCCGGTCAGGTTCATGACCGCGAGCTGGAGATACACGAAGCCTTCTCCCGAATAGCTGAACTCGGTGCCTGGCTCACGGTCTATCGTCAACTGCCCACCCCTGGGCCGCCAGTTGGGAAATCCGGGACTGTGTGTCAGTACCATGCGGGGCGTGATCAACCTGTAACGCTCATCGTGCGTTATAGACTCATACTCGTAGTAATCAGCAATGGGGGTGTCGAGATCGAGCACGCCCTGGTCCACCAGCTGCAGCACGGCATAGGCGAACACCGGTTTGCTGAGTGAAGCGGCCTCGAACACGGTGGTTGCGTCAACCCGCTCCTGTGTCTCTTTGCTCCTCAATCCGAAACCACGCGCCCATACGAGTCCGGTGTCCTCCGTAATCGCGATGGACATTCCTGTCACATCACCACTGTCCATCAGGGCCGGAATTATCGAGTCGAGTTCGGCCAGTCGCTCGGCCGTAGTCAGCGTGGCGAGGGCGGTGGCTTGACTCGCCGTGCCTTCGCAGCCGTGTAGGCCGATCGATGCTGCGAGTGCTAGAGCGGGTAGCCAGTAGCGAGTGTTGAATGACATGGTTGGTCCGGGGTGACGGGGAGTTTTGCTGTCATGACGTGGATGAGAGAGGCACGGTTTCAGCTTAGCGAAGGACGGTCTATGACGACGACGGACAATGACGGACGATGGAAGACGATGGGAGACCCGTATCGGGTTCCGCTGCTCCTACTCCTGCCGCAGGTAGCCATCGATGGCTGTCACGAATTCCCCAAGGTCCTGAGTTGCGACTCGCACCGCACTCAGCACGATCGCGTCATCAATGTCGTCATACTCGTGCACCAGTCGGTTTCGCAGCCCGGCTGCCGGCGCAAGCCGTTCGGCCAATTCCAGAGTGAGAACGCCGTGCCGCCCCATCCCGATGAAAGAGGTGTAGTAGTCGCCAGGGAGTTCGACATCTAGGGTGCGCAGCATGTGCAGGTTTACGTCGACGGCCGCATCCACCACTTCCTGCAACAGGCGCTCGACCGCCTTGCGCCGCAACCGATCTGACATGTACTCCTGCAGGGAGAGACCGGCGATCGGCTCCAGATCTGCCAGATTGCGCGAGATCGCCGTGAGTTTCCGGCGTACGAGGGCGCGGTCCAGTTCCGTCACGGCGAGCGCTGACGTGAGGCGATCTGGTGGAGTGCTTCCGCCTGCGCATCGCGGAACTTCTTCGTATCGGCGAACCGGCGCACTGCAAGTGAAACGAACCGGGCGAACGCTCCAGGCTCATTCTCGAACAGGGGAATCCCATCGCGAGCCACCAGAGCGAGCAGAACCGGATCCGCTCGCCTCAGGTCCGTCACGTCCACAGCCTGCGTTTGGAGACTTTGCGTCAGCTCGTTTGTGACGGCAACGGGATCCACCGGACCCGATCCGAGTATCCCGATGTCGAGGTCTTCGGCCGCAGTCTCCCCACGAGCAGCCGACCCAAACAGCACGATGAGCCGCGCCCCGAAGTGCCGTCCGGCCTTGGCCGCGGCATCACGCAGTGTCCCGTCAGGAATGGCATCTCGCAGCCGGATCATGTGCTTCCCACCAATCATTGTCCGCAAGAAGAAGATACTGCCAGAACGGGGATGCGTCAGCCAAGGCGGCCGCCGCAGCCATCATCTCACATCGTCTCTATCGTCCGTCCGTTGACTCGTAAACGCCCCCGACCTCCCAAGCATCTAACTTCTGACCCACACGCATACTGACAATGCAACCACACCAACCAACACCCCCAATCATCAGGCAACTCACAACAATCTCCCTGATCTCCGCCCTCGCCTGCGGCGGCGCCGATTACGTCACCCACGCAGCCACACGCGACAGCGCCGGGGTCGTCATCGTTGAGAGCCGGCAACCACAATGGCAACCCGGCGAAGGTTGGCGGCTCTCTGCACAGCCGCTCCTCCAGATAGGGACCACCGACGGCCCTGCTGAGCTTCAATTCCATCGCGTAGAGGGCGCGATCAGGCTCGATGATGGTCGCATCGTGGTCGCCGACGCCGGTTCGGGGGAGATCCGGTTCTACAACGAAACGGGTCGGTTCCTGCTCGCCACCGGAGGCCTGGGCGATGCTCCGGGGGAGTACCGCCAGATCACCGGTCTCGGGACCGGACCGGGAGACTCGATCTGGGCCTACGACTTCGGCTTGCGACGCTTCACGGTCTTGACCGGCGATGGAGAACCGGTCCGCACCGTCTCGGTAGGCGGCACACTCTCTTCGGTGGGCGCGGTTGGCACATTGCCGGACGGTTCTTTCGTGGTAAAGGAGAGTTGGAGCAGCCACTTGCACGACAACACACGGCAGAGGCTGGTGCGTGACCCAGTTGCCGTTGCTCGGCTCAGCTCAGACGGGACCGAGCTGGATACGATAGCCATGGTAGCCGGCAGAGAGGTATTCCTGAGCACGGAAGACGGCCGTGCCGTCATGAGTGCACCGCTATTTGCCCGTACTAGCTCCGCGGCGATGGGGAACGAAACGGTGTTCGTCGGCGATCAGGAGGCGTTTGAGGTGCTGCGTTACTCACCAGCCGGCGTGCTGCAGCAGATCATGCGCGTTCCCGATGCAGATCTGCAATTGACCACGGGCGACGTACAGCAATTGAAGGAAACGTTGCTTGCCCGCGAGCCCGAGCAGCGCCGCGTGATGATGCGAGACCACTTGGAGGAGATGGCAGTTCCGCCCACACGACCGGCTTACGGCAGTCTGATTGTCGATGCTCTGGGCAACCTATGGGCGGGAGAGTATGCCCGATATCCTGCCGTGCCACGCACTTGGACGGTGTTCGCCGGAACCGGTGAACTCCTGGGCGAGGTGATTGTGCCGGAGCGGTTCAAGGTGCTGCAGGTCGGCCACGACTGGATCCTCGGCGTGGGGCGGGATGAGCTGGATGTTGAGTATGTGAGGGTGCATTGGCTGGTCAAGTAGCTTCAAGTCTGCTCAAATGTCCCCAGACCGCCCACAGAAAATACCTTTCTGCGGTTCCTTGACCAATGGACTCCGAAGTAAGATGGTGTATGTGAGTATGCGGTACACGTAACCACCGATTGGAGTCACCTATGCAACCTCTGGTTGATTTCATCGCCGCATGGTGGTGGATGATCCTGATGGGGGCAGTGTTGCTGTTGGTCGTTGTGCTCAGACGACATAAGGCGGGTTGACGGCAAGCATGCCCAACATTGTCGACGGACTGGTCTACTACATTGTGTTTCTCTTCTCGACCACCCTGCACGAGGCAGCACATGCTTGGGCGGCCAAGCGCGGGGGTGATCTCACCGCCTACCATGGTGGTCAGGTCTCGCTAGATCCCACGGCTCACATTCGTCGCCAACCGTTCGGAATGGTCGTGTTGCCGATCATCACGGTGCTGATCTCCGGCTGGCCGTTTGGATTCGCCAGTGCTCCCTACGACACACGCTGGGCGATGCGATACCCGCGCCGTGCCGCTTGGATGGCTCTTGCCGGTCCCGGATCGAATCTGTTGCTGGTGATTCTCGCAGGGATCCTGATTAACCTGGGACTGGTGGTGAACCTGTTCCACGCTCCCGAGTCGGTATCGTTCGGGCACGTTACCGCCGCCAACGCCGCGGGCCTCATGGATACGGTTGCCTTCGTGCTTGGGGTCATTTTCTCGCTCAATTTGGTCCTGTTCATACTCAACATGTTGCCGGTCCCACCGCTGGACGGAAGCGGTGCACTACCATTGCTCCTTTCCGACGAACTCATCCCCCGGTATCAGCACTTCATATGGACCCAACCGTACCTTGGTTGGATCGGCATCTTCATAGCCTGGCAGGTATTCGACCGCATCTTCCAGCCGGTGTTCCTGGTCGCAGTCAATCTGCTCTACCCGGGGGCATCGTATCACTAGCATCCGTTGCGTTGGGAGGAGCATAACTCACCGGTAAACCCTGGATGGAGAACGTTTGACACATGGACCAGCAATTCTCCTTTGCCGACGCGCACCCCCCGAGAGACATCGCCCGCAAGGTCGAGAACCTCGGAGTCACCAAGGCACGCAGCGATGCGATCACAGTATTGGTGCTTGCCATTCTCGCTGGCGTCTTCATTTCACTTGGGGCACTCTTTTTTACCGTGGTGATCACCGCCAGGTTTCGGATGGGGTGTCAACCGCCTGCTCGGCGGTATTGCGTTTTGCCTTGGCCTGATCCTCGTCGTGGTGGCCGGTGCCGAACTTTTCACCGGCAACAACCTGGTTGCCATGGCTTGGGCGAGTGGCCTCATCGGCACCCGGGACATTGCCAGAAACTGGCTCATCGTATACGTCGGGAATGTGATCGGATGTTTGGCTACGGTGTTGCTGGTGTTGTGGGGTGACATCGCCAGCCTCGGTAGCGGTGCCGTGGGTGAAACCGCGCTCAACATCGCTCGTGCGAAGGCCGACCTTTCGCTCATGGAAGCCTTTGCGCGCGGCGTGCTCTGTAACGCACTGGTGTGTCTGGCAATCTGGCTTGCCATGGGTGGACGCAGCGTGACCGACAAGATTCTCGCAATCCTATTCCCAATCGCAGCTTTCGTAACTGTCGGATTCGAACACTCGATTGCGAACTGGTTCTTCCTGCCCTACGGGGTCGCGCTGGACACAAACGGCACCGTTTTCGTCTCCGGTGTGCTCAGGAACCTAGCGAGCGTTAGCGCAGGCAACATCGTCGGTGGCACTCTATTGGTAGCTGGAGTCTACTGGGTAGCTTATCTACGTAGCGAGCGGCGTGAAACACAGGCTAACTAGTGACGGGATAACGTAGGGAGATCAACATGATCAATCTGTACGACAACAGCACCCAGTCTAAGGTCGGTGAGATCACCGAGGTACAGCTCCAATTCCTCATCGATCAGCTGGAAGAGACATCACTTTCGGATCAGGACTACTTCATAGACGCCAACACGCTGGCCGTGCTGAGTGACGCTGGAGCCGATACCGAACTCATCGAACTGCTGAAGAGCGGCCTCGGGGACCGCGAAGGCTATGAGATCCGCTGGTCCCGGGAATGAGTTGGCATGTCTTGGGATTTGGGCTGGCTATCTTCGAGGTGAGACGCAACATGAATACGGACACGGTTATCAAACGCAGTTTCTTGCTCTTGGCCGGGGTCGCAATGACTCAACCCATCGCCGCGCAGACAACGTACAAGGTCTACTTCCTCGGCGGCCAGTCCAACATGGATGGATTCGGCTACGTCTCGGAGCTGCCCGACGACCTCCGGGGGCCGGTGCCCGGCGTAATGATCTTCCATGGGAACCCTGCACCCGATGGTGGCGCTGTCGACGGCCGTGGTATGTGGTCACGACTGCGGCCAGGTCACGGTGTCGGGTTTACTGCTGACGGAAAGACCAACTTCTACTCGGAGCGATTCGGGGTCGAGTTGACTTTCGCACGACGGCTACGAGAACTCGAGCCCAACGCCAAGATCGCCATCGTCAAATACTCGCGCGGTGGTACGTCACTCGACAGCGCTGCCGCCGGAGAATCCGGTTCTTGGGACCCCGACTACGGCGGCCGGACCGGAGTGAACCAGTACGATCATTTCTTAGCCACGGTACGCAACGCGATGGCCGTGGACGACATCGACGGAGACGGTGCGGCCGATGTGCTGGTGCCAGCCGGCATCGTGTGGATGCAGGGTGAGAGCGATGCGGTCCATACTGCGGAGATCGCGCGTCGGTACCATGAAAACCTCACTCGGCTGATCGACCTGCTCCGTGCCGCTTTCAGGGTCGACGACTTGCCTGTCGTGATCGGCCGGATATCCGACTCGGGGCAGGACGAGGACGGCAAGGTCTGGGACCACGGTGACATCGTGCGGAGCATTCAGGCCGGGTTCGTCGAGCACGACGGAGCGGCGGCACTGGTCACGTCGACCGACGAATACAGTTACTCTGACCCGTGGCACTACGACAGTCACGGCTACATTGACCTAGGCCGGCGGTTTGCGGAGGCCCTGATTGCGCTGGGTAAGACACGGTGAGTTCCGTCATTCATCAGTGGCACGCGGACTGACGATGTAAGGCGGTGACAGACGATGCGACCGATGGGGCTGCCACACCGCATCATACATCGTCCGACTTCATCTTACTTCGTCCGGACCGCGCTAGCACCGCCCCCATTGCCTGTAAGTAGCACATATGTTACACTTGC
>Ga0255055_10003105_pt1 | contig 11346 bp, 15 predicted proteins | sample JV7_2_27_MG_FD_188633 | JGI IMG/M metagenome (GOLD analysis project Ga0255055, IMG submission 188633) | Seawater microbial communities from Jervis Inlet, British Columbia, Canada - JV7_2_27 | ecosystem: Environmental > Aquatic > Marine > Inlet | place: Canada: British Columbia | collected... | reverse complement strand
GACACGCTTGTCCGAAAATGACCCCCTCCAGTACGTCGCACGCAATCCGGATATTAAACTCCTAAATACCTCTTCCTAACTCACTTTGTATTTTTCATTGTTTGGACGTAATGCACGTTGATACCCAAACAATCCTTTCCATTCGTCAAAATACCGAGATTCACTCGCCCTCTTGCGTAATCCCGTTCACACTTTATCTATTTTTCACTCACCATTCTTGACAACCTGGCTCTTTTACTTTCCATTTCCTATATATTTATTTGACATGAGTCATCAATTTATGTTATGAGATCACTAGGAAGTATGTACCTGTGTTATGGAGCGCAGTTTTCGACGATGTTATGTTCGTCTCATGGGCACACTTCCCAGAGTGAAAAAGCACAGATCGCCGGAAGTCCCACGGGGAAATCAGGTAATCACGGCGTAGCAAAGAAAGTGAAAGGAAAGAAAGCATGGCAAAGTTAACGCCTGAGCAATTCCAAGAGAAGCACGCACGGAGACTGAAAGGTGCTATCGAGGATATGCGCGCTGGAGTTGAGCGCGTAACCAAATCCCCCACGGATGCTGCCGCCGACAAGAAGGAAAAGTTTCGTGCAGGGATCAACGCAGCCATTGATGATGGCAAGTGGGAACGCGGTTTACGGCGCGTGAGTCTAGAAGAGTGGAAGCGGAAGATGATCGAGAAAGGTCTCGGTCGGGTTGCTGCCGGCATCGACGCGGCTGCTGACAAAGTGCGGGATTTTGCCGCCGAACTGCTGCCCTTCCAGGACCGTTTGAAAGGGCAGATCGAAGGTATGCCTGACATCTCGCTGGAGGACAACATCAATCGGATGACGACCTGGATCCGTGAGATGTCCAAGTTCTCTCGTAGCCGGTAACTGAGGATCTCTGAAGAGAAAGAGAGAAAGGAAACGGAGAGACTATGTTTTACCGACACAGTGAGATTCTGGCAGCGGAAAGCATCACAACCGCAGGCACCAAAACCATCGACATCAATCTGAGCGACGCCATCAGTCGCTTGAGTGTGATCGTCACTTTGACCAATGCGTCCTGGACGCCAACCGATCATCCAGCCAAGGTCGTAAAGAGTCTTGATCTGGTGGACGGCTCGCACGTCGTTGCCTCATTGAACGGCGGGCAAACCAAAGCGATTGACTACTACGATCGTGGTTCATCGGCTTGTGACGAAGTGAACTACGACGACAACGGCAATTGTCGTTGCACGTACCATTTGAACTTCGGACGGGGGTTGTACGATGAATTGTTGGGTCTTGATCCAGCGCGTTTTGGCAATCTTCAACTGAAGGTCAATCACGATTACAGTCTCGGGAGCGGTGCTCCTGATGCTGCCACGTTGGAAGTGTACGCTGATCTCTTCGATGAGAAGAAACCCAGTTTTCAGGGGTATCTCAGCTCAAAGGAGCTGTACAGCGTTGATTCTGTCAGTGCGCAGACGAAGTACGTTGATCTGCCGACGGATCACCCCATCAGAAAGCTGTTGGTAATGTGCTGGCACGACAACGAATGCCCCGATGTTTCTCTGTCAAGTGTCAAGATCACTGAGGAGCACGACAAGCGTGTTTTGTTCGATTCAGGGATCATGGCTCATGTGCGTCAGATTGCATCGCAGTGGCCGAAGTACGCAGAATACGTTTGCGGTAAATCGGCTGCTTCCAGGGCGTTCTACGTTTCGCCTCACTTCGATGTCAACATGAATCTGGTAGCAAACGACACCACGGCTCTTGATCTGGCCGCACCATGGAGCGGTGGCGGGAAGAGGGTTGTTGACGCCGCCACGGAGGGAGAGTGGACCGGTCTAGTAACAGGCAGTTGTCCCTTTGGCGCCGTTCCTTTCCCCTTCGGTAAGCAAGGGGAGCCTGACGACTGGTGGGACGTCACCAGGCTCGGTTCTGCCCGCTTGAAGATCGTGCAGGGGACTATCGGGACTGCGGACACTTCTGCCACACTGGACGTGGTGACGCAGCAGCTTGTCCGCTACTGACGGCCGTATTTCATCTTGACTCTGACCCTCCAAGGTGTCAGGATGGGATTACCTGTCACGGTAGGGGCGGGTGGTTTCCGGCGAGAAGCCATCCGCCCCGAATAGTTTGTATAGGAGGTTTTTTATGGACAGTGTAGAAAGTTTGTTATATCTTGCGCGGCAAACGAGTGTGGCGAGAGCTACAGCGGACCTGATTTTAAGTTCGAGAGCTGCTTACGTTTTCAGCGTGACGATATCAAGCAATGGCTCCGGTGAATCCGATGCTGTACTGAGAGATGGAGTGGACGCCACCGGGGAGATCGTTCTCGACTTATATTGTGCCGACGAAGAGCAACACCAACTGGAGTTCAACGTTCCTGTCTACTTCAGAAAGGGCATTTTCGTTGATTACGGAACGAACGTTCAGAGTGTCGTAGTTCAGTTTTTGGGTGCTTGAAAGGACCAATGATCCGCCGCAGTCCTTATGACCGGGTGGTGACGACTCGGGTCACAACTTCACAGCAGATTTGTGTTGGCCACGGTCATTTGGAGACCGCTCTTGTCACTCCTGTCGGAAGTGGAGGAAACACTCAGGTTGTAGTTTACGATTCCGTAGGTGAGATTGCAGGGCGGGAAATCGTTGATTTGCGATCGTCGAAAGTTGCCCATCAAGAGCAGCATATGAGACCCTACCGGGAAGGTCTCTATGTGAAGTTGTCTGCGGATGGCCCCAACATAATGGCGGCTGATTACAGCGTAGATCTAACGAAGTGGATCAAACTGAACACTCCTATTACAACCCCATCGACGGTAGAGGACGACGATGCGGCGAAGGTTGAATATTTAAGGTACACGATTGCTGCGGCGGACGCCACTCTGTACACCTGGACTCTTTTGGTATTGAAGGATGCTGTAGTGGCAGCCACGCGATTTCCAATGTTCTACGCCAGGATACTGGGTTCATTCATAGTCACAATGGACACAAGCTCGGGAGCCTTGGTTGACAACAATCATGCTATTGGTGGAACGCCAACGGCGGAGTTAATAGGCGCTTATTGGAAACTGAGCATTCCATTCACAACTGACGACGGGAACGGGATACAGTTTCAAATTTATCCGGCAGCCGGCGCGAATGCAAATCAGTGGACGCAATCGGCGGGAGCATTGGGAGAGATCACTATCTCGGAGCAATCGGTGACGACTCCGGGAGGTGAGGGAAGCGTTTTGCTGCGGTACATTCCATTGAAGGCATGAGGAGAAAGGAGCTGATTCTATGATCTATGCTTGGGACATCACGACTGAGGCCGCTATAACTCAACCGAACGCTATGAGGACGGCGCTGAAAGTCACGAAAGGACTGGTGTATCGTGTTGAAATTGAATTTCCTCCTGGCCCTCTGGGTCTTTGTCATGTGTCTCTTTGGGATGGTGGGTATCAAGTATGGCCTTCTAATCCTGATTTCGACTTCCATGGTGATAACGGGTATATTACGTTCGAGGAAACGTACCTGAAACTCATTGAGCCTTTCGAGTTCACGGCTCGGACTTGGAACGAAGACGACACCTATGCTCATCAGATTCATGTAAGACTTGGCATGGTATCGAGTGAAATCTACATGGCCCGATTCTTGCCAAGCCTGTCCTACGACAAGATGTTGCAGGTGATGAGAGAGTTGCAAGAGCAGCAGGATGTTGAACGAGAGACGTTGATCGCGGCGCCGCTGCCCTGGAAAGGAGAATAAAGATGCCGACAGGAAGACCGGATTATTGGTACGGAACGGCTTTGTACTTTGAGAACAATCCTTCTGACGGAGAAACGGCTCGCGGACCGACGAGTAACTGGGCTTATGATCACACTGCTGATCCTGAGGCCCACCATGGTCCAGTTGAGGGTATCGAAGCAACCCGACAGGTCGAAGTAGGGAGCACCGTTGACGTTGACGGCATGTGTGAAATCAATCTGTACACTCAAGATCCGGCGACGAAGTTAGTATCAATCCGTCGGGACACTTACGGGAATGAGTCGTTCAGAATCATCTCATACTCAACAGGGAACATATTGTTCTACTGTAATGGGGCTTATCGGTTTGAGATTCGATCGGCTGGTGGTGTAGATTCAATTTGGGATGACACCCCAACGAACGGAGAGCTTTACAAAGGGGTAACTTCGGACTGGGCCTTTGACCACAAGGCGGATGCTGCGGCGCACCACAGCAAGTATCTTGATGCTGAGGCCGTGACGGCGATGGGAGCGAAGGGAGACGCCAACGCCCTGCACCATGACCGTTATGACGATGCTGAGGCAGTGTCAGCAATGGGAGCCAAGGGAGCGGGTAATCCGCTCCACCACGATATCTACACTGATGCTGAAGCGGAAGCGGCATGTGAGGCGATTGTTGATGACACTGCCGTGAACGGCGCGACGGATCAACCCATCTCTTCTAACTGGGCATTTGATCACAACGCCAACGGATCGGCACATCATGCACCCGGCTGGATATGGAACGAAAGGGGTGATCCAGCATCGGCGGACAGAGCAGTGGCGGGCTGGACAAAGGATGCTACCTGGAGAGACTGGGATATCTCGGGCATTGTTGGTTCGGCGGCCGTTCTCGTTGGAATACGTGTTCTAGTCCAAAATGACACGGCGGGTGAGTTCTTCACCATGAGGGAAAACGGCAATTCAAACGATTTCAACATTGGACAAGTCTACTGCCAAGTGGCTGGCATGCCCCACGCCAAGGACTTTCTAATAATGACCGATGCAAATGGAGTTGTTGAGTACTACGCCCAAAACCTTGGAAACTGGCTCATACTAAATTGTACGGTGTTCGGTTGGTTCGCTGTATCTACGTAACAAGAAAGGAGTAAGAGCATGGCAACGAAGAAAGACGTTTTGGCCGATCCGGAACGGCCGGCAAGTTTGAAACTTCCTCTGGAGATTGTGAAGCAGTTGAAATCTCAGGAAGTCGATGTTGTAAGAGCCCGGAAGGACATCATGGCGCTGAAGAAACTCGGGCTGGAAACCAAAGTGTTGGAAGACAAGCTGGACTGGGCCGAAGAGGCACGGAAAGTCCTGCTGAGTGAATTTAGTTAGTAACTGAGGGAAGGGAGAGAAGCGAATGCCGTTTCTGATACCGCTGGCAGCGGTCATAGCATCAGCGATTGGCGCTGCTATCGCTGCCGTGGCAGCAGCAATTGGGCCTATCATTATTGCTGTTGGATCAGCTATAGCCGCCGTTGCTGCCGTTATAGGGTCGATTGCCGCCACAGTGATAAGCGGAGTAACAACGGCTTTGACCTGGACTGCCGGTTACGTTTGGGCTCAGATTGGTTGGTTGAGTGAATGGATGGCTGTCAAGGCAAAGATTGTCTACACTTGGTTCTCTGGGTATGTCAACTCAATCAGCACCACCTTTCGGGAGATACTGAAGGTAATACACTTCAAGACGATCTTGCAGGTTCACTCCATCGTTTACGTGGTCAGTCCACAGTACCGGGCCATGATGACGAAGGTATACGATGCAATTGGAAAAGCAAGTCAAGCGTTGGGCTTAGGTGCTCAGTTCTTGACTCTGGCGATTCAGAACACTCGAAACTTGGTCATGGATGTCAGCGGGATGATTGGTCAAAAGTACGACTTGGCGCAAGTGGTTTGGTTGGGCACATTGAATAAGTACTTAGATCACTTCAATCGCAACGCCACCAAGTACATGAATAACCCAGAGGCAGTGTTTTGGGATCTGGCCGAGCTGATTGAACGACCTGCTCAGGATGCCAAGGGAGCTTTTCAACAGTCGATCATTAGTGGAGTAGACACAGCGCTTGACTTTGCCAAGGTGTTAGCAGATAACTTCATGAGGATCGGCATTGACGTAGAAACCCTCTATGATGATCTACCCCAGTTCTTGAAAGACAGAATACCCGATCCGGGTGATGTATTCTGGGACAACTTACAAGGATGGATGCAAGAGTGGTACATCCCGACCGTCAACCGTCTGGACACCGAGATTGCAGCATGGCAGGGCAGGTTGAACGAAGCTCAAGCCCGGACTTCATCGTTAGTCCAGGACTTGAGAAGACCCGGTACTGTGATGAAGGCAATAGACACACTTAGTCCGGCAGAGCGGACACAGCAAGAGAACCTCATATTTGAGATTAGCAATCGCCGATTGGGTGATCTGATTTTCGACATGGCTCCCATGTTCGCTTGGGAAAAGCAGGAGCTTGAAATCGCCGCACGTGTACCCATCCCACCACCGATTGAATCAGCACCCTTGACTTATGAGCCTGTAACTGCTCATTTGACTGGAGTTACACCGATGACGCCTCGAAACACTTGGTTCGTGGGAGACTTCTAGTGGCAGACAAACCTATTCCAATTCTGGGAGACGCCAAACTGATCGCCGATATGTTGGTGTCGGTTGGAAAGGCGATCCCCGATGCTGCTTGGGCAAAATCCACACCGGCGCTGGAGCGGTTTGCATCATTACATGCCGATGCTCTGATGTCCCCTTTTCGTGAGGTTCCCGAGTCAAATTGGGACTATATGCTCGGTTTCTATAAGTCGGCTGGTTTGCTGACAGCTACCGATGCGGCGAGCATCAAAAAGTTGCGCCAATTCGGCGGACCGCTGCAATGGCTCTTTTTCATCATGACCGCAATGCGGCTGTTTAGCTCCCTGATGCAAGGAATCACGGAGCCAGCGGCACTGAAGCTTCAACAGGGGATCAATAAGACGTTACGCCCGCAGCTACCCTATGTAAGTGAAATCATTGGTGCTGCATTCATCGCTCCTGAGAAGACCGGCGCTGTGAGAGAGACCCTGGCGAGGTCTGGTTACAATGAGGATGACATCGATCTCCTGTTCTTGTCAAAGTACCGGGTTTACGAAGAATTTCAGGTTCAAATGCTATGGCTGAGGAAGGAGATTTCAGATGCCAAAATGTACGAACGAATGCGGGAACTCGGGTACACCGATACTCGTATTGGTGAACTTGTCAAGCTCTGGACTATCATTCCCCCAGTCAACGACATTCTTACAATGGTTGCGCACGAAGCCTTTGAGCCGGATGCTGTACGTCAAATGGGATTGGAAGATGAATTTCCCTCAGCGCAAAGCGAGTGGCTCTCCAAACAGGGGTTGAGCGACTTCTGGCAAAGGAAGTACTGGGCATCTCACTGGGAACAGCCGTCTATTCAGATGGGCTTCGAGATGCTCCACCGTGGCGTGATTGACAAAGCCACGCTGGATATGCTCTTCCGGACCGTCGAGCTGCCACCTTACTGGAGAGACAAGCTCACCCAAATTGCTTATCAACCGTACACCAGGGTTGACATTCGGCGTATGTACGACATGGGCGTCGTCGATGAGGCAGAACTGACCAAAGCCTACACTGACATCGGCTATGACGACGAACACGCCGAGAAAATGAAGGAGTTCACCAAGCGCTATGTGGAAGACGCTGATAGGGATCTTACAAAGACGGAAATCCTCAAGGGTTACCGAAATGCTCTCCTATCCCGCAATGATACAGTTAGCCTGCTCACGGATATTCGGTACACCGAAGCCCAGGCAAACTACTACATCGAACTTGAAGATTTCCGCGAAATCCAAGACATCCAAAGCGCGGCAATTGCTGCGATCAAAACGAAGTACACAAGTGCGCTGATAGACCGTGCGGACGCTCAAAGACAGCTTGACGCTCTCAATCTGCCGGCGGCTCAAGTTTCGCTATGGCTGGAGCGGTGGGACGTATCCTTGATCGAGTATCCAAAGCTCCCATCAAAAACCGACCTGGACAAATTCTACATCGCGGACGTGATTTCAGCAGACACGTACAATCTTGAGATGCAGAAACTCGGCTACGGCCACACGTACATCGTGTGGTACAAAACGATGGCTGACAAGATCAGGGGCAGGTCTGGCACGAGCTAGATGGAGGAAAACGAATGGCTGATCAGAAAGAGTCAATTAAGAGGCTAGTAAAATCGCTCCAGAAAGCCCGGCTCACTGAAGCTCAAATCGTGGAGCGTATGCGGAAGGTTCGACAAGCTGCGTCGAAGCAGGGTCAAGAGGTCCGAAGTGGTAAGGCGTGACCTTGCCATCCGGACCCACATGTCCTTTTTGGTAGACTAGATTTAGACGTTTGTGCATGGTTTCCGAGATCATGCCGGTTATCTGTTGACGGCGCATGTGGGAGGCTTGCTTTAGAAAATGATCGTAGATGTAGCCATGAAGGGATTCAGCGACGGCCTTCCGAGGTATGCCTTTAATTTTCCGTATCCCATCCTCACAATATGCTTTCAAGCCCCAAATGGTGAAGCTATCACTTACCTTTTCCACCTTGAGCGCTCCGAGTTGATCGGCGTCAATAAAGCTGTCCAGATTATGAACGTCCCGCTCCCTGACCTTGATGCTGTCAGTATCACAATACAAGACATGCTCAAGGCCCGCTACTTCAATCAAGCGCCATAGTTTCATCCGGGCCGCCTCAGTGATGTGAGCAGAGATCGAGCAAAAAGAGTTCTTGCCCGGAGCATCCTCCTGGATTGTGATTCTCTTGTTCATGAGCTGGTACTCGATCCACATCTTTCCTGTCACCAGGTCCAGGACCTCTTCACGGCGGTAGCCCGATGGCTCTTTAACTGCTTCTTCGTCGGTCACTGGCGCCCGCTGTGCCCACTTGCCGTAAAGGTTGGTGAGCAGGTTCTTGATTAGGTAAAGCCAGACATCCTCGCCGGCCGCTCGATATTGAGCCTTGAGAGGGTACAGGGCATCGACGTAGGATTTGAACAGCACTGCACCCCGATACGCTGCGGTCTCTCCTAGAGCGACGATATGGCCACGCTTCATGGCCTCTCGAAGTCCTGCGGTGCCGAGCACCGTCGCAAATCGGCCAACGGGGAAACAGACCCGTTGATTGTGGTGGATGGCGTACAAGGGTTGATCGGTCTCCAAAACTACCCTGGAAACGACGCATAGCTCCTTCAAGGCATCTTCCAACCATCGGATGTCCGGTTGGTCCAGGTGGTCGATCAGTTGAACTGGGACCTTCTCAGTGGCCATTACAGTGGGATACATGCTGTTCACGTCTAACGTGACGAAGGGTCCATCTCGGATCTCACCGATCGTAAAGCACTCAGTTCGACCACCAAAGTAGCTATCTTGCTCTAATTGTTGGACTTTCTCTTCGGTGTGAATGTATACTTTCTCGTTCATGAACCTGTGACGAAATGCCCTCATGGCCTGAGAGGGAATCGTCATTGAGAATGAACCCAGATCCAGCCGGCGGATGAATGAGAAGTACTGTTCCATGGCCAGCCGCACAATCTCAACGTCTCGGCGGCAGTAGGTTGAGAGCTGATGGCGGGTCGCCTCACCGAAGTCAACGTCTAACTTCTCCAGACCAACCATTTTTCCGATCTTCGCCAGCGAGCATTGAAAGTAGTTCGTGGTGCTCACGACCTTGATGGTTTTCTTACCCTTTCGGATAACTAGGATGTACGTCAAACCGGCCTCATAAACGAACTGCAACACCCACCCAGCCTCAGTGAAGTAGTCGAAGAACCCGCTGCACTGAAGATCGAAAAAAGCATTGTGAGCGAACACCCACAACACCGTCTTTTCATGTACCGCTTTCTCGATCCACTCACACATTCTTTTCTTGCGATACCATTCCATCCAATGCTCTTTCTTTGCCTTACCACTCGGCGCATATTCCACATGGCAAGTCCAACCCAAGCGCATATGATGTATTGTTCCTGTCTCTGTTGGCTTGGACCCTGTTTCCGTATCGAAGTACAATGCCGAAACAGGCAAAACCACGGCGTGGTTCTTCCGCAGGATTCGACAGTGTACATCCATGGCTAGTAATTCCAGCCGCGCTGGTGTTCGACGCTCGCCAGCTCGACACTCTCAATTGACATGCCCACTCCGTACATGGCGCTCACGTACCCTGCAAGAAAACCCTCGGTCCATTGGTCCTTCGTCATACGCTGGTTACTGAAGAAGCTCACCCATCGCTCTACAGTCTCTCCTGTCTCCTCATCAGTGACCATCATGCGGGCATGGATGAAGTATCTCCTTGCCGCTCTGAACTTCGACTCGACCATGGCGTACTGAGGAAATAGTTTGTTGGGCGCAACTTTCCGGACTTGCTTCTCCAGCTTCGCCAGTCCTGAAATCTTGCGAATGTCAGCAAGCATCGTGATTCGGCGATAGGTCAAGTCGAGCGGTTTCCATACGTTTATAATTGCGTTGGCTCCGAGACCCTGAGCGACCAATCGCGGAATCGTCGCCATGGCGACAGCGCGAATACTACCCACAACCGCGCCTAGTGCCATGTCACTTCATCCGTAGCTTGGTGGCCATCTCGTCGAGATTCGTTTCCAGGTATTCGGCAGCGGTCATCAGGAAACCACCTATCCAGTGTTTGTACATACCTTCCATGTCGGGTTCTTTGCTTAGATCGCCAAGAAATACTCGCAACTCTTTCATTACTACTGACCAATCTTCTAACCGTGTTATTAGCTCTTCTTTTGACACTTTCTATACCTCCAGACCTTTTTGTCTCTTTACTTCACAAAAGAAAACCGGGTACAGAGCGCACCCGGTTTCCTCCCCTAATTGAGTTTGTCTTCTACTTGGCGACCCACATACACTAGCGGGACACTACCGAGCCGACATTGGCCGCCAAGTAGATCTGTCTTCATGTCTGTCTCCTTTCTACGTCAAAGATCGGCTTGAAACTTTTCGATGAGGACCTTCATCGCTTCAAAGGTCTGAACGAGATCGGGCATCCAAGCATTGATCACCTCACTCCTACCCTCGCTCAGCTCATCAATGTTTTTCAGATGCAGCAGGCTGCGATCCAGTTGGTCTTGAATCTTAGCTGCCTGCCACTGTATCTTGTTCCGTGTTGAACGTCGCGCCATGGTCCAAGCCTTAGTGTATTCAGCCGGTGACTTCGGGTTCGGCAGGCTGAATCTCATCCGTCCCGAACGTGGCCAAGACGGTGAATTGGTTGACTTTGCGTCCGCCTTTGATTTTGATCTGCCCCTTGAACGTGATTTTGTAGACATATCCGACTCTCAGAATGGTGTGAAGCTCCTTATCAGAAGCAGCACCCAGGGAGAACTTGATGAGACCTTCATCGGTGTCCATCAGATATTGCTTGTACGTGCCTGAGCTAAGGGTTGAATCAACTTCTCCGGAGCCCATCAGCTTGCCGAGCACCGATTGGTCCTTCTTTTCCCATGCGATCCACTGTGGTGTGACATCCACCACGGACTCTGCCTTTTCGGCCTGTTTCCACTCTTCAGCGTAACTCATGATGGGCTCCCTTCTGTGGAACAAGTCGAGCA
>Ga0255055_10003104_pt1 | contig 11347 bp, 11 predicted proteins | sample JV7_2_27_MG_FD_188633 | JGI IMG/M metagenome (GOLD analysis project Ga0255055, IMG submission 188633) | Seawater microbial communities from Jervis Inlet, British Columbia, Canada - JV7_2_27 | ecosystem: Environmental > Aquatic > Marine > Inlet | place: Canada: British Columbia | collected... | reverse complement strand
AAAATAGCATCCGAAATCTGATCGCACATTTTATCCGGATGTCCTTCGGTCACTGATTCGGATGTAAGAAAGTGTTTTTGCATGTTATTTACATCTTAATCTTGTTTTAGTAAATGGTCAAGTTGTGAATAATTTGTATTTAAATTTTCGAAACAAAGGGGTTGTTTTTTATATAAAACCGCCAGGGTTTGTCTGCCCATTCTTGGGCATAATCAATCCCGATTCTTTTACTGGCAATGATTTGACTGGGCTTTATCGCTTCGCCCTCAATTAGCCAAATCTCTTTACTCGTAACCACATCCACTCCATAATGACTTTTATTGAAACCCATCCAACGGCACAGTTTCCCCGGCCCGTTCGCCAGGTTTTTTATTTTTGATATGTGTTTTTTATCTTTTATATTTAATTTTTTATTTTTGATTAGAGGTTCCAGGGCACGAATTAAAACACATTCTGGCCTGCCTTCTTTGCCCGTTGATATGTTCAATTGCCAATACATTCCGTAAACCAAATAAATATAAATATGGCCGCCAATCAACCATTCTGCCTTGTTTCTTTTTGTAATTTTGTTGCCAAAGGCATGAGAAGCTTTATCTTCTGGCCCAATATAAGCTTCTGTTTCAACAATTTTACCGACGAGCTTTCCGTGAACCAAATATTTACCAAGCATCTGCTTGGCTACTTTTAAAGTTGGTTGGGTATAAAAATTTCTTGGCAATCTCTTGTTCATTATTTTGTTGCCACTAAAAAAATATTAGCAAATTTTTTTCCTCTTCCTACTATCTTTAATTCTCTTATTTTAAACCCCGCCTCTTCAACTAATTTGGCTAATTCTCTTTTGGAAAAAGCATGTAAATAACGATGTGCTAAAATTTTTCCTTGGTTATTTTTCCAGGGGATAAATATATCCTTAAAATCTAATTCGGTTTTTTTTCTAGAAATCTTGCTTAAAAGCCACTTGAAGATATATTTAAAAACAATTTTTCTTTTACCTATCCATAAATACCAGGTAGTTAGAATTAAAACCCCATCTTTCTTTAATGTACGCCTAAACTCCTTTAATAATTTTATACGCAAGTTCTTAGACGGAATATGGTGAATAGTAGCAATACAGCAAATAACATTGAAAAAAGAATCAGAAAGGGGTAAGCTTAGTTTGTCAAATAACCTAAAATCATGTCCGGGAAAATTCTTTTTGGCGATTTCAAGGATTTTGGAAGAAGTGTCTGTTCCAATATATTTAATCTTTTTATCTTTAAGTATAAGCAAAAGGCGGCCGTGTCCGCAGCCCCAATCTAAAACTTTATCTCCATCTTTAACGTAGTTTTTTATTTTCTCCAGTTCAGGCCAAAAAAATCGCCTTTTTAAAGAAAAGTGTTCAGCGATTTTCTCGTAATCTTCTTTGGTTTTCTCTATTAAATATTCCGCGTATTTCAATTCCATATATATTCTTAGTATTTCAGTATTAGTTTTCGCGGTTTTTGAGGCTGTTTTGGCATGGTCCCCGAGCGAAGCGAGGGGCAAAACAGCCGAAACCTCGGAGCCAGCCGCTGGGCTGGCGAGAATGAGCGAAAAACAATACTGAAATACTGGAATAAATGTTTCTCATATAATGACGAATTCAGATTATGAAAACCTAATGATCAAAAAACTAATTCAGAAAAAGGTTAAAACCACTGAAGAATTTTTTGCTATTCAAAGAAAATTATCTAAGGAATATAAAAAACCTTTTCCTTCTAATATAAAGCTACTAAAAGCATACCGCGATTTAGTTGTAAAAGGCAATATTAAACCCAATTCAGTTTTAGAGAATTTGCTAAAGACCAGGAAAATTCGGACTCTCTCCGGGATTGCCTCGATTACCGTAATCACAAAGCCATATCCCTGCCCCGGTAAATGCCTTTACTGTCCAGATGAATTAGATATGCCCAAGAGCTATCTCGCTAATGAACCGGCTTGCATGCGAGCAGTCCTAACCAAATTTGACCCCTACAAACAAGTTGAAGCACGATTAAACTCTTTAGCCATGACCGGCCACGCAACCGACAAAATTGAGTTAATTGTTTTAGGCGGCACCTGGTCAGCTTATCCAAAAAATTACCAAACTTGGTTTATAAAACGCTGTTTTGATGCTGCAAATAACAAGCTTTCCAAAAATTTAAAAACAGCACAAAAAACAAATGAAAGGACAAAGCATAGAATTATCGGCCTGACCTTAGAAACCCGGCCGGACTATGTGACAGTTAAAGAATTAAAAAGAATGCGTTGGCTGGGTTGTACGCGGGTGGAATTAGGAATTCAGAGCATTTACGACGATGTTTTGAAATATAATAAACGCGGACATGATGTAGATGCAATTATAGATGCAACTAAACTTCTCAAAAATGCTGGTTTAAAAGTTACTTACCATATGATGTTGAATTTGCCAGAATCAACCCTTAAGAAAGATGAAAAAATGTTTGAAGAGCTCTTTTCTAACAATAATTTCCAACCCGACCAACTGAAAATCTATCCTTGTGCTGTTTTAAAAACTTCTCCTTTGTATAAACTTTGGAAACAGGGAAAGTATAAACCATGCTCAGAAAAGCAATTAACTGATTTACTTATTAGAATTAAGAAAAAAATCCCGCCTTATGTGAGAATTATTAGAATTATTCGTGACATTCCGTCGCAAAGTATTATTGCTGGCAGTAAGACGTCTAACCTCAGACAGATAATTCATGATAGGATGAAAGTTGCCAGGATTTGCAAGTGTATCCGTTGTCGCGAGCCGCGAGGGTTAGAATCTAAAATTCAGAATCTAAAATTTAAAAGACAAGATTATGATGCGTCCAATGGTAGAGAAATTTTTCTTTCTTTTGAGGATATTAAAAACGATAAACTGCTGGCTTTCTTAAGACTGCGGATAACCAATAGCTGGACCCTGCCTATTTTAAAAAATTCTGCCTTGATTCGTGAACTTCATACCTACGGCCGAGTTGTTCCAATTAAAGCCAAATCTAAAAAAGCTGCCCAGCATAAAGGATTAGGCAAAAAATTAATGGAGGAGGCAGAAAAAATTGCTAAGAAAGAATTCGGGTTTTCTAAAATGACCGTAATTTCCGGCATCGGCGTCCGAGAATATTATCGAAAGTTAGGATATAGACTAAAAGATGAGTATATGATTAAAAAATTGTGATAAAATAAACATAATATATTGTTAAGTATTGACATGCTACTTAACATATGTTAAGTTTATAGTATATGCAGGACAAAGAATTTTTATCAACAACCGAATTAGCTAAACTGCTCGGCATTAGTCGGATAGCGGTTTTTCAGAAAATTAAAAAAGGCGAGATTAAAGCTGTCAAGGTTGGCCGTAATTTTATTATTAATAAAAAAGATTTAGGAGATATATTTGGAAAAGCCTTGAGTCCGGAAAATAAAAAAATTATCGATAAAGCAGTATCAAGAACAGCCAAAGAATATGGCGAAACTTTGAAATTATTGGGCGATGAATAGATTATGATAAAACAAATTTCTCTTGTAGGGGTTGAATATTTAGCTCACAATTTAGCTAAAAAACACTTGGGTTTTAACGAGCCAATTCCTGATTTTGGTTCGCGTTTTCCTAATATTTTGGAAAGTTGTCTTTTAGTGCCTTTTCAGAAATTCGGAAGCAAAACAGCGTATAGAGGATTGATTGAAAAAGCGGCAATCCTTTTTTATTTAATGATAAAAAATCACCCGTTTCAAAATGGCAATAAGAGGATTGCAATGACAACCTTATTTGTGTTTTTATACAAGAATAAAAAATGGTTAAAAGTAGATGCTAAAGAATTATATAATTTTGCTGTTTGGGTCGCCCAAAGCCCGCCAAAATTAAAAAAAGAGACCGTTGAAGCAATCCAACATTTTTTCAGAACTTATTTAATAGATTTAAAGAAATGATTATTTAAATTACTTATTTTGTCTGCTTGCCTAAAAATGTTTAAAGTGATATATTATTTATATGCTTGGAAGGCAATAAAAATATGAACGATTTTATTATTTTTCTAAAAGCCAATTTTTATCTAATCGTTTCAATAGTGATTTTGGCTTTATTAGCTTGGAGTGTTTTCTTACAGGTCCGGCTGGAAAAAACCCGGGAGCGGATTAAGATATTCTTTGAAGGAAGAAAAACCAAAGACTTAGAAGAGGTGATTGCCGAACAATTAAAAAGAACGAAGAAAGCAGAAAGCGATATCGAAAAACTTTTTAAGTGGAATGAAGATTTGCAGAAGATTGCTGATATAAGCATTCAGAAAGTTGGAGTGATTCGGTTTAATCCCTTTAAAGATACTGGCGGAGACCAGAGCTTTGCCATTGCCTTACTTAACAAAGAGAATAGTGGTTTGGTAATCTCAAGTCTCTACAGCCGAGAAGGAACAAGAGTTTATACTAAACCCGTTGAAAAAGGAGAATCGAGTTATCATTTATCAGAAGAAGAAAAACAAGCAATAACAAAAGCTATTTCATGATTACTAAGAAAAAAACTGAAAATTTGAAAGCGCGGCCACCCATAGTGGTCGTTTTAGGACATGTTGACCATGGAAAGACCACTTTGCTTACGGCGATTAAAGACTTTGGGATTTTAGAAAAGGAATCAGGAGGAATAACCCAGCATATCGGTGCTTATCAAATTGAACATTCTGGGGAGAAAATTACTTTTATTGACACACCCGGTCACGAGGCCTTTTCCCAGATGCGTTCGCGAGGCGCCAAAGTAGCTGATGTTGCTGTTTTGGTAGTAGCAGCCGAAGAAGGAATTAAACCTCAAACCAAAGAAGTTATTTCCCATATTAAAGAATTCAAAATTCCAGTGGTGGTGGCGATAAATAAAATAGATAAACCTACGGCTAATCCAGAAAAAGTAATTGGCGAACTTGCTAAAGAGAAAATTGTTGTTGAGTCTCAAGGAGGAAAAGTTCCTTCAATAAATATTTCAGCTAAAACCAATCAAGGCATTAATGAGCTTTTAGAAATACTGCTTTTAGTTGCTGAACTTGAAGAATTAAAGGCCAACCCCAAAAAACCGGCTTCAGGGGTAATAATTGAATCCTATTTGGATTCTCAACGGGGCCCCACAGCAACTTTACTTGTCCGCGAAGGAACCTTGAAAAAGGGTGATATTGTTGTCTGTGGCGACTCTTACGGCAGAGTAAGAATTTTGGAGGACTTTCAAGGAAATTCTATCAAAGAGGCACTACCCTCTGCTCCAGCCGTGGTAATAGGACTTAACCAAGTGCCGACTGTAGGGGAAAGGTTTAACATTGAGGAATCAGAGGAAGAAGCAAGAAAAAAAGCAAAAGAATATGGAAATAAAAAAACAAAAAAACGCGAAGACACAAAAGACACAGAGGAGAGAAAAGACGCAGAAGAGAGCCCGCCAAAAGCCGAGATAAAAACGCTCAACATTATTTTAAAAGCCGACGTCAAGGGGTCTTTAGAAGCTATTGAAGGAACCCTTGGAAACATAGAGCAAGAAGAAGTTAGTATTAATATCTTAAAAAGCGAAGTTGGTGATATTTCTGAATCTGACATTAAATTAGCTTATTCTACGAATTCAACTATAATCGGTTTTCGAATAAAAACATCTGTTTTCATTTCTAATCTCGCCCAGAGACAAGGAGTAAGGATAAAGACTTTTGAAGTAATCTATGAATTGGTTGAAGAAGTTAAAAAAGGTCTGTCGAAACTTCTTGAGCCGGAAATAGTTAGAGAAGAATTGGGAAAATTAAAAGTTATTACAATCTTTAGAAAAGAAAAATCACGAATGATTGTCGGGGGAAAGGTAACTTCGGGAAAAGCAGTGAATAAGGTCAGGGTTGATATCGTCCGTGACAAAGAAAAGATTGCTAGTGGCCGGATAACCCAACTTCAGCATAATAAAAAAGATGTTCCTGAAGTTGAAAAGGGCAAAGAAGCCGGGATTTTATTTGACGGCGAACCGATTATCGAAGAGGACGACATCCTTGAGATCTATCGAGAAGAAAAGAAAAAAAGAGAATTATGATTAAAACCGAGGCAATTATTTTGAAGTCAGCTGATCTGGGGGAAACAGATCGGCTTTTAACTATTTATAGTAAAGAATTCGGTAAAATTCAGGTTGCAGCTCGGGGAACCAAAAAATTAGAGAGTAAGTTGAGATACCATCTTGAGCCTTTTAGTTATGGCCATCTGATTTTAGTTGAAGGGAAGAATTTTAGAATTGTTAAAGATGCTGTTTTGATAAATCAGTTTTTATCAATGCGAAAAGATTTAGGAAAAACGAAGATTGCTTATAAAATTGTGAATTTAGTTGACGAATTGATTGTTGGCGAAGAAAAAGATGAGGAGATTTGGAATTTGCTTTCAAAGACCCTTAAAAAATTAAATGTAGGAGATGTGATAGTAAAGAAATTTCAAGATAATTTGCTTAAATTGCTCGGTTATGACCCGAAACATATAAAAGATTTGAGAGAAATATATTAAATTATGATATAATACTAATATGGATAACAATCAACAAGATTTTGCCCTCAAAAAAGTAATAGGCAAGGGAGCCAATTTTGGCTTAGCAAAGAAACCTAAAAAAAGATTTAGATTCAGGATAAAATATCTGGGGATAGGATTGGCAATAATTGTTATTATTGTTTTAATTTTCGTGGCAACCAATCTTATTAAAGGCTGGTTTTCTGTTTCTTTTTCTAAAGACAAAGTTGGTTTGGAAATAACTGCTCCTGGAGAAATATCTTCGGGAGAAGAAATAGAGTTTTCAGTATCTTATCAAAATGATAATCAGCTGACCCTGGAAGATGCTAAACTTGTTATAGACTACCCCCAAGACGCTTATTCCTTAGAAGGTAACGAGCTAACCCAAGAAACTCTTGAACTAAATAGCATTTTGCCAAAAACAAAAGGAGTTAAAAACTTCAAAATAAGATTAGCTGGTGAAAAAGGAAATGTCAGAACTTTGGCAATTAAACTAAATTATCAACCGGAAAATACAAGTTCTCGTTTTGAAAACTTTACTTCTTTTAAAATGAATATCACTGCTGCTTTAGTCGGCATTTACTTAGCTGCTCCTCAGAAAGCTATAAGCGGAGAAGAAATTTCTTATAACTTAGACTACATAAATAACTCTGACCAAGATTTTTCTGATTTAAAAATAGAGCTAGATTATCCTTTGGGTTTCACCTTTAAAACAGCCGATCCCGAGCCAACCGAAGAAAATAACATTTGGCAGCTTGAGCAACTAAAACAAGACGAACGAGGGACTATTAGAATTTCCGGGATTTTAGAAGGAACTGAAGAAGAAAATAAAACCCTAAAAGCCTCAATCAGCAAAACAGAAAATGACAGGTTTTTAAAATACAGCCAAACCAGTTCAATTACTCAAATTGTCTCCTCTCCTTTGCTAATTTCTTTATTTCTTAATAAGAAAGAACAGGAAGAAGAAATTAGTATAAGTTCCGGAGAAAAATTAAATTATAAAATTGAATTTAAAAATAACGCTGACGTAGCCTTAAGTCAGCTGTCTTTAAAAGCTTATTTTCAAGGTCAGATGCTTGACTTTAAAACTTTAAAGTTAAAAGAAAGAGGATTTTTTGATAGTTTGAATAATGTTATTATTTGGGGTGCGGCCGGGATTAATTCTTTAGCCCTTCTGCCCCCTGGACAATCAGGAGAGGTGGGATTTTCTTTGTCCCTTAAAAAAGATTTTTCAATAGAAAATTTTGATGATAAAAATTTTCAAATTTCTGTCCGAGTCGAAATAGAAACCTTTAATGTTCCTCCTCAATTTAATTTAGAAAAGTTAAAAATAGAGAAAATTTTGAGCTCAAAAATTAACACCCAGGTCGTTTTACAGGCAAAAGGATATTACAATGAGACAAGTTCAAGCATTAAAAATTCTGGCCCAATTCCGCCAAAAGCCAATCAAACTACCACCTATACCATTCACTGGCAAATCACCAATGCTTCTAATGACTTAAAGGATATTGAAGTAACAGCGGTCTTACCCGTGGGGATTGAGTGGCAGGATGCTTATATAATCCCCGAAGACACTGAATTAGAATATAATGGAAGAACCAAAGAAATGGTTTGGAAAATTGACAAGCTCCCAGCAGCTACTGGGTTTCTAATACCTGTCTATGAAGCAGTGTTTCAAATAGCCATTACCCCTTCTATTACCCAGGTTGGAACAACGCCGGTTTTAAGCGATGAGTCGAGCCTAAAAGGAACGGATGTATTTACCAAAGAGATGCTAGAATCTTTTAGCTCGGCTATCCCTGCCTATTTACCCGATGATCTAACAGTAGACAAAAGAGACGGAATGGTAGTAGAGTAGAAGTACGCGAATTTCAATATGGAAGATTTAATGTCAAAAATTGTATCATTATGTAAAAGACGTGGATTTGTTTATCCTGGCTCTGAGATTTATGGTGGATTAGCCAACACCTTTGACTTCGGTCCTCTGGGAGTAGAACTTGCTAATAATATTAAAAATGATTGGTGGAAAAATTTTGTTCAGGACAGGACAAATATTTATGGCTTAGATGGAGGAATTTTAATGAATTCTAAAGTATGGAAGGCATCGGGTCATACTGAGGAATTTATTGATGTTTTAGTAGAATGCAAGAAATGCCACAAGCGCTTCAGAATGGATCAGTTAGAGGGTAAAAAATCGTGTCTCGAGTGTAACGGGGAATTCACAGAGCCTAAAAAATTCGCCCCTATGTTTAAAACCTTTATTGGTCCGGTTGAAAATTCTTCTTCTGTAACTTACCTGCGCCCTGAAACAGCTCAAGCGATTTTTGTTAATTTTAAGAACATAATAGACAGTTTTCATCCCAAGCTTCCCTTTGGCATTGCTCAAATGGGAAAAGCATTTAGAAATGAGATTACTTTGGGAAACTTTATTTTCCGAAAGCTGGAATTTGAACAGATGGAGATTGAATATTTTATTAGAGAAAAAGACTGGAAAAACTCTTTTGAGAAGTGGAAAAAAGAAATGGAAAAATGGATAGTGAGTCTCGGTGTTAAAAAGAAAAATCTCCGTTGGCGCGAACATAAAAAAGACGAACTTTCTCATTATTCTAAACGCACAGAAGACATAGAATACAATTTTCCTTTTGGTGGATTTAAAGAATTATATGGTTTGGCATATAGATTTGATTTTGATTTAAAACAACACAGTGAAAAAAGCAAAGAAGATTTAAAATATACTGATTTAGAAACCAATGAAAAATTCTTTCCTCATGTAATTGAACCTTCTTTTGGCTTGGAAAGAACAATGCTCACCATTCTTTTAGATGCCTATCATGAAGAAAAAGTAAAAGGAGAAAAAAGGATAGTTTTGAAGCTAAAACCCGGCATCGCCCCAATTAAAGTTGCTGTATTTCCTCTTTTAGCAAACAAGCCGAAGCTTGTTAGAAAAGCAAAGGAGGTCTACGATATTGTAAAAAAGAATTTTCTTACTGCCTGGGATGACAGGGGAAATATTGGGAAACGGTATTATGCTCAAGACGAGGCAGGCACGCCCTATTGTTTAACTATTGATTTTGACACTCTGAAAGACGATGCCGTAACGGTTCGAGATCGTGATACAATGAAACAGGAAAGAATAAAAATTAAAGAATTAGTTGATTATTTAAAGAAACAACTTAAATGATGCCAATATGCTAATTTCATGCCAATAATGCTAATTGCGAATTCGCAATTCGTAGATTTGCATAAGATTTGTAGATTAGCATCATGTTTATGCTGAAACTCAACACAAATCAATTAGTCAAAGTTGCTGTAATTGGCGAGGTAGCCAGTCCTGTTATGCGAACAGGCTATCAAGTTAGCCACGAGGGAAAAGCGCTGAATCTGCCGAGCATTGGTGGCATTACTTATAATATTAAAGTCGGCGACCCGGTTAGAGGCTGGATAGGGGATCATATTGAGCCAGGGGTAAGTACCTATAATAAAGAAGGGAAAGATGCGCATGGCATCCGATATTCGCAAGAAAATTTTGGTTATAATATTCTTTCTTGCATCGGCAACCAGGCTCTATTAGTTAGTGGAAAGACTAAGGGTAAAAAAGGAATAGTTATTGGCACGCATGGAGGAGCAGAGCATGTATTAGTTGATTTTCCTGACGAGGTGGTTAAGAAACTAGTTTATGGAGATAAAATCCAGGTCACTGCTTATGGCATGGGATTAGCCATAGTCGATCATCCAGAGATTAAGTTTTTTAATCTTGACCCCAAGCTTTTGTTTAAAATAAGCTCAAAATTTGACTCAAAAAAGAATCTAGAGTTTCCCGTAGTTGCTAAAGTTCCTCCTTATTTAATGGGTTCTGGCTTAGGATACGGACCAGTGATTAGCGGTGATTATGATATTACTATGGCAGATGAAAAAGTAATTAAAAAATTAGGATTAGATAAATTAAGATTCGGTGACATAGTAGCCATTGAAGACACAGACAATTCTTATGGCCGTGTTTATCGACCTGGGGCAGTAACTATTGGAGTGGTTGTTCATTCTGATTGCGTTTTAGCTGGTCATGGGCCAGGAGTGACAACAATACTAACCTCCAGTAAAGGAAAAATTAAACCAAAAATAGATAAAAATGCTAATATTGGTTATTATTTGAAGATTGGGAGATTTAGAAATAGATAAAATATGTATAAAAAACAAGCATTTTCCAATGGACTAAGATTGGTCACTGTTCCTATGAAGGGCACCAAGGCAGTGACTATTTTAGTGTTGGTGGGAACTGGTTCTAAATATGAAGATAAAAAAAATAATGGCATTTCTCATTTTTTAGAGCATATGTTTTTTAATGGAACCAATAAAAGACCAAACACTTTGGCCATTGCTGAAACTCTTGATAGGATTGGCGGAGAATACAATGCTTTTACTAGCAAAGAATACACTGGTTATTATGCTAAAGTAGATGTCAAGCATCTACATTTAGCATTAGATTGGGTTTCGGATATTTTTTTAAATTCCAAATTAGATTCCCAAGAAATTGAACGCGAGAAAGGAGTAATTATTGAAGAAATAAATATGTATTTAGATACCCCGATTAAGTACATTGGGGATCTTTGGGAAGAATTACTTTACAACAATCAACCAGCTGGTTGGAAAATTCTTGGGGAAAAAGAAACAATAGCAAAAATGAAAAGAAAACAATTTTTAGATTATCTAAAAGAACATTATTTAGCTAAAAATGTTGTTATTGTGGTAGCAGGCAATATAGGCAAGGCAAAGTCCCCAGCCTACGGCCGAAAAGTCCAAAGTTATTTTGCGGATATAAAAAAAGGACGACCAAAAACCAAACAGAAAGTTGTTGAAA
>Ga0255055_10003103_pt1 | contig 11351 bp, 9 predicted proteins | sample JV7_2_27_MG_FD_188633 | JGI IMG/M metagenome (GOLD analysis project Ga0255055, IMG submission 188633) | Seawater microbial communities from Jervis Inlet, British Columbia, Canada - JV7_2_27 | ecosystem: Environmental > Aquatic > Marine > Inlet | place: Canada: British Columbia | collected... | reverse complement strand
CAAGGGAAAGGCTTCGAAGCCGCACATTCTATTTGTGGGCCATCTCCTGCACTTCCTGCGTCCGTTCATAGGATACATGCGCGCAAGGAGTGAATACAGAGTGTCCATCGACCATTGGCAGGGGCACCTGAAGCACGATGAGGCGACCAGTCGAAGGCTCGCCGAGGCTGCGGACATCGTGTTCTGCGAATGGTGCCTCGGTAACGCTCTGTGGCACTCTGGGCGAAAGACCGACAGCCAGAAGCTAATCGTCCGTTTGCACCGGCAGGAGTTCTACGGGAACGCCAGAACCAAGTATCTTTCGCGCGTGAACTGGGGTGCCGTAGACGCCGCGATCGTCATAGCACCCTTCTACAGGGACCTGCTTGCCGAACTCACCAGCCTCAGAACCGAACAGATCCACTTTGTACCTAACCTTTTCGACACCAAGGGATTTGCCCGACCCAAGCCGAAGGACGCTCATTACAGGCTCGGACTCGTCAAGTACACGAGGCGCAAGCGACCCGATCTGGCCCTACAGATCTTGGAAAAGCTGGCCAAGTTGGATTCGAGATTCAGCTTGCACGTCGTGGGAAAACGGCCCGAGGACATCCCCTGGATTTGGGATCGACCGGAAGAACGGACGCCCGTGTGCCGCTTCCTCCAAAGTGTTCAGCGGTCGCCGTTTCGGGATTCCGTGACCTTCTATTCCTATACGGAGGACATGCCGAGCTGGTTCTCTGGTATCGGTTTCGTCTTGTCTACGAGTGACAACGAGGGCTCTCACCAGGCGGTCGCGGAAGGGATGGCGGCAGGCTGCGTGCCGGTCATCCGCAACTGGCCGGGAGCTGACCGGCTCTATCCGCGGCGCTTCATATTCTCGACAATCGATGAGGCGGTGCAGTTTATCTGTAACGCCTCAGCGCCAGAACGATTTCGATATCTGAGCGAGATCGCCCGCCGCTGGGCCTGCTCGAGATTCGACACGCGGACGGTGGCTCCCAGGATTCTGTCGCTTCTCGAGGAGAACGTTTGCTAGGGGAATAATGCGGGTTGCGCACGGTTTGACGCTGCTTACTCACGACAACTGGCTGTCGATAGCTCGCCACAGCTGCGACGGCCTGCCTTCCGCGTATTGCTTGCCCGTGATACGCTGCTAATCTAACCGAGGCTTTCATACTTCCTTACACCATTTGAACTTCCTTATACCGTTAGAACGCCGAGTTGTCATGGCTCAAAACGCTGGCGTACTTGTTGAACCGCCCGCCATCCGACTGTGATCCTCCCAACTAATACGGCGAGTTAGAAGTTGGCCATTCGATTGGAACCCAAGGCCTTGCGGCGTCTTGCTCCGCAGTGCAACGGCAGAAGCGAGAAGCAGATCAGGCTGGCGATCGACCTCGCCGAGGCATATCGATACGCCCAGGCCGGGCAGCATCGTGATGAAGCATATCGATACGCCCGGGCCGAACAGCATCGTGATATGGCGCTGCAGTTGATTGAGCTGAACCTTCAAGAGGCGCCAGAAGATTTTCTCGTAATCAACGATTGTGCAGCCGATCTGGCCGACCTCGGCGAGCTTGATATTGCCATCGATCTGCTGAAGCGTGCCCATGCGCGAGCACAGAGCAATACCCACGTGCTGTTCAACCTCTCCACGATCCTCTGGCGGAGAGGCCACTGTCGTGAAGCCGCCCGATTGGCCGCCGAAGCCCGTGGCCTGGCTCCGGAGGACAGTGGCATCGGTGATCTCATCCACCGAATCCGCGGCACGCTGTCAATCTTCGACAAGCACGTTCCACTCCTGGCTGGTCCCGCGGTTGACGGGGCGAAGCCTCGTGAACGGCCGCTTGGGACAGGGAGGCTGACACCGCTCCACGTACTTCGAATGTCGCTTCCGTTCAAGCAGACCGGGTACAGCTTTCGCTCGCAGGAGATCCTGCTCGGGCAGAAGGACATCGGCATGGATCCCGTGGCCGTCACAGATCCGTTCTTCCCGGAAGGAGATGGCCACGAGACCAGCGATATGGTCGAAGAGATAGAGGGGGTCGTCTATCATAGGCTACCTGGTCCCGCGAGATTAGAAGCCAACCCGACGACAAGCGCTGGGTTCAGATATGACGTTTATCACTCCGAAATCCGCGATCCCCTTGACGAGTACCTGGCGTACTTCGCGCGCGAGTTGCACGGGCTAGCCAGGCGGATTCGGCCAAGCCTTATCCACAGTCACTCGAACCACCGAAATGCTCTTGTTGGTAGCGCCGCGGCAGGCGCTCTCGGCATCCCGCACGTCTACGAGGTCCGAGGAATGTGGGAGGACTCGTCCGTTTCCAGAGGCATGCTCGATCCGAACGACGACCTGTACCAGCTGGAGCGGAACATGGAGACGCGCTGCTGCCGGGAAGCCGACGCGGTGGTCACGCTCTCCCAGACGATGAAGCACGAACTGGTCAGTCGTGGCATCGAGGCGCAGAAGATCTTCCTGGTCCCAAACGGCGCCAACCCGGAGCGCTTTCCCATCATCGAAGACAGATGTGAGCGCCTGGCTCGAGAATTGGGCCTCGGATCCGGCCCCGTAATCGGCTACGCGGGAAGCCTCTCCACGTACGAAGGCGTGTCCGACCTTCTGAAAGGTTTTCGTCAAGTCTTGGATGTCATTCCTGCGGTCCGGGCGCTCATCATCGGCGACGGCCGCGATGCCGAGCGAGCACACGCGACGGCGGCTGAGTTAGAACTCGGCGCTAGTGTAATCTTTGCTGGCCGGGTCGATCGGGCGGAGCTGATGGACTACTACTCCCTAATTGACATCTTGGTCGTTCCACGACCGCCATTCAGAGTCTGCCAGATCGTGACGCCGCTGAAGCCCTACGAGGCGATGGCGACCGGTCGTGCGGTCGTAGTCAGCGATGTGCAGGCCCTTCGAGAAATGATCGTCGAAGGCCAGACGGCTGTTTCATTTCAGGCAGGGAGCCCCGACTCGCTCGCGGCGGTCTGCGTTGAGCTGTGCAAGAATCCCGAACGCCGGCGTGAGCTTGGTGCTTATGCGGCCCGCTGGGTCCGTGAGAATCGGAGTTGGAAGGCTGTGGCAGCCGGTTACCTGGACGCCTACGACTTCGCATTCAAAGCTTACGACCGACGGAACGCCATGGTGTCGATATGAAGCATCCAATTGGAGATAAACAGGCCAGGCGATCAGCCCGGTGGGCAGGAGAATTCAGCTGAACATCCTGCATGTCGTGGGCGCCCGCCCGAACTTTGTGAAGCTCGCGCCGATCAAGCGAGCGCTTGCCGGCACTCGTAGGGTACGGCAGCGGCTCGTCCATACCGGTCAGCACTACGATCGTGTGCTGTCTGATGACTTCTTCGAAGATCTTTCCCTCGCTCGACCGGATCTCAATCTGGGCGTCGGCTCCGGATCACATGGCGTCCAAACAGGGAAGCTGATGCAGGCGCTCGAGCCTGTTGTCGAGCAATTTCGTCCGGACTGGCTGTTCACGGTCGGAGATGTCAATTCCACGCTCGCCGCTGCCCTGGTCGCGGCCAAGCTGCAGATCCGTGTCGCGCATGTTGAGGCGGGCCTCCGCAGCCACAACTGGAGGATGCCAGAGGAAATCAATCGCGTCTTAACCGATCGTCTGTCTCACGCTCTGTTTACTACCGAGGCTTCGGCAAACGAGAATCTGCACCGCGAGGGAATTCCGGAAAGCAAGGTCCACTTCGTCGGCAACGTGATGATCGACACACTCGATAAACTCTTGCCAAGGGCCGAAAAACTTCGGACAGCGCGCGCCCTTGGGCTTCCGGTAGGTCGCTACGTTCTGGTTACTCTCCACCGTCCCATAAACGTGGATGAGTCGACGCGACTTGCTGCCGTGGCTGGTGCTCTACGCCAAATTGCCTACGTGTGCGAATGTCCAGTCGTCTTCCCGGTCCACCCGCGTACGGCTCGGAAAATCGGCGAAAATGGAATTGGAGATGTTCTTTCGACCCTTCACGTGCTCGATCCTCTCCGCTACCTGGAATTCCTCTCCCTCATGAATACCGCGGGTGTGGGTCTGACCGACTCGGGCGGCATACAAGATGAGACCACGGTCCTCGGGATTCCCTGCGTGACGCTGAGGCCGGAGACCGAGAGACCCGTCACGCTTACCGAGGGCACCAACCGCCTGTTCGACGGAAGTCTGGATTTGCTACCCGAGGTAGTGCTCAAGGCCCTCCAAGAGGAACGTCGGCCGGTCAGACCTCATCTTTGGGATGGTCAGGCCGCGCAGCGTATCGCGGAAATCACCGTTTCATAGAGTCTTCAAGGCTCATTCGGCAGCGAAAAGAACTGATTGGCCGTGGCGGGGAAGCGGTCGAGACGCTGGCTCAGCCTAGCTGAGGTGTACCATCAAGCGAGCACTCGCACTTCAAGAAAATCGGGGACGGGATCGATCGAACCTAGGTCATGCTCCAGCACAGCCAGGTCGTGGCTCCGTTCGATCTCCCTGAAACCGGCTAACTTGAATGTCAGGTACATTACTCGATTGCGCTCTGTTCGCAGGAACTCTGCCCGCACTCGCACTGGTTCTTCTTTTGCCGAGCGTAGGATGTGGCCGAGAAAAACGTTCCCGACTCCTCGCCCCATCACCCGGCAGGACATCAAGAACAGTTGGACGAGCCAGTCCTCGTCTGTCCTCTCCACCAGGGCCACTCCGATCTTGCCATAGGTGCCATAGCGATCATCCAGACCTGCCAACAGAAGCTTGTGCTGCTCCGAACGGCAAAAGGACCCCAATTGCGCAATCGAATAGGTCCGGCCGGTCGAATTGAGTTGGTGGGTGCGCATGGTGAGTTCTTCCACGCGCGCGAGGTCCCGCTCCTCTGCCTCGGAAATCGTGAGGACCATCCCCAGGGATGCAAGGAACTCGTTTGGAGGTAGCTTGACCTCCAGGTCTTGCCGTTCCATTTCTGCCAGGTACATGGAGCGCCGCCGGCGTGCATCGACTGTGATGTACCTCGGATTCATCTCCGGCATGTCAGCCACTGCATCCAGATTAGCGGCATCGATGCAGAGCACTTCGGGTAGACTGGCCGCCACCTCGCCACGCTCGAAGGGATCATCGTCGATGAATGCCAGTGCGTCTGTTCCGAGGTTGAGGTTCTGAGCAATGGCTCTGAGCGACCCCGATTTCACCCCCCAGGTGATCTGAGGACAGAGGAAGTAAGCATCCAGTCCGAATTGACTGAGTCGGCGCATCGCCAGGTCGTGGTCGTTTCGACTCGCGATCGACATCAGAATGCCACGCTCGTCCAACGTGCGGACCAAAGTCCGGATACCATCACGGAGTCGTGCAGCACCGCCCTCGAGGAGCACGCCGTGCCACAGCGTGTTATCCAGGTCCCAGGCGATGCATTTGACCTCCCTATTACGTCTGCTCATGCCCAGGGAGCGCATTGTTATGAAGCACTGTCGTCGCTCGTTATTCCAGCCTGCCATGCTTGGCGATCGTGATCTGCTGGATCTGTCTGCTGCCTTCGATGATCTCCATGATCCGCGCGTCCCGGAAGTGGCGCTCGATGGGACGAGTGTCGCTGACACCGCTGGCGCCGTGGATCTGTACTGCGTCACTGGCGACTCGGTTCGCCATGCGTGACGCGAAGTACTTGGCGATCAACGTGGCTCGTATCGCTTGTGCGTCACGAGCTTGTTGTAGGTGGCCGGCTTCCAGGCACAAGAGGCGTGCGGCGCTGACGTCGGCCACCATGTTGGTGAGCATTCGCTGTATCAACTGGTGCTGTTCGAGCGGCAAGCCGAACTGGGTTCGAGCGGCGCTATATCGGAAGGAAGCTTGCATGCAGCTTTCGCCGATTCCCACACATCCGCACGCCACGCCGTACCGCCCCAGATGCAATGCGGTGCCTACAAGTAGGCCTGAAGACATGTTCGCCGGGCCAATCCGCGCATCATCCCTGACTGGGCAAGCTTCAAACTGCAGCTCGGCGAGCATCGAGCCTCGAAGGCCGAGAAGCCCTCGCATTGGCTTGATCGTGAGGCCCGGGGCGTCACGACCGATGAGAAACCCTCCCAGCGGCCCATCATCACCGAGCCGGGCGACCACCAGGAACAGATCCGTCAGCTGACCGAAGCTGATCCACCGCTTTCGGCCGCTCAGCAGGTATCCTTTGCCGTTCCGAACCGCCGTGCTGCGAATGGCTGACGCGTCGCTGCCTACCTCTGGCTCGGTAAGTGCGAAGGCAGCCAGCAATCGTCCCGAAGCCAGCTCTGGCAGCCAACGACGGCGGAGCTTCTCGCTGCCGATCTTGAGGATGACTTCTGCCACCATGTCGTGGACGGTGAGCAGGGTACGTGTAGACGAGCAGGCGCGTCCCAACTCTTCGTGAAGCAGCCCGTAGCTGATCATGTCGAGGCCTCGACCTCCGTACTCTCGCGGAATGTGGGTGGCCAAATATCCGCTTTCCGCCAGCCCCTCGATGTACTGCCGAGGCATCGTTTCTTGCCGGTCAAATTCGGCAGCCCGTGGAGCGATGTAGTCGTGCGCGAAACTTCGAAACGTGGATTGCAGCTCCCTCTGCTGCGAGCTCAGCTGGCTTCCCATGTCGCTTACTCCGTCGACCCGAGCTTGCACGTGACGAGCGCGGTCAGTGTGTTGATAGAACGGAAGTTATCGCGCTCGAGATCACCGTCCTCGAGGGTGATGCTGAACTCGTCTTCGAGAAACGTGAGCAGTTCGATCACAAACAACGAAGTCACGCCGCCGACTTCGAAAATGTCGCTATCATCCGCGAGCTCTGAGACACGGAGAGAGCAGAATTGCCTAAGGGAGGCCTTTACGGCACCCATCTTCATTGATCGCGGCTTTTTCCGGCCTGCGGCGGATCACCTTCAATCCTGTACTTATAGAAGCCTTGCCCGCTCTTTCGCCCTAGCAGACCGGAATCTACCATTGAGATCAGCCGTGGACACGGCTTGTACTTGCCGTCTTGGAAGGCATCGTGGAGCACCTGAAGTGTGTAAAGCACCGTATCTAGGCCGATCAGGTCAGCCGTTTCGAGCGGGCCCATTTGGTGTGCGAAGCACTCTCTGAAGATCCGATCGATTGCCTCGACCGTTGCCACCTCCTCATGCAAAAGAGAGACCCCCTCATTGATCGTTACCATTAGGACACGGTTGGATACGAAGCCTGGCGAATCGTGGACCACGATCGCTTCCTTGTCCATCTGAGCGAGGAGCGCTCTGGCCGAGTCGATCGTCTCGTCAGAGGTTTGCCGTCCCCGAATGACCTCGACCACTGGCTTGAGCGGCACCGGGTTCATGAAGTGCATGCCGAGGACCAACGCTGCCCGACGCGTGACCGATCCGATTCGTGTGATGGGAATGGCCGAGGTGTTGGCGGCGAAGATGCACCGCGGGCCGCAAATGTCGTCGAGCCGTCTGTAGACGGATCTCTTGAGGTCCCAGTCCTCTCTCACGTTCTCGATCACGAACTCGGCGTCGGCGAGCAGCCCGTAGTCCGTGGAGAAGCGTATGCGCTGCAAGACTCTTGCGACATCCTGCCGCTCAGAACTCGGTTTTAGCATGTGGTGGAACCGGACGTTCTTGGCGATCAGCCGCTCTGCGCGTGCCAGAATCTCGTCAGCAACGTCGATGAGAATAACTCGATGGCCAGTCTGGGCGAGATCCTGAGTGACCCCGACTCCGATCACCCCCGCTCCGATCACCCCAACAGGACTGAAGGGCATCGAATTTCTAACTGCTTCCATTTCAGACATTACCTGGGCGCTGATAGCCGCTGATTCCGGATAGTTCCGCCAGGTGAACGCGAATAGCTCTCGGCCATCGTCCCACGCTTGACGGTCGAGAGCAACATACTACCGGGCCGGGCCCCGCCGAGGCCAATTTGGCCGATGGGCGGCAACCAAGCTGTTTGCAGACCGTTCATTACGACGAGCTTTTCAATCCTGTAAATTGTTTCGACGACGCCGGGGGGGGCCCGGCAAGCGGGGTATCGCGGTGAGCTCGAGTGTCTGCTGGAGTAAACATGAGTGACGGCTTGCAGAGGCTGCGGAGTGCGCTAGAGCGCCTCAATCTTCGAGACAACATCGTATTCGTGCACAGCTCGTGGGCTGCGCTCAGCCATCTCGGGGAAAGTTGGAAGCCGGTGATCGAGCTACTGTGCCGAGCCGTAGGAGGCGGTGGAACACTGGTCATGCCAGCCTATCCGATGCGTGCGCTTTCGCAGACTCATCTCGAGCTGCACCCCTTCTTCGACTGCCGCCGCACACCATCCCAGGCTGGGCTCCTCTCTGAGATCTTTCGCCGCTTGAGCCAGGTCCGCCGAAGCCTTCACCCAACGCATTCCGTTGCCGCATGGGGTGCGCGGGCTGCCGAGCTAACGACAGGACATGAGCACTCGCCGACGCCGTTCGACGAGAGCTCCCCGTTCCAGAAGATGTACGAAGGCGAGGCGATGGTGCTGAACTTGGGCGTTCGTAGGATGACCTTTCGGCATCTCGCTGATCACCTTATCCAAGACGAGTTACCTCACAGCGTCTATGCAGATCAGGCCATCCGGGTGCGCCTCATCGACGCCATGGGTGTCGAGAAGTGGATGGAAGCGCGAGGACACAACCCACTCGTGACCTGCAACCATGAAGTCGTGTTGGACCTCATGCGACGGGAAGGAGCCAAGATGCCACCTCGGCCCGCTCACCGGATGGGAGGGAACGGAGCGGGAACACTGTGCCAAGAGGTCGACGGCATCCTGCTGGAGTCTATTCCGGTGCGGCCATACGTGGAACTGTACCACCGATGCTACCGTGAAGGTAAGCTTCAGTTCTTTCTCCGAAATGGGGCGCAGGCTAGGTAGCGACCAACAGTCCTCGATGTATGGAAGTGAGCTCGCCTAGACTGCGCACGCTCAGACGACTCGGTGCAGAAGCTCCTCCCCTCGGGCGGCGCGGTGGACGTTCTCCAGCATCATCTCCACCATGCGCTCCATGGCCTCGCGGGTCTGACCGGCCGTGTGCGGCGTCAGCACGACGTTCCGGCAGCCGCGGAGAGGGTGTTTCGGGTTGGGTGGCTCGTCCGCGAAAACGTCGACGCCGGCACCCGCGACTCTCCCGTCTCGGAGAAGCTCCGCGAGTGCCGCCTCGTCGACCAGCGCACCACGTGCCGTGTTGATCAAGAGCGCGCCGGGCTTCATTAGCTCCAGCTCTGAGCGGCCGAGCATTCCATGGGTCTCTGATGTCAGCGGCGCGTGCAGCGATACGATGTCGGACTCAGCGAGGAGATAGTCTAGCGACACGTATTCGGCGTCGAGCGGCTCTTCCTCGGCCGTCGATAGCTGCTGCTTGTCGCTATAAAGAATCCGGACACCGAATGGCCGGAGCCGCCTGGCGACTTCGCGGCCGATCTTGCCCATGCCGACGATCCCGACCGTCTTGCCCTGTAGGTCGTAGATCCCGCCGGCGATGACTGCACCTAGGGGCCAGTAGCCCGCCTTCATGAGCATCGTCGACTCGAACAGCCGGCGCGTGACTGCAAGGATAAGCGCGATCGCGTGCTCGGCGACGGTTCCGGCGTTGAAGTCTGGCATGTTGCACACCGGTACGCCGTGCCGAGTGGCGGCGTCGAGATCGATTGCGTCGAAGCCGACCCCGAGGCGCTGGACGAGGCGCAGCCCGCTAGCGGCCTGGAAGACCGATTCGGGGACTGGCTCGAGTCCTACGACGAGGAGGTCTGCGTCGGCGATCTTCGCCAGATCCTCAGCAGAGTAACCGCCGTCCGCGCCTGCGGAGATCACCGTGTGTTCCCAACCCTCCGGCGTTCGGCTGGCGAGCCCAGGATTCTGCAGCAAATAGCAAATCTTCATCGTGACGGCCTGCCCATGACGGGTTTGTCGTTCTGACTCGTGACCGGTGCCGCTCCCAGTCCGACCATGCGGAGCGTCCAGAGCGCGAGGTACGAGGTAGGTGACCGGACCAGGGATCGGCTCGCGTGAACCACATACCGCAACAACCCGGTCAGATGGCTCGTTGGGCCGTAATATCGATGCAACGCCTCACGGTTGGGGAAGGAAATCTCGGCCCATCCGATCAACCGTCCAAGCAGGATCTGCGTGTATGGTCGCTTGGCGCGCCACCAAAGGCCGATCTGTCCGCCGCGTTCATGGCGCGGTTCCGCGTTCTCCGAAACAACGAGAGAGTCGAAGATTCGCCGGCGCAGAGAGGATCGAGGTCCGGCCGGGCGAAGCTCCTCGAGCACCGAGTCGTCGACCTCCGAGCCGAGAATCTCGGCTGCCAGCCTCAAGCTGGCGTACGCAGCTCCGTCCAGATCGCTATCCTTCGCTCGCTGGACCAGCAGGTCCCAGCGCAGCTCTCTTGCGTGATAGCGGATAGCCTCGTGGAGGTCGGTGAACCGAACCAGCCGGTTGTTGGTCCAGTCGGTAAACAGAAGGTCGCTCGGTCCGATCTCGTCGGTGGCCACCCGGTTGAAGTGGCCGTGGTTGTCGGCCATCTGGCACAGGTAGAGGACCAGGTCCTCGGGACAGAGCACAAGTGAGGGGTACCTCGAAACCGTGGCTCGCCGCGCGCGCAGCCAGACGGCCCCCGTGTCGAACCGATGAAGTCGCGGCCAATTGACCAGGTTCCAGACGACGAGCGCCGCGAAGTGCATCGCACCATGGGTCTTGTAGATGAGCTGAGGGCAAGACCAGCGGTAGAGGCCGTGTATGGGGCGCGGTCGATCCCCGATATACCCTCGTCCTGCAAGCACCCTCTTCACATCCGTCACCTTCTCCGCCGGGACGAGGAACATGAGATCGATCAGCGGTCGGAGGCTGAGGTCGCCGTAGATCCCCTCCGCGATCGAGATCCCTTTCGGTACCAGAGTGGGGATCGAGGCTTGGTCGAACGCCTCCAGCAGCGCCCCGTTCTCCTCCTCGTAAAGACGGTTCTGGTACGCCGCTCGATGGAAGAGCTGAAGAAGACCCACGCGGGCGGCGTCGGGGATCTTCTCGGCCGGGGCGCGTCTAAGGTGGCGATATAGGAGCGGAGCGACGCTATGAAGGCGAGCGTGTTGGACGATCTGCTGCCAGTCGAGTTGCTCCTGCAATAGTGTCTCCAGCTTTGCTCGATGAGCGGCCTCGAGCTGCACACGCGCGCACGTGGCAAGAAGCTGTCTTTCCGCCCCTCCGAGCTGAGACAGGTTCTTGGCCACTACTCTGTGTCCTGCGGTGTGCCGCCGGGCCGCGGGCTCACGTGTGGTGGGCTGGCGGGCCAATCTGCGTTCCACCCTCTCCGGAGGCGCCAGACGATCCCCTGCAGAAGTCCGACGCGGTGAGCCACTCTCCTGAGCACCTCGTAGTAGG
>Ga0255055_10003102_pt1 | contig 11351 bp, 9 predicted proteins | sample JV7_2_27_MG_FD_188633 | JGI IMG/M metagenome (GOLD analysis project Ga0255055, IMG submission 188633) | Seawater microbial communities from Jervis Inlet, British Columbia, Canada - JV7_2_27 | ecosystem: Environmental > Aquatic > Marine > Inlet | place: Canada: British Columbia | collected... | reverse complement strand
ATTGTCCTTTTAGATTAAGAGCTATAGTTTTGTCAAAAATATCTTCTTTAACTCTTAATATATCATAAAACCCAAATCCTCCACCTGCATTGTTATTTAGTATATAAATATTATCCAATTCATTGAAAGCTTGTTTTGCCATATTTTGAACTTGATCTGATTCTGTTACGTCACATAAAATGGGGATTACGTTTCGACCTGTTTCGTGTTTAACTTTTTTAGTAGTTTCTTCTAATAACTCTTCATTAATATCTACTAATACTAAATCTGCTCCTCTTTGTCCATAAGCAAACGCAAAACCTTTTCCAAAACCACTGGCTCCTCCAGTTATTAAAACTCCCTTCCCATCTAAAAATTTTTCGTTCATATTAGTTCATCTTTTTATTTTATATGTGTTATTTTGTCTTTCCTTCTTTTATAGTTTTAATTCTAAATATATTAGTTAAAAGGAAATAAAAACTTAAAGCAAATATTTATTATTATAGCTCATTTAAAGATTTAATATAGAAAACTCAAGTGATTAAAAAAATGGTAGACAAGATTATTCCCTTTCTAATCAACGTAGGGGAAGTAATTCCAGCTCGCTCAAAGGCTACAATGTTAGATGAGATGGCAATGGCATTAAATGAGTGCATAAATATTTATGGAAAGGCTATTAAAAAGCTCGGCAAAATTAATAGAATCTCTATGTGTTTTTGGCCCGTTCGTTTAGTTCCTTTAAGTGAAACTCGTGCGTGTGTTTGTAGTTATTTGTTAAACAAACAAGAGAAATTAAATGTGGGCAAATTCTCGCAAACACCTCCCAACCCAGATAACATTATTCAAGGTGCTGACCCTGTTTCTTTTTTAAGTTCTTTAGCATCTTATAATAGTACTTACTTAAGAAAACCTAAGAATTATAAAAGAGGTACAGTAATTCAAGAAGCTCTTTTTAATGCTAGTGAGATCGATTATTTCAAAAACTTTTTCTTGAATCAATATAATATTGGTTCATTTAGTGAGCCATATTTTCTTTTAGAAGGAGGACCTATCCCAAAAAGCATTAATCAAGCGAAAATCGTCCCAGAAGTGTTTGAATTTATCTCTCAAAGAGATTTAGGTATGTTAGATAATTATGCACAAACGATAATAAAACTATGCGATAGATTTATTCAACGGGGCACTCAAGAAACAGACAAATTGAGAACTCGAAAAGTAGATACCAGCGAAGAGGAAAAACAATTAGCTCAAATAACAAGAGAATTGGAAGCAGAGAAGGCGCGAAAAATAGAAGAATCTCCTGAAGAATTAGTCAAAAGTGGAAAGTATAAACTTAGCGATAAAACGGGTGACCTATATAATAATCTTAGTGCTGAAAAGAATTCTGTTGATAGATTAAAAAACGCAGTCAATAAGAATGACCTATTTGAAGCGGAAGGAGCTTTAAATGACGTGAATATTAAATACAAGGATTTAGGAAATACCATTAGCAGATATCAAAGTGAGTTAGCTCAAATAAGAAAGAACGTTCAACGAGAGCAAAGTGATTTAGAAAAAACAAAACAACAGAAAATAAGAGAACTCGAGAGGAAAAAATCTGAAGTTGAGAGCAAAATTCAATCAAAACATAGTGAACTTAGTAGTAATCTTACCTCCGCTGAAGATACAGTTGCAAAAATCAAACAGGAAAAACAATCTTGCTTAGATAATATAGAGCGAATTAAGGATACTGATTTAACCAACGTACAAAACTTCTTTAAAACCTATTCTATTGAGATCAAAACCAAGGATGTTGTTGTAGGAGTCCCTATGTTCATTTTCTATTTCATAGACCCAAACACTCGTAGAACAACTGAAAGGGCTCCAGTTTTTCCGATTTTAATCGAACGTGGTAAAATTCATCGAACAAAAGTAACTGATTCCTTTAGAAATAAGTTAAGAGACCTAATGAATAAGGACAATGCTATGATAAACTTAGTTGAGAAAGGTGGAGAAACGGGCAACTTAATGGATATTAAAAATCTGGACAATAAACTTGAAGAAGCGATCAATGACTTGCGTATTAGAAAAGTGTTAGGTAAAAAAGAAGCCGAAAGAGATAAAGAAATAATATATAATTTAGTGTGGTAACCCGATTTTTTACTTTTTTTATTTATTTTTTAATTCAAGTTGTTATATAATTCATCTTTTGACCGCAACACTCTGGAATTGGTTGATAACCACATTCCTCTGACTTACAGCAGCATAACATATAGTTATCCTTTACCATCATCGATTGTTCGCAACACACCGGCACATCTGTTTCATTTCCGCAAATATCACATTTTAATTTCGGTATTATAATCAACTCTAATTCTTATATTTCTTAACTTTGAGATGAAGTTTTGAATAGAAAAAAGCTTGTGTTTTGTAATATAAAGATCTTTCATCTCTTTTTTTTAAAAAAAAAGGTTCTGTGCTAGAATGATTGTGAATTATTAGATCCATACCATTTATTGAATTTCATTTAATAATTTTCAATAATTATCATTCTTACTTATTTACATATAAATGGAGATTAAATGTGGTAAACAAATTAAAACTAGATAATTCTAATAGGTTATATGAAGAGGCTTTAGATTTAATTCCTGGTGCGATTTTAGGAATCCGAAGACCTTATAACTTTGTTGAGGGCGAGTATCCTATATTTTTTGAGACTGCTAAGGGTGGGAAAGTAATTGATGTTGATGGAAACGAGTACTTGGATATGCTATGCGCCTATGGACCTATTGTTATAGGGCATAGGGAAGAGGAAATCGATAACGCCGTCGTCGATCAAATAAAAAATAAGGGATTCTGCATGTCCTTAACCCAACAGATACAAAACAAATTGGCAAAGAAATTAAGAGAGTTAATTCCATGCTGTGAAAAAATGGTATTTGTAAAGACCGGTTCTGATGCTACTACGATTGGTGTTCGCGTTGCTCGTGGATATACAAAACGAACGAAGATATTGCGTTGCGGTTACCACGGTTGGCATTCTTGGTGCGTTGAAGATAAAGGTGGAATTCCCGAAAAACTCTACGAAGATGTCCATGAATTTGAATATAATGACCTTGACAAAGTAACTAAAATGATGCAAGAATATGGTAACGAGGTAGCTGCCATAATTATCACCCCTATTAATCATCCAGGAGCTCATGAATTAGAAATGCCAAAACCTGGTTTTTTAGAAGGACTCCGTGAATTAGCTGATAAATACGGCTCTATTTTAATATTTGATGAAATTCGCACAGGTTTTAGAGTCAATCTCGGGGGCGCTCAGAAAGAGTTAGGCGTAATCCCCGATCTCGGAGCTTTCGGCAAGGCTATGGCTAACGGGTATCCTGTTAGCTTCCTTGGAGGTAAAAAAGAGATAATGGATACACTAATTGAAGAAGTTTTTCTAAGTTCGACCTTCTTTCCAAATAGTTTACCACAAGTAGCTGCTCTTAAGACCATAGAAATTATGCAGAGGGACGATGTATTAGGCAATATCCGTAAAAAAGGTGCGAAATTTGCTAAAAATATCACAGAAATCATTGAAGAAAGTGGCTTTCCATGTACATTTTCAGGAGGACCATGGATGCCATATATAACTTTTGACCCTGACCCTAACTACTTATATCGGAAACTAAGGGAAGAGTTTTACAGACAATTGATTCGACGAAAAATTTTCCTTCAACCCTATCACCATGGATATATTTGTTACCGACACACTGAAGAAGATTTAGAGCACGCAGCTGCTATGATTGAAGAGTCTTTGAAAGAAGCTAAAAAACTATCATAGCAAATCATCTGGTAACAACAGCAATCGAAATTATTAAGAATATTAAAAAAAAAAAAATTTAGTAATTATTTGAAAGTGCCAATACCAAGAACATTTCGATGATTTCCATCAGTTTATTATGACTGAACCCACTGCAACACCGCTAACAAACACTTCTGTCCACTCTATCTGACCATGCATATGCACACGGTGACCAACTAGATCAATGTATTTTCCGGTTGCTTCTGTTACTTCACCATTCATCCGGAACTTCCAGTTGGAATAACCAGTACTACCTTTGTCAATTCCCGCGATCAAGTCACCGTCCTCATCAGTGATCTCCCAATATTCTGTGAAGAAATGCACTTGCCAGGGGAACCCAGGGGGATTGCCTAAATCTTTAGACGGATTGGGTCCGGTAGCCCAGAATACCATCGTTCCATCAATTTCTCCACTAATGGTTCCCACCCAAATGGGTTCTGTTGGATCAGAGAAAACAGCCGGATTGAAGGACACCTCCATTGTACTCCCATACTGCTTAGCTTGGGCAGTTGGTATGAAAACCATGATGATAGTCAATGCTACGAGTACAACACTCAATTGTTTTGCCAAATTCACTTTACTCAGCTTTTTCACCTTAACTTTTATCTTGTTTTAATTTTTTTGCCATTTTATTATTTTTTTTTGATTATCTAGTGATAAAAATTTTTTTTATATTAATTCAATATGGAAATGAAACAATACCATATTATATAACCAATGGGACACAATCATATTTAAATGTTACCATCACCATATATTATATAATGAAAATATAATTCTATTAAAACAAAAAAGGTACAGTTTTATAATCATATATTAAAACCAAAGTTGATTATTTTTATGAAAAACAATCAAAATAATAAACCGGACAAATCTGATAAAAATCAAAATAATAATGTCGATGATGTGCCTGGAGAATTATCTATTAAACAAAAATTTTCTGGTGATCTTTATCTGGGAAAAGATTGGGAATCTTTAATTTCTAAGCATAAATTACGGTATGATATTTGGGTGCTTCTCAATTCGAAAAATGAATTAAATGTTACTCAAATTAGTAAGGGATTAAAACATAGCAAATCTACAGTTTCAAGGGTTTTAAGTGGTATGGAGAGTGATGGACTTTTAGTATTCAGGAGGGGAAAAATAAAAGAAGGAGGGAAAGAAAGAATCCCCCCCAAATATTATCGTATTAGTGAAAAATTTATGAAAGAGGAAGATGAAGAACAATCTTTTATGGAAATCCCCTTAGATCCATAAAAATCACATGATTTTTTGTTTTCAGAAATTATAAATTATTGTAATGCAATGTATTATATTTTAAACCTAACTTAATAGACTTTAATAGCTGCAATAATACTATTTATTATTTTAAACAATAATGTAAGAAAATAGCAATTTTCGCACTTAATTTTTAAAGAAATTAAAACTTAATATATTGGATGAGTAAACAAGAAATAAAAAAAGAAGAAAAACCTGAAGAAGTAATTCGAGCAGAACAATTAATTGACGACGGCAAACTGGATGAGGCTCTCACACTCTTGAATAATTGCGAACAGAAAGAAGAGCTCACCCATCTTGATAAAGCATCGTGTCATCTACTTCATTGTCAAATTCTATTTTGGCAAGGGAAAGACAAAGAGCTTATTAAACAAACTGAGCAAACTTATAAAGAAAGCGGAGGACGGGAAAATAATTTCTTCACGGTTGACAACTTACTTATAATGACATATGCATTAGTAAGGCTTGATAGATTTGATGAAGCTTTTGATTTGATGAAGCAAGGAGAAGAACTAGTGAAAATGATTCCACAAGAATTAACAGAAGCATACAAACAAAGAGAGGCTTATTTAGCTTTAATAAAGGGAATTTTTTACAATAGAAGAAATAGTCCAAATGACGTAGATTTGGCACTAAAACATTTGGAGCACAGCTTAGCATTGCGAGAAGAATTGGGGATTAAGCATGAAATTTCCGAAACTCTTACTCAAATGGCATTCAATCTATGTGTTTTTAAAGGTGAACTGAATCGTGCCTTAAAATACGCCGATGAAAGTTTAGCTCTTGCTAAAGAAAGTAGCAAAACATATTATATTGCATTTAGTCTTAATATTTTGGGAATAATATATGAATTCAAAGGAGAGTTAGATCAAAGTACAATACATTATGAGCAGAGTCTCGAACTTTTCAAGGAACTTAACGATAAAAAGCATATTGCAACAGTTTTTAACAATTTATCTAGTATTTATAAGATGAAAGGAGAATTAGATCGTGCGTTAGAGTGTATAGAACAAGCTATGACACTAAACCGCGAGTTGGGGGGAATTACAGCACTAGCTAAGAATCACGATTATTTAATTCAAATTTTAATCGAGAAAGGCGATCTCGAACGAGCACAGATTTCTCTTCATGATTTGGAGCAATTGAAAACTCAATTAGAAGGCAAAACTGTTTATTTGCTTTCTCTTTATAATAAAGCTTTGTTATTAAAAGAGAGTCCACGAATCAGTAATAGAAGTAAAGCTGAAGAAATATTAAAACAAATCCTTGAAGATGAAGATATTTTTTGGGAAATTAAGGAAAGAGCCCTACTTACCTTATGTGAACTACTCTTAATTGAATTTCAGATGACTAATGAAGTAGAAGTATTAGATGAATTAGAATCTTTAATTACACGACTGCTAGAAAATACTGAAAAATCACATTCATATTGGCTTATGGGAGAAACTTACCTTTTACAAGCCAAATTAGCTTTATTATCATTGGATTTGAATAAAGCTAAAGAATCTCTAGAAAGAGCTCAACAAATCGCCGAAGATTATGGCTTAAATCAATTAACTGAGAGAATATCCATAGAACAAGATAAATTGTTTAGCTATACAAATAAATGGCTATCATCAAAAAATTCCACTGCAACAATAGTGGAACTTTCTAACCTAGCCCCATTGAAAGAACAAATACAATATATGCTTAAAAAGCGTGAAATCTTAAAGAAGTTTAATATATAGCTGTTAAGATATTTAGATAATTCCCTTTTACCTGAAATTAATAAATTTCAACATCGTTCTTTTATTTCTTAAATCTTAGAATTTAACTTCAAAGAAACTATTTATTAAAGCATATTGAAATTCATTACATTAATTTTGAAAATAAAAAAAAGATATATAGAGTGGAGGAATATTGGTTTTAGTGCGGTCAATCGAGAAGTCATTTACTTAAACTAATTCCTCCATTTCTATATTTTATTTAAAGATCTCTACCCTCACTTTATACTTCTCCCTTTTAAAAGTTAAACTACATTTTTTTATATTTATTATTTATGACTACAGTTCCCGTCCCTTCGAACACCATCGTTACAGGACCGCCAGTAATCAGTCCAAATGAGAATCAACATTCTATTCAGAAAATTTTTTTTTGTTTTAATTCAATATGGAAATGGAACTGTTCCATCTCATATAGATAGTGGGACTTGCTCATATTTAAATGTTACCATCACCATATATTATATAATGAATCTATTAAAACAAAATAAGTCAGAGTTTTATTATTATTAATTAAAAGCTAAGTTGATAATTTTTATGAGCAACAATCAAAATAATAAACCGAACAAATCTAATAAAAATAATGTTAGTAATGTCGACGATGAGGCTGGAGAATTATCTATTAAACAAAAAATTTCTGGTGATCTTTATCTGGGAAAAGATTGGGAATCTTTAATTTCTAAGCATAAATTACGCTATGACATTTGGATGTTTCTCAATCTATATAATGAATTAAATGTTTCTCAAATTAGTAAATGGGTAAAGCAAAGCAAATCTACAGTATCGAGAGTTTTGATAAGCATGGAAAGTGATGGACTTTTAGTGTCCAGAAGGGGAGTAATAAAAAAAGGAGAAAGAGAAAAAATTCCACCCAAATATTATCGCATTAGTGAAAATTTTCAGAAGGAAGAAAAAGAAAAAATGTTTATGGAAATCCCTTCAGATCCACAAGAAGTACATGATTTTTTGCTTTCGGAAATCAGGAGCCATCGAAGTGCTATGTATAATTTAACAAGATTAGTAAATTATTTGAGTTCGGCTTTAAATCATCTTGATGATCAATTAATTTCAGAACATATTGAAAAAGCTAAAGAAATATACAAAGAGTTCTTATCAGGGATAAATGAACCAGAATTTAATTTCGTGTTTTTGGATAAGATGCGCTTTAAGAAGTTTTATGACTTACGCTTAGAATACATTTTAAATTTGAAAAAATTAATTATGGAGCAAGATTTAGATGCTGAAAGTGTCTTTGTTTATTTTGATTCTTTTTTACCCCTTAAACCTCTCTTAGAATTGAATAAAAAAAAAATTAAATAATCTTACTTTTTTCATAGAATACAAAATTATTATTACAAGAAATATTTTTTAACTTATTCTTGATAATAAATGAGGGAGATAAATGGAAAAACTGATTATTACAGCAGCTATTTGTGGTGCTGAAGTAACAAAAGATCATAATCCGAATATGCCTTATACTGTTAGAGAAATCGGTATCGAAGCAGAAAAAGCGTTTTTAGCTGGTGCGAGTATTATTCATCTACATGTAAGAGAAGATGATGGTACGCCTACTCAAGATCTAAAACGGTTTCAAGAATGTGTCAACGAAATTAAAAGCAGGTGCCCCGATGTCATCGTTCAGCCGTCAACTGGGGGTGCTATTGGTATGAGTAATGAAGAGAGATTACAACCTATTTTTATGAAACCGCAACCGGAAATGGCTACACTTGATTGCGGAACAATGAATTTTGGAGGAGATGAAATTTTCGTCAACACAGAGAATACCATCATATCTTTTGCAAAGGAAATGAATTCGCGCGGAATTAAACCAGAGTTAGAGTGCTTTGATAAGGGTATGATTGACATGGCCTTAAGACTTAATAAGAAAGGATATATTAAAGAACCAATGCATTTCAATTTTGTTTTAGGCGTTAACGGTGGGATTGCCGCAACACCGCGGGATTTAATTTATATGATAAATAGCATCCCAAAAAGTTCTACGTTTACCGTCTGTGCTATCGGAAGACATGAGTTTCCAATGGTTACGATGTCAATAGTTCTAGGAGGGCATGCGCGAGTAGGATTTGAAGATAACATCTATCTTTCAAAGGGAGTCTTAGCTCAGTCCAACAAGGAACTAGTAGAAAAAGTAGTAAGGATTTCAAAAGAGTTAGGTCGGGATATCGCATCCCCTTACGAAGCAAGAAAAATTTTAAGTTTGGATTAAAAGAAAAAAAAAGAATTGAAAATTATGTATAAAAAATTAGCCAAATACTATGATTTGATTTATCATTGGAAGGATTATGAGAAAGAAGCCGATTCCATTAAAAATTTAATAAAAAAATATAAAAAATCAGACGGTAATCAGTTACTTGATGTTGGATGTGGGACGGGAAAGCATTTAGAATGTTTTTTAGACGAGTTTTCCTGTATGGGTATTGATATTAACAACGAAATGGTGGAGGTGGCTAAAACTAAATTTAAAGACGCAATTTTCGAACAAGGGGATATGATAGATTTTAATCTTAAAACCGAATTTGATATCATTCTTTGCTTATTTAGTTCAATCGGTTATGTAAAAACATATTCTAATTTAGAAAAAACGATAGTGAATTTTAAAAACCACTTAAAGAAAGGTGGAGTTCTAATAATCGAGCCTTGGTTTACGAAATCTGTGTACAGAGTTGGAGCGCCGGGTATGACGACTTACGATGGAAAAGATGTTAAAATCGCAAGACTTAATACTACAAAAATTGAAGGAGACTTATCAATAATGGAGATGCATTATTTAATTGTTGAAAAAGATAAAGATGTTATATATTTCGCCGATACTCATGAATTAGGTTTATTTGAGACTGATAAAACTCTCGATTTTATGGAAAAAGCCGGTCTTAAGGCAGAATTTCTAAAACATGGCTTAATGAAGGATAGAGGGTTGTTTATCGGAGTAAAATCTTAGTCTATAATAACGTAAGTATTACTTAAAACTCTAGCTCTATCAGCTATATCATTTCTTCTATGTATTTTGAGACTTTAAAAATTTTCTTGATCTCATGATAAATCTAATTAAATCCTTACCAATACATCTTGATTGTTCAAAAATTCTTTCAAATCCTGGATTCTCAAAATGTTATAATGAAATAAAGAAGCTGCTAATACAGCTTCAGCTCCGTGATTAATGGCTTCTATAAAATGCTCTTTGTTTCCAGCTCCTCCTGACGCTATCACAGGTACAGGCACAATATGCGTAATAGCTTGGATTAAATCAAGATCATATCCCGATTTAGTACCATCTTTATCCATACTTGTAACTAATAGTTCTCCTGCTCCCTTATCTACAACTGTTTTTACCCATTCTAACACATCGAGTCCAGTAGGTTCTGTACCACTATGTGAAAATACTTCCCAAGATTCACCTTTTCTTTTTGCATCGATAGCGACCACAATACTTTGAGATCCAAATTTTATCGCACCTTTAGTAATTAAGGATGGATCAGTTATGGCTGCTGAATTTATACTAACTTTTTCTGCTCCTGCCTTAATAATTACAGTCATATCTTCAATTGTTTTAATTCCACCACCTACAGTTAATGGAATGAAGATTTCTTCAGCTACAGATCGAATTGTATTAAGCATGCTCTTTCGTCCTTCTAGGGTTGCCGAAATGTCTAAGAAAACTAATTCGTCAGCACCGTTTTCGTTATAATATCGTGCTAAATCAACTGGATCTCCGCTATCTCGTAGATTTTTGAATTTGACACCCTTTACTACTCTTCCATTTTTTACATCCAGACAAGGGATAATGCGTTTTACTAATCGAGATTTATGAAGATCGTCAAGGAAGGAGCTTAAAAGTTTGAGAGGAATATTTCGATTATATAACGCTTTTCCTACAATAACTCCATCGGCATACTCTAGTGCTTTAACTACATCATTTATGCTTGAAATTCCGCCTGAAGCAATAATTCTGGTGTTAGGCTTTTTCTCCTTCTTTAATTCTAAATAAAGATTTGCATTTAAACCAGTTGAAGTCCCGTCTTTCATTATATCTGTGACAATAAAATCTTGAATTCCTAAATCCTCCAATTTAGAAAAAACTTTAATTATATCTAAGTTAGTGTCAAATTGCCATCCCTTTGTACGGATCGTTTTATTGGAAGAATCTAATGCGATTGCAATCTTGCTTCTATACTGTTTAGATAAAACCTTTAAAAGGATGTTATCATCAAAAGCTATGGTACCTAGGATTATACGGTCAGTTCCCCGATCTATTAATTCTTCAATCGTTTCAATGCTCCGTATTCCCCCTCCAATCTGAATTTTGATCCCAGCTTGTTTAGAAAGATTAATCAGATTTAAAATAACGGGATAACTAAGATTTTTCCTAAAATCTCCTGTTAGTGCGCCATCTAAATTAACAACATGAATCCACCAAGCACCAGCTTTGATGAATTGTCTTAGAATGGCTACGGGGTCATTAGAATATGTGATTTGTTTAGAGAAGT
>Ga0255055_10003101_pt1 | contig 11351 bp, 8 predicted proteins | sample JV7_2_27_MG_FD_188633 | JGI IMG/M metagenome (GOLD analysis project Ga0255055, IMG submission 188633) | Seawater microbial communities from Jervis Inlet, British Columbia, Canada - JV7_2_27 | ecosystem: Environmental > Aquatic > Marine > Inlet | place: Canada: British Columbia | collected... | reverse complement strand
CGTTCTGTTCGATACGATCTCGTCGTCCCGCCCGTAGAGAGCGACGTCGTCGCTTGATGCGACCAGGCCGTGGGAGAGGAGCTTCGACACGGTTTTCTCCACATGGGACATCATGGCGTCTTTTCTCCGATACCGAGCTCTGCGAGTTTTTCCGGGACCGGGGTGCCCGCACCGTCGCACCCCCGGTTTGCGTAGTAGCGGGACAGGGCACTCTCAAACTCCCCGCGGTCAAGGGGGGGGACCTCGATGCCTCCGCCCGAAGTTCCGGACTCGGAGAAGAACCGCGCCGGGAGGTCGTCGTCTTCCCGCGCAAAGCCCGCGCGACAGTTGAAAAGTCTTTCCGACAGGCAGATCCGCTCCCCGTCCCGGAGAAGGTCGCCCGCCTCCTTGGGGAGTCCCGTTACCGCGCGGAATGCCCGGGCGTACCCTTCGAGCGAGCTTCCCAGGGCGGACAGGCGGCACACCGACAGGGAGTCCAGCGCCGCGACGAGATCCTCCGAGATCTTTACGACCCTTCCCTTCCCCTCGAAGGAGAACCGGTCCGTGGCGACCGGCCTGCGCATCACCTCGTGCACGAAGCTTGCCGACCGCATCTGGCAGGCTCCCCGCGTCGAAGTGGCGTACCCGAGGGCGACCCCGTACGCCCCGCGCGGGTCGAGCGCCGGCAGCTCCATCCTCTTGACCGACATGGAGAGATCGGGGTTGCCGAGAAATTCCGCCGTGCGTGCCGACCCTTCCGCGAGGAGATCTCCCTCCCCCCTCCGTTCGGCGATCTTCCGGAGAAGGGCAGGCATCTCCCCGGGGGGAATGTCGCGCCCGGTGATCTCGGCATAGCAGGCGATGGTCGCAGCGGCGCTCACGGGGTCCATCCCCGCTTGCACGCAAAAGGCATTGGCCCGGACGGCGGAATCGAGGTCGGCGTTCCCGTTGAGCGCACCGAAGTGGGCAAGCGCGTCCGCTTCGGGAAGCGGCGCGCCGTCCCGGGAGGTTTTTCGGCACAGGAGGGGGCAATCCTTCGGGGTCCCCCCTTCCTGTCCGCAGCCCCATCCCGTGATTCCGTACTTCCTGTCCACGGCGGTCGCAGAAAGGGAGCGGTACCCGTCGAAAAACGTCCGGCGGAAATTCCGCGTGGGGAGCATCCGTCGCGCGGAGAGCAGGTCCAGGAGCGTGGCGGTCCCGTAGCGTGCGATCCCGTAGGGCCCCGAGAGGGCGGGAGAGGCCTCCACGGTGCGCAGGATCTCGTCCCTGGCCAGGGAGAGCTCACCCAGGTTCAAGACCGGCACTTCACCTGTGCCCCGCACCAGGATGCGGTACAGCCCCTTGCCCGCCATGATGCTTCCCATCCCCCCCCGCCCCGGGGATCGGTCCCCGCCGAACATGACGGAGGCGTACCGGCAGCGGGAAAGCGCGGATGCTCCGATCGACGCTACCCCTCCCCGCCAGTTCTTGCCGGGGTCGCCTTCCCCGGGACGCCATGTGTCGGGAGCAAGCGTTGCGGAGTCGTCCTCGATGATGAGGCGAAGGGGGCGTTTCGAGACGCCGGTGATCCTCAGGTAGAGGTATCCTGCCCGGCGCAGCTGGATCGGGAACGCTCCCACGGCTTCTCCGTCAAAGAGGGTTCCCGTAAGGGGTGACCTGGAGATGACGGAGACCGAGCCCGCCCCGGGGATCCCGGTGCCGCACAGGGGACCCGTGGCGAAAACCAGCGGGGTCTCGGGGGACCCCGGGGCGTATCCTGCGCAGGGACCGAGGAAGAAGGCCCCGATCCCCCTCCCGCCGAGGTACGATGCGACGACATGGCTGGAAAGGGTCTCTCTTGTCGCGACGGCATCCGTGAGATCCACGTGGAGACCGGCGAACTCGATGGCGGTCATGGCCGGTATTTTACCAACCTTGTTTCCTCCTGGGAGGGGAAAGGGTGATTACATTTTTGAAAGAGAAATGACGATATCGGGGTTCCCCCCCCTGGGAGGAGGAGGAGAAGTTGGCGAATGCCTTGAGGTTGTTCCGATATCGAAAAGGCACGAAACTTGTAATAAGAATTGTCATCGTAATTCCGTGAATGCGGAATCATTACCCGGAGCTCCCCTCGCTTCGGGAAAAAACAACGGCCTCGCGTCCCTCCTCGCGGGGCCGTTCCCCTTTTTTCCTCCATGTACTGGCGGGACGTCCGTATCGGCTATTGACCCAATCCTTCCGGGAGGAATAGAATTTTCTTGCACGTCCCGTCGTAGAAGTTATTCGTCGCCCCGGACCTTCTGGTGTACGCCTGCGTGAGGAGAAGATCATGAAACTTTCTGCAGCCGCACGCCTTGCCTGGCAGATCGCCGCCGCGGAAGCGGCCATGGCAAGACATCCCCTGATCGAGCGCGAACATCTGCTGATCGGTATGTGCAGCCTTCATAAAACGATGAGTTTCGTCCGGTTCGTCAGGGCGGAGTCTCTCCCGATGGAGGAGATCCGCACCGAGGCGGACCATGTCGAGGAGATCCTGTCCAGCATGGGGATCTCCAGTTCCACCCTGCGAAGAGGAGTACGGTCCAGGCTTCGGCCCGGACACGCCCGCCACACCGACCAGGTCGTGCACCGCAGCGATGCGTGCAAGGAGATCTTCCGACGGGGAAAGGAGATATCCGACGGGGGGGAGCTCCCGGACACTTCAGCGTCCCAACTGCTCGCGGCGATCCTTTCCGACCCGGGACCGATCATCACCGCTGTCCTGGCCGGGGCGGGATTTCAGCCGGGGCAGGTTCCGCCGGAATCCCTGTCGATCCCCCCACCGAAGGAGAAGGGATCTCCGGGGCCTGAGGACGTGGGCACGATGGTTTCCGAGCCGGAGCCGGCGGAAACGCTCACTCCCGTACTCGACCGCTACGGACGGGACATCACCCGGGCTGCACGGGAAGGTCGTCTGCTGCCGTTCGTGGAATCCGATAGGACGCGGAACACTCTCCGCCAGCTGCTCAAAGTCCTCGTGATGCCCACGAAGAATAATCCGGTGCTCGTGGGGGAGGCGGGCGTAGGGAAGACGGCGATCGTCGAGGCTCTCGCCGAACGCGTCGCCACCGGGCGCGACCGCCGGGTACTTGCGGGGAAGAGGGTCGTGGAGCTCTCGATGGCGGAGATGCTCGCGGGGACCAAGTACCGGGGGGAGTTCGAGGAGAGGCTCACCCGGGTGATCGATGAAATTCGCACGCACCCCGAGGTGATCCTTTTCATCGACGAATTTCATACCGTGGTCGGCGCAGGACGGGCCGAAGGCGCTCCGATGGATGCCGGAAATATCATGAAGCCTGCGCTGGCGCGGGGGGAAATGCGGTGCATCGGTGCCACGACCATCACGGAATATCGCCGTTCCGTGGAGAAGGATCCGGCGCTCGAGCGCCGCTTCCAGCCCATTCAGGTCGTCGAGCCGGGGCGGGACGAAACGCTGGAGATTCTCGTGGGACTGCGGGCCCACCGCGAGGCCCATTTCTCCGTCACGATCACCGACGAGGCGCTTGCCGCCGCGGTGGACCTCTCCATCCGGTTCGATCACGGCCATTACCTCCCGGACAAGGCGATCGACCTGCTGGACCGCGCCTGCGCCGAGTGCCGCGTTCCCTACCTTTCTCTGGCAATCGAGGCGGACCAGGAGATCCCGATGGGAGTCGTCGTCGTGCGTCCGGACACCGTCGCCGGCGTCATGGCAGAGAAGGTGGGCATCCCCCTCGAAGTCGTGCAGGGGGGGCTTGCCGGCCTGACGGAGTCGCGCATCAAGGGACTCGAGGACCACCTGAACCGTAATATCGTGGGGCAGGAAGCAGCCGTTTCCCGGGTATGTCGTCGGCTTCTGCTCGCACATGCGGGCCTGGGGGACCGGCGGCGCCCGCTGGGCGTATTCCTTTTTCTGGGGCCCTCCGGCGTGGGGAAAACCGAGGTGGCCCGGCGCATTTCCTCCTATCTGTTCGCGGATGAACGGTCGTTCATCCAGCTGGACATGTCCGAATACCAGGACAATTCAACTCTCACCCGCCTCCTGGGGGCGTCCCCGGGATACGTAGGCTACGAGGAAGGGGGGCAGTTGACGGACAGGCTCCGGACGACGCCGTATTCCGTTGTGCTCCTGGACGAGATCGACAAGGCGGCCCCCCGGGTGTTCGACCTGTTCCTGCAGCTGTTCGAGGAAGGGAAGCTCACCGACAGCCAGGGACGGACCGCCGACGCGAAAAACGCCATCTTCGTGATGACGGGAAATATCCGTATCGGCAAGGGGATAGGGTTCCACGCGCAGGACGAGGAAGCAGCGGCAGAGGCCGCTCTTGGCATGGCCCGGCAGAGCTTTCGTCCCGAGTTCCTGAACCGGATCGACGAGCAGATCGTGTTTCGGCCCTTAAGCCGGGAGGACGTCAGGAAGGTCCTGGACATGCAGCTTGCCGCCCTGGAGGAGAACCTGTTCGAAACGTCGGGGTTTTCCCTCCGGGTGGAGCCGGAGGCCCGGGAATGGCTCGCCGAGACCGGGTACAGCCCCGAGTACGGGGTTCGCGAACTGGGGCGGGTGATCGACCGTTGGGTCCGGGGCCCCATCAGCGAGCTGAGCGCCCGGGGGGTGCTGGGACGCGGAAGGGGAGCACAGGCCCCCGTTGTGGTGAGGAGGACGGAGGAGGGTATCGTCGTCGAATAACCGCCATCCGGAACCCGCCTGTCCCCGGGAGTGTCTTATTAGGGAGAGTCCTTCGCATCCAACCGTCACGTTTACACGGGAGGAGGGAAGACGATGGCAAGGTTCACGTACAGCCCCGCCCACAAAAAGAACGTTACCCGGGAAACCGACCCGTATCTTCCCAAAAAAACCGCGTCATTGGTAAACATCTGTCCGGAGTGCCACGCCATATGCCGGAACAAGCGCTGGTACATGGACGAGAAGGAGTTCAAGGCGCTGACCGGCAAGAAAGGCGGCAAAACCGCGAGCAGGCGTTGCCCGGCGTGCCGGAAGATCGCCGACGGCTTCATCGCGGGGTTGGTCACGCTCCGCGGCGGGTTCGTCCGGGAACACAGGGAAGAGATCCGGAACCTCATCCGAAACGAGGAGAAGCGGGCGATGGGGTTCAACCCCCTCGCCCGGATCATCAAGTTTACGGAGGTCGAAGACGGGTTCGAGGTGTCGACGACGGCGGAGAAGCTGGCCCAGCGGATCGGAAGGGAAGTCTACAAGGCGTGCAGCGGAACGCTTACGTACAAATGGTCCGCTGATGCGAAACTGGTGCGGGTGAACTGGGTGAGAGAGGCGTGAGGGCGGTCACCCGTTTCAGGTGGACGTGATCCCGACTCCTTTCTAGAAGAGGATCTTTCGGACGACGTTTTCGTTGATGTCGGTGAAGTAGATCGTCCCCTCCACTCCCGTGATCCCGGTGGGGGCGTTCAGCAACGCGTTGTTCGAATCGCCGTTACGGGTGGTTGCCGCCCCGGGGTTCCCGACGAAGGTGGTCACGGTCGCAAGCGTGCTGATCCTGCGCACCGCGTGGTTTCCCCGGTCCGCGACATAGAGGGCCGACCCGACGGCGGCGATTCCTCCCGGCGTATCAAACCTTGCCGCTGTCCCCGTGGTATCGTCGACAAAGCCCGACACACCTGCGTCGCTTCCGGCAAATGTGGTGACTACGCCTGCCGGTATTACTTTCTGGATCGCGTGGTTCCCCGTGTCCGCCACGTAGATGTTGCTGCTGAGAACGGCGACCCCCTCGGGGCTGCTGAAGCGGGACGGGGTGTCTGTCGGCATGCCGGATAACCCGTCTCCCGCAACCGTAGTGACAACCCTCGTGCCGATTTCGATTTTGCGGATCGAGTGGTTTCCCTTATCGGCGACGTAGAGGAAAGAACCGTCGGTCGCCATTCCTTTCGGCGCACTGAATCGGGCTCCTGTCCCGGTGCCGTCCGCAAACCCTTCCACTCCGCTATCACTTCCGGCGAAGGTGCTGACTACGCCGGACGGGTCGACCTTTCGGATTGCGTGGTTCCCGGAATCGGCTACGTAGAGATCGCTTCCCTGCGCGACGATTCCCTGAGGGGCGCTGAACACGCTTCCCGTAAATGAGGTAACCACCCCGGAAGAGGTGATTTTGCGGATCGTGTCGTTCCCCTGGTCGGAAACGAACGCATCGTCCCCGATGATGGCGACCCCGGCGGGCGCGTCGAATCGTGCATTCTCTCCCGTCGCATTCACCAGTCCTGCCTGCGGCGGATTTCCCGCGACGGTGGTGACCTCTCCCGCGAGGGTGACTTGCCGGACGACGTGGTTTTGGGTGTCGGCGACAAAGAAGAGGGTGCTGATGCCGTCCTGGATCCCCATCCCCTGGAGCCCGTTGAACCGGGCATCGTTTCCCGCGTCGGACGAAGAATCGGAAAATCCCGGAACCTGGGGGAGGCCTGCCAAGGTTGTGACGAATCCGGAATCGGTCGTGTCCACTCTCCGGATCACATGATTCCCCGTGTCCGCGACGAAGAGGGTGATTCCGACGGCGATCAGGGAACGGGGAGAGGAGAATCGCGCGAACAACCCGGACGTGTTGTCCAGGAACCCGGGGTTTCCGTCGCCGGCCAGCGTGCTGACGCTCCTGCCGGTGATCTTCCGGATCGCGTGGTTTCCCGTGTCGGCGACGAAGATCGATGATCCAAAGAATGTGATCCCCCGGGGAGAGTTGAAGCTCGCTGCTGCACCCACCGCGTTGTCGAAGCCCGGGACTCCCGAACCGGCATAGGTGACCGTAGCCCCGGTGAGCGATACCCTCCGGATGCTGTGGTTGCCCGTGTCCGCTACGAACAGGGATTTCTCGAAACCGATTGTGCCGACGGTGATTTCCCCGGGAGACCAGAACAGGACATTTTCCGGCCCCGCGGGGTTGTCGGAAAACCCTTCCGTTCCGGCGGTGCCGGCGAGCGTATCGACGATGCCGCTTGGGGTAATCATCCTGCGGATGGTGTGATTTCCCGTGTCCGATATGTAGAGGGTCGTGTCGTCGGCGATGATTCCCGTGGGCCTGTTGAAACGGGCCGCCGAACCGGTGCCGTCCGCGGAACCGGCCACCCCGAAGGCGCCGGCAAAGGTCGTGACGTTCCCCGAGGCGTCGATCTTCCGGATCAGGTGGTTTTCCGTGTCGGCCACGAAGCGGTCCCCCGTCGTGGTGACGGCCACGCCCGAGGAGGAGTCGAACCGGACCGGGTCTGCGGGAGAACCGTCGAAGAACCCCGGTCCGCCTGCGCCGCCTGCGAAGGCGACGACCGATTCCGCCTGCGAGACGGTGGAGTCGCCGCAGCCCGAGAACGCCGCAGCGAATACGAAAACGATTGCAAGAAAACCCCCGAAGCGAATCCGCACAGGGAACGCAGCCATCGAGTTCCTCCTCTGCCGGCGGTTGCGCGTGCCGTGGAATATTTTCCTATCTTACCCTTTCGAGATCGCCGAGACGAGCGCCTTCCTTAAAATCCCGGGCTGCCGGTTGATTTTTCTCCCATTGTACTCCGATCGGGAAATCGTCTATCTTTTCCGAGGGGGTCCCGGCGGTTCGCCCGGAGCCGGGATGTTGACAATCCCTAGAATGAGGCGAGGGGGGAGCGATGAAAGAGACGCTTAAGGTAGGGCTGACGCACGTTCACAAGTACCGCGTTCCGGAAAACAAGACGGTGCCGTTTCTGTACCCGGAGGCGCCGGTGTTTCAGGAGATGCCGAAGGTGTTCGCCACCGGTTTCATGGTGGGGCTGTTCGAGTGGGCGTGCATCGAGGCGATGGCCCCCCATCTGGACCCGGGGGAGGGGAGCGTCGGGACGCTCGTCAACTTTACCCACACCGCGGCGACCCCGCCGGGTATGGAAATCTCCGTCCACGTCCGGTGCATCGAGGTCGACGGACGCCGGACCGTGTGGGAGATCGAGGGAAGGGACGAGGTGGAGGTGATCGGGAAAGGGACCCACGAAAGATTTTCGATCGACTTCGCCAAGTTCAACGCCCGCGTCGCCAAGAAGACCGCTGGACAATAGGGAGAGGGAGGAAGCATTGGAGATCGACATCAACATCCGTGTAACGGGAGGCGCAGGGCAGGGGGTGCACACCGTCAGCAACCTGATCACGCGGATGGTCGTGGGCGCCGGGTACCATTTCCACGTCACCCAGGATTACATGAGCCGGATCCGTGGGGGGAGGAACTCGCAGACGGTGCGGATCGGGTCCGAACCCGTTCGTGCGGGGAGGGAGGAGGCGGACATCCTTCTCGTTTTGAACCCGGACCTCCTGCCGCATTATCTTCCCGATGTCGGTGAGGGCGGGTTCGCCCTGGCCGACGTCCCTTCCGCCGATCCGCCGCTGATCCAAGCGCCGCTCAAGGAGATGGCCGTGCAGGCGGGAAGTACGATCCTTGCGAACGTCGCGGGGACCGGTGCAATCGCCTGCGCGTTGGGGATTCCCCTGGAAACCGCGGACGCCGTTTTCAAGGCCGATTTCAAGGGGGACTTTTTCGAGAAGAACCGCACGGCCTTGAGGCTCGGAGCGGACTGGGCGAAAGAGAACCTCCCGGAGAAGATCAGGGAGAGGTTCCGCATGACCGCCCGGGTCCACTCGCAGCCGATCATCCTGTCGGGGAACGAGGCGCTTGCGCTGGGCGCGATTGCGGGAGGATGCAAGTTCGTATCCGGGTATCCGATGACCCCGGGCACCGGGATCCTGTCCGTCCTGGCGAACGATGGACCCTCGGTCGGACTGTTGTTCGAGCAGGCCGAGGACGAGATCGCGGCGCTTACCATGGCGATCGGTGCGGCCTACACGGGTGCGCGTGCCATGGTTTCCACCTCGGGGGGAGGATTCGCGCTGATGGTCGAGGCGTTGTCGCTTGCCGGAATGATGGAGACGCCCGTGGTCATCGTCGTCGCGATGCGGCCCGGCCCGGCGACCGGAATGCCGACCCGGACCGAGCAGGGGGATCTGGAATTCGTCCTGTCCGCGGGGCACGGCGAGTTTCCCCGTCTCGTGCTCACCCCGGGGTCCCCCGAAGAGGCGTTCGACCTCGCGCAGCGCGCGATGGACCTTGCCGAGGAATTCCAGGTGCCCGCCTTGCTGCTGACCGACCAGTACCTCGCGGACATGGTCGTGGATATCGACCCAGGGGTTCTGGACGTTCATCCCGTCCGCCGGCACATCGTCCGCGGCGATTCGATTCCCCGCACGCGGGAGGGAAAGTATCTCCGCCACGCCTATTCGGAAAGCGGCATCTCGCCGATGGCGGTGCCGGGGGATCCCGGGATCACCGTCGTGGTCGACAGCGACGAGCATACGGAGGACGGACATCTCACGGAGGATCACGAAACGCGCGTCCGGATGGTGGAGAAGCGTCTTCGCAAGGGGGCGATGCTGGCCGGAAGGGTTGTTCCTCCCCTTTTCGCCGGACCGCCGAACGGGGACCTGCTCCTGATCGGCTTCGGATCGACGAAAGAGGTGATCGAAGAGACCCGGCAAATACTCGCCCGGGAGGGGCGAACCGTGGCGACGGTCCACTTGCGGCAGGTGATGCCGTTCCCCGTGGAGGAAGTCTCGGGGATCGTGCCACGCTACGGGACGGCGCTCACGGTGGAGAACAATGCCCGCGGCCAGTTGGCCCGGCTGATCCGGAGCGAATGCGGCGTGAGGATCGACGGGACGATGTCGCGGTACGACGGGCTGCCGTTCACCCCGGCCACGCTGGCCGAAGACGTCAGGAGGAAGGTATGGTAGGCAGGTTCGATACCGACGTAGAAAACGCGTGGTGCCCCGGGTGCGGCAACTTCGGGATCCTGAACGCGGTCAAGAAGGCGCTGGAGGCGACGGGGAAGCAGAAGCACGAGATCGTCCTCGTTTCCGGCATCGGTCAGGCGGCGAAGCTTCCGCATTATGTTGACGTCAACGTGTTCAACGGACTGCACGGCAGGGCCCTTCCCGCAGCGGCGGCGATCAAGATGGCCAATCCGGGGCTTACGGTCGTTGTCACGAGCGGGGACGGTGACCTCTACGGGGAGGGCGGAAACCATTTCCTCCACAACCTCCGCAGAAACGTCGACATCGCGGTGTTCGCCCACGACAACCAGGTCTACGGGTTGACGAAGGGGCAGCCGTCCCCCACGTCGGACGCCGGCTGGACCGGTGCGCTTCAGCGGGCGGGTGTGATATCGGGATCTTTTCCTCCGCTGGCGGTCGCCCTGGTGCTCGGCTGCGGTTTCGTGGCGCGGGGGTATGCGGCGGACCCGGAATTTACCGCCGACCTGATGCTTCAGGCGATCCGCTTCCCGGGCTTCGCCCTCGTCGACATCCTGCAGCCGTGCGTTACGTTCAACAAGAAGAACACGTACCAGTGGTATGGGAAGATGACGTACAAACTTCCTTCCGACCGCGATGTGACGGACCGGGGAAAAGCCTTGGCCCTTGCGTTCGAATGGGAGGAAAGAATCCCGCTGGGAGTTCTTTACCGCAAGGAAAAGCCCACGTTCGAGCAGTTGCACCCGCAGATTCCCGGCCCGCCCCTCTTCGAACGGGAGACGCCGGAGGAAGCGGTCCGCGCTCTCCTCCGTCGGAGGCAGGCAGTCCCCGGGTGATCCTGCCGGCGGGACGTCAGGTTTTTTTCGGAGGTATTCTCTTTTTCGTCTTTCCCGCGCGGGGCGGGATTTCTTTTCGGGACGGGATCTCTTTTGCGGTTTGCGCCTCTTCTGCGTTGCGCAGATCCCACTGTCTGCCGAAGTAGCAGATCCCGACGATGCAACCGGCGGCGGCCAGAGCGAAGAGGGCCGAAGAGAGAAGGGACCCGGCCGGGGGCGTTCCCTCTTTGGAGTAGATCATCAATCCGTACACGCAAAGCCCGAGGAAGATCGACGCGCTCAGGTTGAATCCGAAGATGGCCAGTTTCTTTGGTACCCGCACTTATCCCCCCCGACGCTTTTTCTTGTGCTACTCTTCCAGATAGCCGTCCCGCAACGTCGAACCGGTCCGAAAGGGAAAACGTCGCCACGCTGCGGGACGGGATCCGGTAAAGAGGCAGACATCTTACCATGGACCTTCTCCCCGTACTCACCCTGATCGCGGTGGTCGCCACCCTCGTCGTCGTTCTGCTTCGGCGGACGGCTCCTCTACAAGAAAAGTTGGACCGTATGGAGCGGGGTTTCTCCGACGCGCTGAGATCGAGCGCATCGGATCTTGCCCGGGGGCAGGCGGATGCCATGGCCCGGCTCCGCCAGGAGGTTTCGGAGAATTTTCTCAAAGGGGTGGATGGCATCTCCCGGCGGATCGAGGAAAAGCTTGGCGAGATCCGGGGGGAGATGACGCGTGAGCTGTCCGAGACGGCGGATCGGAACGTCAAGGG
>Ga0255055_10003100_pt1 | contig 11352 bp, 7 predicted proteins | sample JV7_2_27_MG_FD_188633 | JGI IMG/M metagenome (GOLD analysis project Ga0255055, IMG submission 188633) | Seawater microbial communities from Jervis Inlet, British Columbia, Canada - JV7_2_27 | ecosystem: Environmental > Aquatic > Marine > Inlet | place: Canada: British Columbia | collected... | reverse complement strand
ATCCTTAATCGGACAGTTTTTGCATGAAAATTGATCGATTAAGACCGAAATACTGGTGTTTTTAGGTATCTTTTATTGGTTTTTCAATATGTTACTGTGGCCCGACCCCAAGACCTCAAGACCCCAAGGTGGCCCGACCCCAAGACCGCACAAGACCGCAAGACCGCAAGACCGCAAGACTCACCGTATCTGACTACATTTTTCTCGAAAATTCAAACTTTCATCTCATCTCATAGACCCACCACAACGGCCTTTTTGAAATATTCATCTTCTATAAAAAACAAAGTCCTATCTTTTACTCAAAACATTTTTTCTTGACCCCTAAAACCAGATCTCTTATGATTTCCGATGGACTTTGCGGTATTCAGAAGCTTTATCTCATCAGTTACAGGTTAAAAACCCCTTAATAAACAGACAACAAAGACAACGAATCATTCTAATGCTATGAAACGATCAATTATAAAAAGTACCGGCAGGTATGTGCCCGATAGACATGTCAAAAACGAAGAGTTAACCGGAATGATGGACACTTCAAATGAATGGATTGTGAAGCGCACAGGTATTGAAGCCAGGTACTGGGTCAGGGAAGGTGAGGATGTCGGGACATCGGATCTTGCGTATGAGGCTTCAATTCTAGCATTGGAAAGAGCGGACTGGGATCCGGAGGATCTGGATTTAATTGTATTTGCAACCATGACGCCCGATGTGAACGTGCCGGGTTCGGGGGTATTTCTGCAAAACCGGCTGGGTGCTACAAACGTACCTGCTATAGATATTCGTCAGCAATGCACCGGATTTCTGCATGGATTGGAGATCTGCGATGCATATATCAGGAGCGAAAAAGCACAAAAGATCCTTTTGGTAGGTGCTGAAATTCAAAGCCGCTACTTGGAATTGACAACCGAAAACCGTGATACAGCGGTGATTTTTGCAGATGGCGCCGGTGCTGTTTGCATTGAAGCTGCTGAAACCAGCGAGGAAGTTGGAATCATAACATCGATTCTGCATGCTGACGGAAAATATTCAGGGGCATTGCGTGTTGGATTACCTGCTCGAAAATCCGGACCGGCAATTAGTCCAACCGTAATAAAAAACAAGGAGCATTTCCCTTATATGGATGGAAAGACAGTATTCAAATTGGCTGTGACCCGCCTGCCAAAGGTAACAGAGGAGCTGTTGGCAAAAGCAAACATGAAAATTGAAGACCTGAATATGGTTATTCCCCATCAGGCAAATCTGAGAATAAACGAAGCTTTCAGGGAACGGATGAATATTCCGGAAGAAAAAATGTATAACAATATTCAACGATATGGAAATACAACTGCGGCAACCATTCCTATTGCACTTGACGAACTCATGGGAAAAAACATGCTGAAACCAAAGGACACCATCATGCTCATCGGTTTAGGAGCGGGACTGACTTGGGGTGGTGTGATCTATAAGTTGCTATAGCCTCTCTTTCTGACTCTCAGAATCGATCCGAGTCGGTTCAACCCACATGGTAATATTCAAACTGTAGAATACGGATATCCTCCTTCAATCCTCATTTTTTTCAAATACCATTAGCCAATCCAAAAAAAAGTGCCTTCCTAAAAGGTTTGGATATCATTGTATTTCTTGTGATGATTAGGGCTTAGGCGGCTCGGATGTTTTTTCATCCGATTCAGGCTTTTTAAGCATCTCTTCGGGCTCTTGCATGATTTGCTGGACCTGGCTGTCGGATAAAAAGAATGGGTAATCGCTGGCAGAGGATACCGCCGGATAGTTTTCATCATCCTTTTGAAGCTTGGCAAAGATGTCCAGCTGGTAATCCTGGTCCCCCTTTAATTTCACTGCGTATATCGGGGTTGAAAATGTCTCTTTAGCGCGATCATTAATATAACTGGCACAATTCAGGCTGCCAAGGGTGGTCAGAAGGCGGTTGAGATTTTGATCATCTCCCTTTTTCCCATCGCTGCTCTGCCATTCAAACTTGAGAGCGACCTGGGGGGCGGTGTCTGATTTTTCCTGCTGAGGCGTGACCGGGACCTGGCTGCGAACCAATTTCAGGGATGTTTTATCCTTGGCGATTTGAACTTCACGGATGTCTGCGGGCTTAAAAGACAAAATATTTTTATCTCTCAGTTTGTCTGCCGTAAGGTCAAATTTGCCCCTGAAATTGTCTCTGGCGTGAAAAACGCGGCTGTCTCCGTCTATCCTGACAAAGGTATGTCGAAACGAAGAGGCCGATTTTCCAATATCAAAATTTCGTTTCAGCGCTTCTTGCTGCCAGGCTTTTACCGTGATTCCTTTTTCATCATTCAGATCGTAGCGGACATAATCCTTTGATTCAGAGACCAGGGTCGTCAGGGTAAAGGCTCCCAACACGTTGAGCATGTCCTTAACCTTGTTGGCGTCGGCGAGATATGCGTGCGGTTCAAGGTGCCACTTGTTGTCCTTTTTATTCAAAACAATCAGATCGTCGCCTTTTGAAATTTCAATTTTGGTAATTTGATTCTGCTCCAGCCCGGCGATTTTAGGCAGTTCATAATACGTGCGATCAGAGCTGCGCATGAACAGATAAGCCGAGAGTGCGGCAATGATCAGAATCAGGATTAAATATTCTTTTTTAAATTTCATTCGCTGTTCCCTGTTTAGTAAATTTACGCTTTCTTATTGGTCAGAGTTACCAAGATAGATCTTTGTGATGAGTTAAAGTGTTTTGTATTTGGTGTTTTGTGTTTAGAAAACAGGCCGAACACTAAATACCAATCACTAAAAACTAAACACTAATTGCCAAATTTATTTATGAAACATCATCTGGATATTTTTCTGGCGGGCATGCCGGCGGAACCATACGGCGATGCCGAAAAGTACCACAAAAGGCGGCAGGCCGATGATATTTAGGTTTTAACAAACGTTTTTGTCCCCGCTTTCGTATCATCCAGAGGGTTGAAGCGCTGCTCTTTTCCGCGCATGACGGCAATATCTTCGCGGCCATTTAAATAATCGATGACATTCAGCATGTATGTCGCATTGGGCCCCCTGCCGCCGGCATCCAGGACATTGTCCTTTAGCATCTCGGCTGAGGCCATCAGGAAAATTTTTCCGGGTTTGCCTTTGGCGACAAATTGGCCGTCAGTTACGATTTTAGAGATATCGATTTCGGATCGGGTACCTGGGTCTGATGCTTCGTTTGAGGGGGTCTGCTTGGCGGCCTCATTTTCTTTATCAGCGGGCGTCTTCTCATCGATTTCTTTCAGCGGAATGGGTTTACCGGCAAAGTAACTCGGAAATTCTCCTGCAAGAATGTATGCCAGGGGTTTGCTTTGCATCTCCTCTTTTGCGGAGGGCGGCTGAATGAACATCGGATTTAATGTAATTCGGCCGCTCATTTCCCATGATTTTTCAGAGGAAGCAACCAGCTGGGTTGCTTTCAGGCCATTGGCCGTCAGCCGTTCAGAGTCCAATTCCAGAGGAGATATTTTTAAAGCAAGCATCCCTTTGATGCTTTTCATAAAATCCAGATCTTTGTTGATAAACTGGCTTTTGATAATCGGGGCAAAATAAATCGACTGCTGACCGCCGCCAAGCTGGGCCGGTAGCTCCTGACGGTAGCAATTTTCGTCCATGACATAGGATTTCTTAATCCGAATACCATAATGACCGAGAAGTTTCTCAAGTCCGGTATCTAAAGGCACATAAACCGGTTGCTGGGCGCCGAAGTTGCCACCCTGTTGATTGCCGGGCCGGACTTCCATGAAACGATCAAGAATTAAGATCAGATTTTTACCTTTCATCAGAAACTGATCGATCTGAAACAACTCGTAATCGGAAAAGGGCAGGGTGGGCCGGGCAATGACCATAGATTTGAGATTATCGGGAATGGGTTCCGCTTTAAGATTGACCTGCTTTAAGCTATAACTTTGTGAGATCAAAGATCGAAAATTCAATACGGCATCCTGTTTCTGCAAGGCGCTCTGACCGAAAGGCGAGGCGCCACTTAGATTCAGTGTTCCGTGATCCGCAAGATAACCCAGGTCTTCATTGATATCGATCAGGGCTTCAACGTTTTTGTCAATGGTTTCCTCTATTTCCTTATTGCCCATTAGCTGATACTGAGTGCCGATAATCGGAATCTGAATCACCTGCAGCAGGCGAGTGGTGAGAGCCCGTTCCCCAAACTCCGTTACCAGACCGATGGCCCCCTTTCCGGGCGGGACCGTACCTTTAGCTAAAGCCGGCCATTTTACGGTCATTATGTTGTACTTTTTAGCAAGCGCCTCCAGATCTTCATCCGCAGATGGATCCAAATATTTAAATTCGAGTTTATTGTAATTTTTCTGGTTTAGCTTTTGGATAATTCTTTCCAGCTCATCGGGGATTTTAGAAAGCTTTTTTAGTCCGATATAGGGAGCCATTTGATAAAGCGAAGATGACAAATATAGCTTAACGTGAATTTTATCCTGCAGACCCAGCAAGGCGCTTACTTTATTGTTTAGCTTCTGGATAGCAGTCGTCATTTTATATTCCAGCCCTTCGGTTGTCGTTATGGTCGGGATGCGTTCAATCAGATCGCCGTGGATGAGCACCATTCCCATATAGGCCCGCTTGAATTTGACCTCATCTTTTTCAATGGCTTGAATTTGGACGGGATGAATTCCGTAATTATTTGCCAGCTTTTGATTTTCTTGAGTTTCTTCAGATAATTCACCTTCTTCAACACTAACATCATAAAAGTGATAGTTAAAATAACGATTGGCATAGATGCCGTATTCTTCCAACAGGTCCTGGATGTAGCGCGCGGTATTATTGTGGGGCGCAGGCAGGTTTTTTGTAAAAAAGACTTTGACGGTTAAAGGGTCGGACAAAGTGGAGACAACTTTTTTACTAGCCGCAGAGATCGAGTACATTTTATTGGCGGTTAGGTCCAGCCTGAAGAAAAGGGTGAGGCCGGCAACATTAACCAGCACGACGATGATAAGATATACTAAAAATTTAATATATTTTTCCGATCCTTTTTTCCCCAACATTTCTTGCTCCTTAATATTTTTGGTTCAGGGCCAGATGAGCCCCGAAAAGGCCTACAAAGCAGACGCTTATAAAATACAGAATATCTCTGGAATCAATAATGCCTTTGGCTATATTTTGAAAATGAAAGTCAGCACCCAGATAGGAAAAAACTCCGAGTAACGACTGGGGTAGAAAAAAAAGCATTTTGTCGATCAGTGTCAGCGTAAAACAGATTGCCAGTCCGATAATAAAAGCAATTATTTGATTGCGGGTTAGCGCTGAGGCAAACAACCCAACGCCTGAAAAAGCCGCACCCATGAAAACGGCACCGACATATCCGCCCACCACCGGTCCCCAGTCCAATTGCCCCATAAAAGAAACTGTCAGCGGATAAGCCAATGTCGGGATCAGCATGGCTATAATGAGTGCAACACTGGCCAAAAATTTTCCGATAATTACATCGCCATAGGTCACCGGCATTGTGAGCAAGATCTCATCTGATCCAATGTTTAATTCTTCGGATATCAAGCGCATGGTGATTGCCGGAATGACAAAAGCAAAAACAACCGGCAGCAATGTATAAAATGTACGCAGGTTCGCTTGGTTAAAAAGAAAAAATGTCGTAAAAAAGAACCAGCCGGTTATCAGGAGGAATATTGAAATGACGATATAGGCAATCGGCGATACGAAATAAGCACTAAATTCTTTTCGGAAAATATGGACAACCTGACGCATGTTAGTTCTCCTTGGTAAGCTCGCGGAAGATGTTTTCCAGTGTCTGGGTCTCCTGATGAAAATCTAAAAGGATCCAATCGGTGTCTTTTATTATTCGATAGACGTCCGGGCGCAAGTCACCTGTCGACCGGTAAGTAAGTCTGACGTCTAATTCGGAATCCGTTTGCTTCATTCTGGATACACTTTCAACCCCATCAAGTTTGCTTAAGTTTGCTTCCACTGTTTTAAAATCTACATTTTGAAGGCAAAGATGCATGATGTTTTTACCGCTGGCCGACTGTTTCAGGTTTTCAGTGCTGCCGTCCGCAACAATCTTGCCTTGATTGATAATTACGATACGATCGCAGGTTGCCTCGGCTTCACTCAGGATGTGAGTTGAAATGATGATCGTTTTTTCTTTGCCGATTTCTTTGATAATTTTTCGAATCTCAACAATCTGGTTGGGATCCAGGCCCGAAGTTGGTTCGTCCAGAACTAAAACCTCAGGGTCATTCATCATCGCATGGGCCAGACCCACACGCTGTTTGTATCCTTTAGAGAGTTCGCCAATCGGTTTGCTCATGACTTCATTGATGCCGCAAAGATCGGCGAGTTGGCGAATACGCGGAAGCTTTTGATCGCGGTCGATTGCCCGGATAGCAGCCACATATTTTAAGTAATCAAAAACGAGCATATCATGGTACAGCGGAGCTGATTCCGGCAGATAACCCAAAAGTTTTTTGATTTCTAAAACGTGCTTATCAATACTTAAGCCTTTAATGTTAATGCTTCCCGAGCTTGGTTGCAGAAAGCCTGTAAGCATTCGCAGGGTGGTGGTTTTACCGGCACCATTTGGCCCCAGCAGTCCCATGATTTCGCCTCTTTGAATATCAAGATTGATCTGATCCACTGCGCAAAGGTGGGAATAATATTTGGTCAGATTTTCGACCTGGATCATTTTGTATCTCCCTTTTTTTGATGCTGCTCGAATCTTAGTTGATAAACATAGTTGCTCATTTCTAAGAAACCCGTTTTTGAGCAAGTGGCTATAAAAAAACTAGGTTCAGATGTCAAGACCGAATGTGGCTTTATTTTGAGATGATGAAAGCCGTCAGTGCTCTGGCATGCTCGCTGGCAGGAAAAATGAAAATCATTCCATATAAAAGCACCAGACAAAAATCTTGCAAAATTTTTGGCGCAAGTGTGGAAAAAATGAAAAGCAGGTTTATTTTAGTGTATTGCTAATTTGTGCCTTTGTGGCACTATCTTTCGGAAATTTAATACATAAGTTTAGTATTTGCAAGGGATGCGGCCCGTACGTTGATTATTTAATAGATCCGAATGATTCAGATAATACCCTTTCATCAGTTTTTGGGGAGTTGACAGCCTTGCAGATTTATATATAAATTTTTTGTTGCCTAAACTAACCGGGGAGGGTTATGTCATGGAGAAACAATTTGATTGAGATTGGCATTAAACCTTCCTGAAAGGAGCGACATATTTATGAGCATTAGTGAAACGAGTGCCAAAGGTTTTAGGACTAACGTTTTATTTTTTACCCTGGTCCTTATCGGAGCAATACTGATTGTCACTAATTATGTTACGGAGCCAAGCGCGCATGCCAAATCGACAGAATTTTTCAACGCACCTGCCAGTTTCAACCAATTGGCGGAGATGGCGAGTCCGGCGGTTGTCAATATCCGCACCGTCAAGACGATCAAAGGCGGGGGTCCGGTTATGCGTCAGTTTCAGCGTGATCCCTGGGGCAGAAAGGGCCCTTTTAAGGATTTTTTTGAACGGTTTTTTGGCGAAGACATGCAAAAGGAGTTTAAACAACCCAGTCTCGGATCTGGATTCATTATTGATAAAGAGGGCTTTGTGGTGACCAACAATCATGTCATCGAAGATGCGGATCAAATAAAGGTCAAGCTCAATGATGAACGTGAGTACGATGCAACCATTGTTGGTCGTGATCCCAACACGGATATTGCCTTGCTAAAGATAGATTCGGACCAGAACCTTCCGACTGTCAAGCTGGGTGATTCAGATGCACTAAAAGTCGGGCAGTGGGTCGTAGCTATCGGAAGTCCGTTTGGGCTTGAACACACCGTGACTGCCGGAATTGTAAGTGCCAAAGGCCGGGTTATCGGATCAGGTCCCTATGATGATTTCATTCAGACAGACGCCTCCATCAATCCCGGCAACAGCGGCGGGCCGCTTCTCAATTTGAATGGAGAGGTGGTGGGTATCAATACCGCAATTGTCGCCAGTGGTCAGGGGATCGGTTTTGCCATTCCGGTTAATCTCGCTAAAGGCATTATCGTGGCGCTCAAAACCGAAGGCGAGGTCACCCGGGGGTGGCTTGGTGTTGCCATTCAGGATTTGAGCGCTGATATGGCCGAATATTATGAAGTTGAGAACAAAAGCGGCGTGTTTGTTATGAACGTTTTTGAAGGCGATCCTGCAGATAAGGCCGGCATTAAACCAAAGGACATTATTCTTGAGGTAAATGGGCAGAAGATTAAAACCAGTCGACAACTCACCAGCATGATTGCCGGGATACATGTCGGTGAAACCGCTAAAATAAAAATTCTACGTGATGGAAAGGAAGAAACAGTTAAGGTCAAAATCGTCAGACGCGATGAGACGAAGCTGGCCACCCGGGGTCGACCCAAAGAACAGAGGGAAGAATTCGGTATTCGTGTCTCGAATTTGACGCCTGAAATTGCGCAGCGATTAAATATTGCCGAAGCTTCGGGTGTCATCGTTAGCGAAATACAAAGCGGCGGTAAAGGAGAGGCGGCCGATATACGTGTCGGCGATATTATCAAAGAAATTAACCGCCGTCCGATAGAGACGGTATCGGATTATCAAGAAATTCTGAGTCAGGTGGATTCAGGCGAATCTGTTAATCTGTTTATCCGGCGCAAAAACGCGGGCTTTTTAGTCGTGAAACTGACAAAGTAAAATTCAAAAGCTTCGCTTTTGAATTTTAGTCCCCGATAGTTTTACTCAAATCCGGAATGGTTTCCGGTTTGCCCCGCTGCATGTAGCGGCTATCCCCGTCGCGGGCGGTTACGTTTTCATAGACACCATCATCTCGTTTTACCAATTTAGTAAAACCCCGGTCACGCAGTTCAGAATTGGTCTTGGGACAGCTGATATTGATTTGCGAGATGATTTTTTGTACGGGCCTCTTGCATTGCGGACATGCTTTTAGTGGATCATCAGATAAAGCTTGCTTAAAATCGAACACCTTCCCCAATTTGCACGGTCTTTTAAGATGTTCATATTCATATATTGGCATAATGTCAGCTCACTTGGTATTGATTGATATTTATCACAAATTTGGTTCCGTCGCACCTTTCTTCAAGTCTGATGCCGCATGAACTATAGAATTCCTCGATATCTGCCGTTCAGCTCATTTTATCGAACCTTCTTTATTCAACATTCAAATTAATCTTTCCCACTTGCTACATTCGTTCTGTCATTTTTACGTATTGGCGATCGGTAGAATCAACCTTGCTTATAAAATTATAAATGGAATAAAAATTCTGTCAAGCTTCTTTATGATACAGGGGCAGTATCGCCGCTGTATCACCCCGCTAAAATCACCTCCAAAGGACTTTTGCGGCGGAAACGGATGCTTGAAAATCAAAAGCCTAAATTCGTTCAACCCCCTAAAGTTTTATCATAAGCAGCCGATAATTTTAATGGGTTTTATGTGATTTTCATATAAAGTGCCTGCAACAATCGACGTAAAAGATCTCATTGCTGTTTTAACGGTCAGGGTAACCAATTATGAGCAAAGCACAGACGGTTGAACAAAACGATATCCAACTAAAAATTAAAGAAGCAGAGACCTGTTATTCCATGGGTATGATCGATGAGGCCTTGACCCTTTACGAACAGGTTCTTGCCTTCTCATCGGATCAGGATGATCAAAGTTCAGAAGAGATTCGTAAAAAGATCAGTCATTTACGTAAAGAAATAGAGATGCGAGAAATGGCTGAAAACCAGGGTCTATCCGCTGAAGACATTAGCCTTTTTCGAAAAAACCTGTCCCAGCATGATGATGTCCCGACGATTCTGGATGGCGCCCGGGCGCTTAAAGAACTCGGCCTTCTTGAAGAGGCGAGGGTCGAGTATGAAAAATTATTGCAGTTTGATTTTGGAAAATCTGATTATTCGAAGCTAGATTATTCTCCGGCTCAGATTGTCGTTGATTATTTAACCTGTCTTCTCCAGACCAAGCAGGCCTCTGAAGTTGTCAGAAAGGCTTATAAGGTCATTTATCAGCACAATTTGAAAGACAATGAAAATGCGCAAATTCAATTCTGGCTGGGCAATGAGATGGAAAAAAGGGATCAGCGAGATCTGGCGCTTGAGCTTTATGAAACAGCCACTAAAGTTGATCCTAAAAATGAGGAAATCACAAATAGACTGGATTCTTTAAAGTCCAGCATTTCTACCAGTTCGAGATACGATTATCTGTTGAGAAATAAGTTCGTAACCACCAACCAACTCCAAGAGGCCCTGGCGATATGCAAGAAAATCGGGAAGAGTGTTGAGTTCGTATTGATAGACCGCTTTCAAGTCAATAAAGAGGAGGTCGGCAAATCCCTATCTTTGTTTTTTGGCTGTCCGTTTCGCGACTTTGATCCGGAAGCACCCGTCCCGGTTGAGCTCACAAACAAGTTGAAAAAATCGTTTTTGCTTTATTATGTGTGGGTGCCTTTGAGCTGGGATAAAAACGGTGTGGAAATTCTGGTTGACGATCCAAAAGACCTTCGGAAAACGGATCATATCAAAGCGCTGATGACCAGCCAGAAAATCAATTTTGTGGTAGGAATTAAAGAAGATATTGATAAATTCATCAATCATTTCTTTGATCCGCGAACCGAAAAGCTTTCTAATAATGTATTTGAAAACCTGGACGATATCATTCCGGATATATCCTTTGAGGAGGAGGAGGAGGTGGACGAGGATATCTCTGGTCTGGATGAATCATCCAGTCAGGTGGTTAAGTTTGTGGATCAGGTCCTGGTCACTGCATTTCGAAATAAAGCATCCGATATTCATATTGAACCTTCGGTCATAACCCGTAAAACGACCATACGGTTTCGCACCGATGGGGTCTGTCATGAGTATATCCAGGTCCCCAATGCCATGGCGCCCGCAATTATCTCACGCTTGAAAATTTTGGCCGACCTTGACATCGCCGAACGCCGCCGACCTCAGGACGGGAAAATAACATTTAAGCGCAAGGGCATCCAAGATTTCGAACTTCGAATGTCCACGATGCCTACAGCGGGAAGATTTGAGGACGCGGTGTTGCGTATTTTGACCACCTCCAGCACGCTTAAACTCGATGAGATCGGATTAAGGGAGCGCAATCTATCGGTTATGGAGCGGGTCATTATCCGGCCGTACGGTCTGATTCTATGTGTCGGTCCGACCGGGTCGGGAAAAACGACGACATTGCATTCTGCCCTTGCCCATATCAACACACCCAGTGTCAAAATTTGGACCGCCGAGGATCCGGTGGAAATCACCCAGGCCGGCTTGAGGCAGGTGCAGGTGAAACCCAAAATCGGTTTGGATTTCGCAAAAATTATGAGAGGGTTTCTAAGGCTTGACCCGGAT
>Ga0255055_10003099_pt1 | contig 11353 bp, 11 predicted proteins | sample JV7_2_27_MG_FD_188633 | JGI IMG/M metagenome (GOLD analysis project Ga0255055, IMG submission 188633) | Seawater microbial communities from Jervis Inlet, British Columbia, Canada - JV7_2_27 | ecosystem: Environmental > Aquatic > Marine > Inlet | place: Canada: British Columbia | collected... | reverse complement strand
ATCAAAAATTCCAAGCACCATTTAAAAAATTAATTAGGACACAGATCACACAGATAAAATGGGAATAATATATAAAATCAAAAATCTGTGTCTACCGCGCCCGCCACGCAAGCCGCGAGGCGAGGCGGGCGGGTCCGTGCAGATCCGTGTCCTAAAAACCTAAAAATCGATATCATCCATAATTATTCATTCTACATTCGTCGTTCGTCATTCCAAAAGGGGGGCAACAGGTTTTGACTTGCCACAAGGAGTTTTGTTCAGTCTGATCTCAGGCCGAATGTAGCTTTTCACATACAGCCGAATCGATTTGGTTCATTGTATTCTGAGATTTGTTTCGCATTTGAGTTTTTGTAGTTTGGAATTTATTTGAAATTTGAGATTTAACCAATTCCATTCTGGAAAAAATGTACTACTATATCAATCTGAGTTTTGTAAATTACATCTGGAATACAATACTTGGTTTGCCGATTTGATGCATTGACGAAGAAGAAAATCGGTCTTAATTTGTCAGAAATCTACTGCATGCTTCCAGCGAAAGGATAGAGGAAAATGACCACCACCATTCAGGATAAAGCCATTGAACTTTGTGAAAGACTTTCCTGCCACGAAATTTTAGGCGATGAGGCCGCCTGTATGCAACAGGAATGGGACAGCGACCCCCGCTGGAAAGGTATTAAGCGCCCTTACTCACCCGAGGATGTCCTCAAACTGCGCGGAACATTAAAAATAGAATACTCCTTTGCCGAAGCCGGCGCCCAGCGTTTGTGGCATTTGCTTCAATCAGAGGATTACATCCCGGCATTGGGTGCTTTAACCGGAAACCAGGCCGTCCAACAGGTGGAGGCAGGCCTGCAAGCGATTTACTTGAGCGGATGGCAGGTGGCGGCTGATGCCAATCTCGCCGGTGAAATGTATCCGGATCAGAGCCTGTATCCCTCAAACAGCGTTCCTGCGGTTGTCAGACGCATTAACAAAGCCTTGCAGCGCGCAGATCAAATCCAGGTCCTGGATGGTCGCAAACGAGGACCCTACTGGTTTGCTCCCATTGTTGCCGATGCTGAAGCCGGTTTCGGTGGACCGTTGAACGCACTGGAATTGATGAAGCAGATGATTGATGCCGGCGCGGCCGGTGTTCACTTTGAAGATCAGCTGGCCTCGGCCAAAAAATGCGGTCACCTGGGCGGCAAGGTCCTGGTACCCATCCAGGAGTTCATCACCAAGCTGATTTCTGCCAGGTTGGCAGCCGATATCTGCGGGGTTCCAACGCTGTTGATTGCACGAACCGATGCGGAAGCCGCAAATCTGCTCACCAGTGATATCGACGAGCGCGACAGACCTTTTATTGAAGGGCATGAACGAACTCCCGAGGGGTTCTTTTTCTATAAAAACGGCGTCGATACGGCCATTGCCCGCGGACTGGCCTATGCGCCTTACGCGGATATCGTATGGTGCGAAACCTCCCGACCCGATTTGGCAGAAGCCAAAAAATTTGCTGAAGCAATTAAAGCCGAGTACCCGGACAAACTGCTGGCTTACAATTGCTCGCCTTCTTTTAACTGGAAAGGGAACCTGAGCGAATCCGATATCGCAAAATTTCAAAAAGAGCTTGGGGCTATGGGTTACAAATTTCAGTTTGTTACCCTGGCAGGTTTCCATTCCCTCAATCTGGGGATGTTTGACCTTGCTCTGAGCTATCAAAAAGAGGGCATGCTGGCTTATTCAAAGTTTCAGCAGCAAGAGTTTGCCCACGGAAAAGAGGATGGCTACATGGCCATTACCCATCAAAAATTTGTTGGAACCGGTTATTTTGACCGCGTGATGAATTGCGTCACCGAAGGTGAAAGTTCGGTGGAAGCGCTCGAGGATTCGACGGAACAGGCGCAGTTCTAAGCCACCATTTAAGTGTCAACTGGTCAGTGTAAACGAATTGGTTGTGAAGCTAACTGGTCCTGGTGACTGGTTACTGGTAGCTGGTGGCTGGTTACTGGTCAATAGTATCTGGTCCCTGGAAATTGGTTGTTGGGTGCTGTAAAATTAATGGTATAGGGTAGAAGGTGGAAGGTATAAGGTTTCAAGAATTCGGAAGTTGGAATGCAGAAGGCGGAAAACAGGGAAAGGAGTAGGTTCAGGGCTAAGGGCGCAGACCATCGTCACGCTATGGCATGGCTATGGCCCGGCAGGCAGGGCGCAAGGCCCAAGGTATAAAAATCAGACATTTAACCTTATCCAATTCCACATTCCGCATTCCCAATTCCGAATTCAAATACTCTGTCATCTGTTTTCTGACATCTGATATCTGACTTTTGTCATCTGTCGTCTGTCATCTGTCGTCTGTCATCTGTCGTCTGTCATCTGTCTTTTATTTAGGAGATAAAACAATCATGAAAATCGCCGTTCCCAGAGACACTCATCCCGGTGAAACCCGGGTATCCCTGATCCCGGAACACGTTGCCAAGCTGGTAGAAGCCGGCGCCAACGTTTCCATAGAATCAGGGCTGGGGCAAACGCTCCGGATTGCCGATGATGAATATGCCGGCGCCGGTGCCGTTGTGGTCGCCGATCGCAATAACCTTATTCAGGAGGCGGATATAATCCTGCGTATTCGCAAACCGCTCCCCGAAGAGGTCGACCTGATGAAGGAGGAGAGCATTTACATCAGCCTGCTGGACCCGTTTAATGAACGCGAACTCATCGACAGGTTTATGACCAAAAAGACCAGCGCCATCAGCATGGAAATGATACCGCGCGTAACCCGGGCCCAGAAGATGGATGTTTTAAGCTCCCAGGCCAATCTGGCCGGTTATGTATCGGTCATTTTAGCCGCTGAACGGCTGGACAGGATTCTGCCGATGATGATGACGCCGGCAGGCACTATCTCACCGGCGAAGGTTTTCGTCATCGGGGTCGGCGTTGCGGGACTGCAGGCCATTGCCACCGCCAAACGGCTGGGCGCCCGGGTGGAGGCCTTCGACACCCGTCCGGTGGTGGAGGAGCAGGTAAAATCCCTGGGGGCGCGATTTGTTAAAATCGACCTGGGAGAAACCGGCCAGACCAAGGACGGCTATGCCAAGGCCTTGACCGAAGAACAACTGCAAAAGCAACGCCAAGGCATGGCAAAAATATGTGCCTCATCCGATGTGGTAATTACGACCGCCCAGCTGTTTGGCCGCAAATCACCCCGGATTGTTACCGAAGAAATGGTTCAGGGGATGCAGAAGGGTTCCGTTATTGTGGACCTGGCCGTGGAAGGCGGCGGGAACGTAGCCGGTTCTCAGCTTGACAAAGAGGTTGATGTGAACGGTGTGCTGATCATCGGTCTGGGGAATTTGCCGGGAAGAGTTGCGGTTCACGCCAGTCAGATGTTTTCTTCAAACCTATACAACCTGGTGGAAGAATTCTGGAACACTGAAGAGAAGCGGTTTGACCTGAACTTTGATGATGAGATTATCAAAGGCTGTGTGATCACCCATCAGGGTCAAATCGTCAATGAGATGATTGCCAAGCATTTTGCGGATAAGTAGTTGACTGGGTATTACAAAGTAATGGTGGCCAATGCAGTCGACTGGAGTATAAATTCCTGAAATGCCTAAATTGCACTAAAGTAACTTAAGTAATTTTCATCCGCACTCAGGCGGATTAGGCATTTCAAATAATAAAGGAGAACCTCCTATGTCAATCGGACTTTTGTTTTTTGTATTCGTACTGGCAATTTTCCTGGGAGTAGAACTCATCAGCAAAGTGCCGTCGCAGCTGCACACGCCCCTTATGTCAGGCACCAATGCCATTTCCGGCATCACCATTGTGGGCGCTTTAACCGCTACAGGTTCCGGTGCGGATCTGCTGGGGACCATACTGGGTACGGCGGCGCTCATTTTCGCCACCGTCAACGTGGTCGGCGGATATCTGGTGACCAACCGCATGCTGGCGATGTTTAAACTCAGAGGCAAGGAAAAGAAATGACAGACTACTCCCAAACTCTCATCGACCTGGGCTATATCGTAGCCTCTATTCTCTTTATTTTGGGCATTAAAATGCTCGGCCGCCCGGAGCGGGCGCGCAGGGGTAACATGGTGTCAGCCCTGGGGATGCTGATCGCAATCGTCGCCGTGCTGTTTGAGTGCTGTCTTGACTTTACCTGGGTCATTACCGGTCTGGTGATCGGCTCTCTCATCGGCGTGATTGCCGCCCGCACCGTCAAAATGACCTCGATGCCCCAGATGGTGGCATTGTTAAACGGATTCGGTGGAATTGCCAGTTTTCTGGTAGGATGGGAAAACTATCACAGCCAGCCCGACAACACCCTGTTCGTACGGGTGGCCGTAATGCTGGCCGTGCTGATCGGCGGTGTCGCATTTTCCGGCAGCCTGGTGGCCTACGGCAAACTGGCCGGAAAAATTTCCGGACGATCCATTCTATTCAATGGACATCGTTGGCTCAATGTCGGCATTTTTTTGGCCATCTTGATTTTTGGCGCTATTTTGATTTACTTCTCCCCCGGTCCTTGGCTGTATGTGGTGTTTATCCTTTTTATGGCCCTGTCCCTGGCATTGGGTGTCTTCGGGGTTATACCTATCGGCGGTGCGGATATGCCGGTGGTGATTGCACTGCTAAACAGTTATTCGGGTCTGGCCGCATGTGCGGCGGGCTTTATCATTTTAAACAACGTGCTTATCGTTGCCGGATCACTGGTCGGTGCCAGCGGCCTGATTCTCACCGGCATCATGTGCAAGGCCATGAACCGATCCCTGGGCAACGTATTGTTCAGCGGCCTTAAAGCCGTCTCGAGCAAAGAGGTGTCGACCACCGTTCAAGGTGAACCCAAACCGATCACACCCGAAGATGCTTATTATGTCCTGGAAGCAGCCGGATCGGTGGTTATCGTACCGGGTTACGGTATGGCTGTGGCCCAGGCCCAGCACGCCGTTCGGGAGTTGGGAGAAATACTTGAAAACAACGGTGCCGAAGTCCGGTATGCCATCCATCCGGTGGCCGGCCGTATGCCCGGTCACATGAATGTCCTGCTGGCCGAAGCCAATGTACTTTATGAGCAACTGGCTGAAATGGATGATGTCAACCCCATTATGGAAACCGTTGACGTATGCATCGTTATCGGCGCCAACGATGTCGTCAACCCGGCCGCCAGAGAAATGGAGTCGAGTCCGATTTACGGCATGCCGGTGATCAATGCGGACAAGGCCAAAACGGTAATGATCCTGAAACGCTCAATGGCTGCCGGATTTGCCGGTGTTGACAATCCGCTTTTTGTTAAAGAAAATTCCAGGATGCTGTTTGGGGATGCCAAGGCGACTGTCCAGCAACTGGTGGCGGAGTTTAAAGAAAGTTGATTAAGTTAGATGGTTCATATTGATTTAAATCCGTTAACTGACGCAACCCGGTCTACCTGTTCAACTCAGTCAACTTAATCAACCCAATCAACTCAATATACACAACGATCTTAACCATCCAAACGATCTAAACGAACACAACGATCTAAACGAACACAACGATCTAAACGAACACAACGATCTAAACCAGCCATGAAAAATAAAATCTCCCTGATAGCTGCGAAAATAAAAGAAGGCGGCAAGAACGTGGTCTTCACCGGAGCCGGTATATCGACTGAAAGCGGAATCCCTGATTACCGCAGTCAGGGTGGTATCTGGGATAAATTTCGCCCGGTTTATTTTGATGAATTCATGTCTTCGAAAGATTCGCGCGAGGAATACTGGCGCCGCTGGGTTACCCTTTACCAGGGGATTGTCGAGGCCCAACCCAATGCCGCCCACCTGTCGCTGGCCCGGCTGGAGAAAATGGGCCTGCTTCAGGCCGTGATCACCCAGAATATCGATGGTTTGCACCAGGCATCCGGGCTGGCTGATGAGAACATCATCGAGCTGCATGGCAATACCTGCCGTATCCGATGCATGAGCTGCCGCAAGATCACTCCCATTGACAGTGTACAACAGCGTCTAACTGCCGGGGACCTGGCGCCGGAATGCGAATGCGGTGGCTATTTAAAACCGGATACGATTTCTTTCGGCCAGGCCATGCCGGTAGCCGAAGTAGAAAAAGCCGCCGCCCTTTCGCAAGACTGCGATTTTTTCCTGGTTGTAGGATCAACCCTGCTGGTACAGCCGGCGGCTCACATGCCGGTTTACGCCAAAAATCGCGGTGCCTTTTTAGCGGTCATCAACCTGTCGGAAACACCCTGTGATGAAATGTGCGATGTACTCATCCGCGGTAAGGCCGGAGAGGTGCTTCAGCAGATTGTAAGGGAAGTTGAACCCTGAACCGCTAAACTTAGATATAAGCACCAAACATTTCAACCATTAATCTATTGATTATTATCACAATTATGATAACTCTCTTTCATCCTGTTGTAACATATTCGAATTTTGCATATGGCGATTTTGCATGGCAGACGAGAAAACCGGCATACCTCTCTTACGCACCAAGCTGCACAGACCCCGTGTCGCTCGCGCAGCGCAGGCGCTTGCGCAGCGTGTCGCTCCGTCTTTAGTATAAGTCGTTGACGCTGGCGATATTAGAGGCCAGAAATCAGAACAATGAAATGACAACTTAGCGTGAGTTTCTATTTTCATAAAATAGATAGTCCGCCTACGGCGGATTAGGCAATTTAGGCATTTCTAATTCATAGGCTTCAGGCTACGCCTCCGGCTACGACCCGACAGGGGGTGAAATTCACCGCTTTTGCATAAAACAACCTTTTCTTTTGTCCATTTCCTGCTTGTTTCTCTGCCGCTTTACCTTGTCGGGCAGGCCAGACAGGCGGCCAAACTCTTTCAATCCTTTTCCCAGGCGGACACCTCCACCACCCGCAAGTACGGCGGCACCGGACTGGGGTTGGCTATCAGCAAACGACTGGTGGAAATGATGGACGGCAAAATTTGGGTGGAAAGCGAGGCCGGCTGCGCAATCAGATTCCTGTGTACCGCTCAGCAAACAGATTGTTCAATTGGCTCAAGACTTTGACCTGGATGGTATTCAAAAATTGGCGGATGCATTAGATGCAAGCTAATTATCCAGCAACCGAATCAAAGTGCCAGGCGTGTGATCCCGGGGTAGTCATCAAAACCGGAATCAAAACTGAGGATGGTCTCAACTTGATTTCGCTCCATGATTGCCAGATGCACCGCGTCTCTGGCGGAAAGCCGTTGCGTGCTTAGCAGTATATCTTTAGCTCGCTCAACATCGGGTAGTTCCACTGCAAACACCTCGTCCACTACCCCCAGAATAGCCTGAAAAGCAGGTGATATCGCTTCCAGTCTATCAATTGCAGAATAGCGATGAAGAATTTCCTGAAGAACTTCAGCGTCCGTCACCAACCGTTCATCGTCAGCTATACAGCGCTCAAGAAGACTTTGCGCATCCACCTTGTGAGGATGCTCTGACCCCACCAGATACATAGGCACATTTGAATCGATAAATATCATAAGATGTCGTTTTTGAGATAGCCGCGTTCGATTTCCGCTAACATCTGCTGAATGTCACCCGATGGAAATTCATGGCGTACTGCTGCGCGAATTACTTTCAGCTTTCGCTCAGCATCCCCACGGGGTTCCTGTCGCCGCGCTGCTCGCAGCGTTTGTCGGACCCATTCCGCTACAGTAGTGCGATGGCGCTTTGCGATATCATGTATTGCATGCATCTCTTCATCATCAAGGATAACTTGAAGTCGTTTACTCATGCCATGAGTATAATTCACTCATTATCTGTAGTCAAGAGTCTATGTCATTTTTTTGATAAGAGTGTAGAAGGGGTCAAAGCCCTTGAATTGTGAATTAAATTAAGATGGTATTATGTAATTCACCGGAATGATTCAAATTAGTGATTCAAGGCTCCGATTTAGGGGACGGATTTAGGGGACGCCCTTTAGTTCTATAGTTTTGACGGATTTAGGGGACGCCCTTTAGTTCTATAGTTTTGGCTGACGTTGCTGACGGAACTGAAATTGTGAAGGGCGTCCCCAAAATATAGACAGAGATCAAATACCAGGCTGTCAACCCCAATCAATTTTAGTTTTTCGACCGTTCCCCTCACCGGTTCACCCTCCCAGATCATCCATTTTGCCGGATGATCTTTGACGCTGAACCAATTTTTTCTTGAAATTATCACATTCGTGCTCATGTTTTCTTTTCAGCAATTGGTTCGAAGTGGTTTTAAATTTTCCAAATGATGAGCAGATCGTAATAAGGAAAAACCCAATGAAAATCACCAATAATTTGCATGCCTTTATCTGGGAGTCGATGACCACCAACAATTGCAATGCCTATCTCATTGACGGCCCGACCCGGGTACTGATCGATCCGGGTCACAGCAAACTGTTTGGCCATGTGGAACTGGGGCTCAAACAACTGGGGCTGACAATATCCGATATAGGTCTGGTCATCTGCACCCATGCCCATCCGGACCACATCGAGGGAGTTCAGCTGTTCAAGGACAGCCCTGCCCTTTTCACCTTACACGAGGATGAATGGCAGTGGGCGGCGACGATTGGCAAGCAGATGAGTGCGGCTTTCGGAATTGACATGGATTCGATTGAACCCGATTTCTTTTTAAAAGAGGGTGATCTGACTCTGGATGGGCTAGAATTGAGCATTTTCCACACCCCCGGACACTCACCCGGCTCGGCAACCCTGTATTGGCCGGGACAAAAAGCATTGTTTACCGGCGATCTGATCTTTAAAGAGGGATTCGGCCGCACCGATCTTCCCGGCGGGGATAGCGCAACGCTCAAGGAAAGCATTAAACGCATGGCGGATCTGGATGTGGAGTTGCTGCTGTCGGGACACGGGGATATCATTGCAGGGGCCGAAGCCGTCCGCAAAAATTTCCAAGATATCGAGCAGTTCTATTTTGCGTACATATAGGATAGAGACCAGATGACAGAGGTCAGAGGTCAGATGACAGAGGTCAGAAGACAGAGGACAGAAGACAGAGGACAGATAACAGAGGGCAGAAGACAGAAGTATTTGAATTCGGAATTGGGAATGCGGAATGATGAAGCAAAGCGCAGAGAGCATAGCGCATAGAAGGCTGATGGCAGAGACCAATAACCAGCAACCAGCTGCCAGCCACCAGAGACCAGTGCCCAGAGACCAGTAACCAGTGACCAGCGACTATCAGCCTTAGCTGCCAACCAATCTATCTTTTTCCTGATTTAATTTTTGCTCGAATGCTGCGGTCAATGCCTGCGCTTCCAGGTGCCATTTTTCATCCGACTCCAAATTGGGGACGACAGCCGAACCTGAGATTAAATATTTTTGAGCCAGGCTTTCTTTCAGTGTTTCCATCCGGCTTTGCGCAGCTGTATGATACCCCGCCTGGTATTCATTGATAACATCTGCAATACCACCAGAATCCAAATGGCAACAATGTTCCAGCGCCTCGAACAGGGTCCGGTTATCCAGCCCCGGGTCCAGCCGATTAATAACATGGCCGGCCATGATGGTATTATCCGTCAGTTTATACTCTGTTTTTAATGCTTCGTAATCTCGCTGCAGCTGCTCCAGGGAAGATACGCCATCTTGATATTTTTGCACCATTCCTTTGATGCGGATTTCTATATCTTTGCGGATCTGCGCCTGCATCTCATCGGAACTCTGTGTAAGGTGTTTGGTTTTTTCCAAAACAAGATCTAACGTACTCTTAATTTCTCCCATCCGAGTATCCTCTTAAGGATTCCATGAATTTCGATTAGGAATCTTTAGTCTTTTTGGTAAAGATATTATCGCCTTTTGGAGTAATGGTTGGGAAGTAGGCCTCTTTTTACAACACTCCAGTACTCCATCACTCCAATACGCCAACTATGTTCAGACTCAGGGACTATGAGCAAACTTAAGGTTACCTTTTATTAATTGATGATCCGGCTCATTTAGCCGGTTGGAGGAGTCGATCCAATATCAGCCCATGAAAAATAGCACCTGCATTTGAGCTGAAAATCCACCCCAGATGCGTCAGACACATGGTACAAAAACAGATTCGCCAACTGTAGCCCGCAAACCAGCTGAATTCATCCGTAGCCGCTCCGGCATACCCGCAGCCTGTTACATCCTTAAAGCATCCGATCTCAAATACAACCCCATGGGGATTGGCAAACGTATGCTGGTGCGATCCCTGAATAACAATGCGTTCAACCGGCCGGGTGATCGCCTGGCGGCACTGGCGGCAAAGTATATATTTCTCCTCTTCCGGTGATTGCTCGGCGGCTTCTTCCTCAACGGTTGCAATTTCGCCTTCTTCATCCGGCTTATCGGAAGGAATACGAAAAAAATGAACACAGCTGCTTGCTGCTGAATGCATTTCTAAAACCTTAGTTCCAGACCTCGTTGAATAGTTTATTTGTAGTTCATTTAGTCCGTTTTTTCAGCCACTAACTATATCTTTTCAGCATGTAAAGCCGCATTATCAAGATTTGAACAGCGATTTTTTGAGTACGGCTTTCTCATAGGCCCCGATAATATCTCTGCGGGTGACGATGCCGACCAGTGCGGCAGGGTCATCGGGTGACACCACGGGCATGGTTGAAAAATCCTTGCGACTGATTTTTCCCAGGGCGGTATAAAGATCATCATCGACAGACACGGTTACGACATTTTCCGACGCCAGATCTCTGGCCACCACCAGACCCTTTAAATCTTCGTCAAATATAGCTTCGCTGTAATCGTTAAATGAGAGGATGCCGGCCAGTTTGTTTTCGGCATTGAGGACCGGGAAGCTGTTGAATTTGCTTTTTGAAATTTTATCGGTCATCTCTTCCAGAGCACTGCCCTCCGCGATGGTTTCGACATCACGGTTCATCACATCCTTAACGAACATGGATTTCAAAACATTGACTTCCTTGCCCTCTCTGATGTCGATCCCGCGCCGGACCAGTTTCAACGTATAGATCGACTCCTTCATCAGTTGGCGGGCGAATATCGTTGCCACAATACAGGACAACATCAGCGGAAGGATGATTTTATAATTGCCGGTCATCTCAAAAAGAATTAAGATAGCCGTCAGCGGCCCGTGGGTGGTGGCACTGACCACCGCCCCCATACCGACAAGGCTGTATGCCCCGGGAGAAGCCGTTATACCCGGAAATAATTGGTGGACCACTGCCCCAAAAAATGCGCCGGCCATGGCACCCAGAAAGAGAGACGGCGCAAAAATACCCCCGGACCCTCCCGAACCGATGGTAATCGAGGTGGCCAGAATTTTAACCACTGCCAAGACCAGGAAAAGCCACCAGGCCATTTTCTGCATCAGCGCCAGATCAATGGCACCATAGCCAACCCCCAGAACTTGCGGGAAAAACAACCCGCCGGCACCCAGGATCATCCCTCCGATA
>Ga0255055_10003098_pt1 | contig 11359 bp, 12 predicted proteins | sample JV7_2_27_MG_FD_188633 | JGI IMG/M metagenome (GOLD analysis project Ga0255055, IMG submission 188633) | Seawater microbial communities from Jervis Inlet, British Columbia, Canada - JV7_2_27 | ecosystem: Environmental > Aquatic > Marine > Inlet | place: Canada: British Columbia | collected... | reverse complement strand
GATAGAAACAGAGATCGTTATCATTGTCCCATATGCAAGGAAGAAACAACAGTTTCAAAAGTTATTATTAGTTATGCATTCAAACTTCTCTTACAAGAACTTATGAGCTTAGGAATAGCACCACACATTGAATTAGAAGATATAGCTTAACTCTTCTTTTTCTATTCTTTTGTTTTATATTTCAAAATACAGATTATATTTTTGATTCTAAGAACTCATTATATTCTTCATCGGTCAATTCTCTAGTATCGTAAATTTTGAGCTTTTCTCCAATAATCTTTGCTAAAAGGTGATAGCAAAATAATCTTTCTCCTCTATTTAGTACTCGAATTTGAAAATCAGTACATTCGCAAAAATTATCTTCTATTATTGTATAATTCTTGCTTTTACCTTCAACTTCCCATATGCTTGTATCGGTATCTAGAATTAATTTATGCAATTTCTTTTCTTTCAGAACCTTTGCGGCTTTCTCCCCTCTTGATTCAAAATATGAAATTATCTCATTTTCTATAACTTCGGAGAACTCCTCTTCATTCTTGATAAGTTTAAGCAATTCTTTTAGCAGTTGATTATCTGAAATGGAAGAATCTGGCATTCAAAATAAGATATAGAGTTAGTTTATTTTAGTCTTTCTTGTAATAGATAGGTGTTTCAAAATAAAACGTAAAAATTAGATGCTGGAAATTTTCTGAAATTCGGTTATTGTTTTATCATTACATCAGAAATATCGAATTGTCGAAGAACTAACTTTTTGACTTTATTTATATTCTTCCCGTTTCGTCCTATTGCCCTTCCTTTATCTCTATTATCCACTTCTACAGTTGCCGCTTTTCCATTTTTCCTTTCTAAAAAGGTTATTTCTCTAATTGAGATTGGAAGAAAACAATTTCGAATGAATTTACTTGGATCAGTGGAATATTCTATTATTTCTACATCTTTTGAGATTAGCTCTTTGAGTCTGTTAATATTCATTCCTCGTTTACCAATTGCCATTCCTGCTTGACCTTCAGAGACCACAAAGACAACCTTATTGTCATCTTCATCTAATATACAATCTCTGATAGTAACATTGACGATTCCTTGAAATATTGTTATGAATTGCATTTCTGATTGGGAAAACTTAACTGCAGGCATTTTATCCATCCATTTTATGAAGTTGAGTGTCATTTTTTAATTGCTTTTTCTTATTCTTTTAATAAATTAATTTCCTTAGAAATTAAGTAATCTTAATCTACCCTTATTTTCTCTTTGTATAAAATATTATTTAAACAAGTGTGGGTATGCATTATTTCTTCTTTATCGCCTTTAGAATATCACTATCTCCTGTTTCAACTATTGTAAGAGCAGCTACAAAATGAGGTCTTCCGCAGATTGTACCTAAATCTAAAGACGATCCTGGGAATTCGAGAATTGGTATCTCTGATAGCTTTGCATATCTATTTACATCTTCTTTTACAGCAATAGGACTATTATTTGCAATAATCACAAGTTTTGCTTGTTTATTTAGTAAAGCCTGTTTTGCAGATTCTGCTCCATAAGAAACTTTTCCGGTATCAACTGCTATTCTTATACTTCTGTTTAAGTCCATTTATCGTCACCATTTATTCTACTTGTTGCTCGTTTTATCCTTAAATTCTTAAATTTTTGCTCTTTAGAGTTTTCTGAAATTACCAAAATTACTGTTATTCTAGTATGATTTTGTTAATGTTTGTATAATTTCAATTTAGTAGATATTTCTATTAATCAGATTTCAATTGAACCCGAGAATAACACATCCCACGCTTTACTCCAGCGTTCTGGATGTGCTACATCAACCCAAAAAACATTTTTTGGAAATATATAAGCTTTCATTTGCTTATCTTTAATGAGAAGAGGCATAATATCACTAGAAATAGATTTTCCTTCTGAATCTATTAAATAATCCATAACTTCAGGTTCAAAAACATAAATCCCTGTATTAATGTATCCGCTTAATTGAGATTTTGTAGGTGGTTCCTCAAATTTCGTAACTTGGAGACTTGACAAATCATCAATATAAAAAACACCATAATCGGAAAATAATCCTTTTTCATTTGATTTTCCCATTAACTGGTAATAGTCACTAACACTTATTCCACATATGGTAGCAAGATTTTCTTTTCTATGGTTTTTATGATAATCTATTACATTGGATAAGCTAATGTCTGTTAAGATATCAGAATTCATAACTATAAAAGTGTCAGATACCAGATTTTTTGCATTATATATTGCACCCGCAGTATCAAGAGCTGTAGTTTCACTTACGTAACTTATATCTAACCCGTTCCATTTTTGTCCAAAATGTTTCATGATCTGGTTGCCTAGTTTTCCAATTAAGAGAACTATGTCTGTGATTCCACTTTTCGCTAGTAGCTCAAGATTATACTCCAACAGAGGCTTATATCCCACAGGAATCATTGCTTTTGGTATAGCTTCAGTTAACGGTTTTAGCATTGCTCCTTCTCCTCCAGCGAGAATAAACGCTTTTATTTTTCTTAATTCAAATTCTTTTTCAATTAATTTGATTAAAAAATCCTTTATTGAACCTGGGCCTTTCTTCTCCTTTATTGCATTCCAGATGCGTTCTGGGAATTCAACAGTAAATTTGTGAACCATTTGTTTCGACCTCAATTTATGATATCATTCGTTTCTACACAATTATTCTTTTTATTTGTGCACCTTTATTTGTTTTTTGTGCATCTTTGTTAAATTTATACTTTGCATATCTTAAAAGATTAACCTATTAGATATCACTCATAACCAATAGATTTTTTTAATTCTAGTAAGATAAACAGTTAGCTTTGCTTTGTAGGTGACTCTCCTGTCCAATCGAATTTCCACTACTAAATATGCACTTGAACGTTTGAAGAAGCGTCAAGAGATTTCAGACAAATACAATATTCCTATTGAGCAAATCCTTGATTTAAGTCTAGGCGATAATCTTTTCATCCCACCTTCTTTGATACAAAAGATTTTAGTTAAAGAAGTTCAATCCATAGATCCTAGAGATAGTTATCCCATAGATTATTTTGCTTTTATTGATGAAATTTCTCGTTTTATGGGTATTCAAGCAGATTCTATTTATGCAGGGTTAACACATAATTTGCTAATACAACAACTAGTTTTAACTGCTACAAAACCTAAAGATTCTATAGTTCTACTAAATCCAGATAAAGAGATATACTCTAAGATTGCTAAAAACCATTCATTAACAATTAATGCGTTAGAGCTTGCAGATGATTTCGAGTTAGATTCTGAAAGAGTCTTAGAGTTAGCAAAAGAAACCAAATCAAAAATAATCGTTTTTTCATCCCCTCACTACCCAACAGCAAATCAATTCAAAGAAGAAGAGATATTGACTATTGTTAAGAAAACAAAGATTCCGGTTATTATTGATGAATCATATGTTGAATTTGGTAAATATTCTCTAGTAAATCAAGTTCAGAATTATGATAATTTAACAGTGGTAAGATCTTTTTCGAAAGCATGGGGTTTGGGATCTGTTTCTTGCGCTTTTCTGGTTTCCAATCCTGATTTCATTAATATGTTAAAAGAAAGTTATTTTATCGAAGAAATACCCCCAATTCACTTATTAGCTTCAAATTACATTTTACAAAATCCCTATAAATTCGTTGAACTGATTAACAACTTCATTTTAGAGAGAAAAAGAGTTATTGAACATTTAAGAATGCTAAGCGGATTAAAAGTGTACAAAAGCGATACAAATTTCCTTTTTATTAAATTCAAAAATAATGTTGATGAGTTATACGAACAACTCTGCAGTAAAGGAATAATAATTCAAACCTTTTCGGATTTTGATTTTTTCAAAGATAGCGATAAATCATTCTTAGTTACACTTGGTGATATACACATCAATGACAGATTTATCGTAGCAATCATGGAATTACTCGAATCTATCCTTTAAATTCTTCTTGAAATTATGGGTTAAATGTCACGTTTCTTGATATAATATCTATTTACTGTATTTCCACATTCAGGACAAATTGATATTTTTGTTGAATATTTCTCTCCACATCCTTTACATTTCCAGAAATATTTTCTAGTAGTCTTAATTCTAAAATGAGTAGGTTTAAAGTTGATATCTGAGAAAGAACACACGTTTTGAATTGCATTATCATCACTAATCAGAGTTGAATTTGGATAATCTAAAGAAAGAGCTAATACTTGAATATCAATTTCTGATAATGAAGAAAAATCACCAGTTTGTTTTGCAATGGATATTATTCTTTTTATTGATTCCTTGGTAGGATGTGTATATACAACCTTATCATTTGATTCTATTAATTCTAAAGCAGTTCTTGATTGAGCAGATTTGATCTCGTTTTTAATTTCTTCTGGAAGCAAAATCTGACTATTCTCTAGTTGTATTTCTTCTGTTAGTGTAAAGTGTATAATCGCTGTAGAATCCAATATGTAATATTGGATTTTCTTTTCATTCATTTCTTCTTTATTCATCAAAATCATCAGGATTAAACTTTAGTAATTTTTCCCTTACACGTTTTACATAATTTTCAGAAAATCGTAAGAAGAGTATTTGATCATCAGATATGGTGATATCAATTGATTCTTTATATCCAATGCTGTAGTATGTTTTTCCATCAATAACAACATGTCCTGCTCGATATTCACTTAAATTTACTAGACTCAACTTAACATCTGAAGAGATTACCATTGGAAAAATTCTTCTGGAAATTGGACAAATGGGGACTAATGTTAAAGCGTTGATACAGGGCACGATTAGTGATCCCCCTGCAGAAAGGGAGTAGGCACTTGAACCAACACATGAAGCAATAATCATGCCATCACCATCCGAAGTATAAAGATATTGATCATCAATAGTGACTCTCAATGAAATTATTTGCCCGATTTTATCAGAAGTCACAATGACATCATTTGCAGCTGTAAAAGATGGAAAGTTTTCAGAAGAAACTTTTAATGCGTTAAACCCTTCGAAGAAATATTCATTTTTCTCAATTTTATCTATGGCAGTATCAAGCTCTTCTGGTTCTATCTCTGTTAGGAAACCAATTTTACCACAATTAACTCCCAATATTGGTACATTTTTCCAATTCGCAAAAGTTTTCAATATTGTACCATCTCCGCCAAAAACTATTACTAGGTCTAATTTTTCATTTTTATCTACTGGAAGAGTGTCTTCTCTTCTTAGTGCTAAAAAACTGTCCAAATAGACATCATATCCTTTATTTTGAAATTTTTGAAAAGCAGACAAAGCAAGTTCTTTAGTAATATTATGATTTGAGCTGGTAATCAAAATTTGGGAATCCTTTGTTATTTGTGGCATTTCATGTTAAAAGAGAGAGTGGAATTAAAAAAAGTTCGGTTTTTGCATCTTTTATTTTTGAAGCTTAGCTATAAAATACCCCAAAGTGTTATGTTTGCCAGGAATAAACCTTTGAACAGGATAGGTTCGTTTTTCATCCACTAATCTAATATCCGAAAAAACTTTGCTTTGTTCTTTGATTTTTAGATTAAGTTTTTCCAAAGCATAATCAATTACTTCTTCGTTTTCTTCTTCAGTTATCGTACAAGTTGAGTAGACAATCTCTCCTCCAGTTTTTAGCAGTTTATTGCTTGCAAATAAAATGGATTTTTGATATTGTGAAGTAGATTTAATAATACTTCTACTGCATTCCATCACCAAACGTGGTCTTAATCCCAAAGAGGTACAAGGAGGATCAATTAATATCTTATCAAATTTTAAAGTCCATTCTCTGCTTAATCTTGTAATATCTCCTACAACTGTTTCAATGTTCCTAATTTTATATTTCATTATTTTATCTTCTAACTTCTTCATTCTATTTCTTGATCTATCTACTGCTACAATCTTAGCTTTTCTGTTTGATAGCTCACTGAGATGTATAGTTTTATTTCCTGGCGCAGCACAACAATCCAATATCTTTTCGTCTGGTCTAGGATCTAAATTTACAGAAGTTAAATACGCTGGAAGACTTTGAAAATAGAGAGGGAGAGGGTGAAAATCCAGTTGTTCAACGCTTGGAACTTTATATGGCGACAAGAGATTTTTTGCTGCTATACCTTGTTTTTTCACAAGCATATCATGATGCTTCATTAGAGCTTGAGCTTCCGCAACAAGGATGTTTTTTTGATTTACAATCTTAACTAAATCTCCAGCTTTCACTTTATTTGCCCTTTTAACTCCAGGCACAAAAACATCTGATCCTTGATAAATCATTTCTGCTGCTCTATTTTCAACAACAATTTCCTTCAATGCTTCCGCTGCGTCTAGATCGAAACAACCCTTAGGTTTACTTACTATCAGATTTGGAAAATCTTTGTGAATATGTGCTTTAAATTCATGTTCATGTAGAATCTCTAACACTGTATCAATTACAGATAAATCTTCAAAAATATGAATTGTATAGTCTTCCATTGGAGTAACAATCTTTTCTAGATATTGCGAAGCTAAGGTTTTTCCAAGTAAGTCAGAGAAGTATTTTCTCATCTCTTCTGACATTAATGGAATATCTGACTTCACAATATTGCTTTTCATCTCAATTGACTTGAAATTCGAAATTAAAAACAATTTTGTTTCTGAATGGTGCGGGGAGGGAGACTCGAACTCCCGAACCACTAAGGACTAGAACCTGAATCTAGCGCCGTGTTGGCAAGCTAATAATAATGCGTAGCTTTTGACCACTTGGCTATCCCCGCATTGAAATCGTTAAATTAGAAAGGGGATTCTCTGAACGTTCTTCTTTCTAACAAGATATATAAACCATTGTATCCTATTTCTCTTGCTGGACTAATAGTCGTGGTTTTTATGAGTTTAAGACCTTATCTTGATTCTCTTAGGAAATCTGATTTACTTATTGAAATTAATAAGAAAGTGATGCTTGACAACGAGATAACACAATATCTCCAAACTAATAATGGTAAAGCTGTTTTGTTTAATGATGTAGATAGTTCTGATTATCCCTTGGTAGGTAATATTCTTTCTTCACGTGATCAAATCAAGAAAGCTCTAAATGAAGAAGTGAATTATTTAGACGTCTTTCAACAAGCACTTGTTCATCCGATAGAACCCACTGAAAGTAAAGAGAGTCTATCTTTTCAAAATGATAAAAAAGCAGATTTATCCGCTCTTCCCATCCCCAAATTCTTCCCAAGTGACGGTGGAAAATATTTAACTTCAGGAATTGTTTTTGCTCAGTTCCCTTCAACACAAACCTCTAACACTAGCATTCATCGTATTATGATCCTTAATTCTACTAAAGGAGCAATTCGTATTGTTCCCAGAGATTTACATAACATTTTTTCTGCTAATTGCAAAGAGGGTTTAGACACACCCATTGCTGTAGTTGTTGGTTACCACCCTGCTTTAGCTCTAGCCGCATCTTCTCCTACATCTATGAGGGAGTCTGAATTACCTATTGCTAATGTTCTGATGAATGGTTCTTTGACTCTCTCAAAAACCCCCATTTACGAAATAGCTGTTCCTACCGATGTTGAATTCATTTTGGAAGGTAAAATTCTAGCTTCCGAAGAAACCGCTGAAGGTCCTTTTGTTGATATCACTGGTACCTCTGATGATGTTCGTCAGCAACCTGTTATTGAATTTGAGCGCATCTATCACCGAGACAATCCTATTTTCCAAACCATTCTTCCTGCTTATGATGAGCATTTCATTCTTATGGGTTTTCCCCGCGAGGTCAAGATCCACAATCGTATCAGTTCTCTTGTTCCTAGCGTTCATGGTGTTTATCTTACTCCTGGTGGTAGTGGCTGGCTTCATGCTGTTATTTCCATCACCCCCCAGAACGACGGAGATGGTAAACAGGTCGGTTTAGCTGCTCTTGAAGCACACCCTTCTCTCAAATGGTGCACAGTCGTAGATGAGGACATAGACATTTACAATAGGATGGCAGTTGAATGGGCAACAATAACCAGAGCAGGGGCGAATGATATAACGATAATAGATAATGCAAGAGGATCATCATTGGACCCATCAAGAAACAAGAAAGACAACACAACAATAAAAGTGATAGTGGATGCAACAAAGAAAGGGGAGAAGGAGAAGAGAGGATACGAAAGAATAATACCATTTTAAAAAAGAAAAAAAAAGAAAAAGGGAAAAAACATAGAGTGGAAGAATCTTGCCACATAACGAATAGAACTTGTGGTAAGATTCTTGTAGCTGTATTTTTTTTAATTAGTGTGCTTGAAAAAAATATTTAAAGAAACCTTTGTGATATTCATTAGAGGTTAAACTATGAATTTGATGAATAATGTGTCAGACATTGATCCTGAAATTGCAGATGCTGTTTTAAGAGAGTTAAAACGTCAGGAAGAAGGCATAGAACTAATTCCATCTGAAAATTATACTTACAAAGCTGTTCTTCAGACTATGGGTAGCGTTTTTACAAACAAATACTCAGAAGGATATCCTAAGAAAAGATATTATGGTGGAAATGAGATAGTTGATGAAGTTGAAATAATTGCTATAGAACGTGCAAAAGAACTCTTTGGTTGTGAACATGCAAATGTTCAACCCTATTCAGGTTCTCCTGCAAACCAAGCTGTTTTCTTTGCACTATTAAATCTAAAGGATAAGTTTCTTGGTTTCAGTCTTACTTCTGGAGGACATCTCACCCATGGAAGTCATGTAAACTTCTCAGGAAAAAATTATGTTTGCGTTAGTTATGATGTTGATAAAGAAACAGAATTGCTAGATATGGAAAATATCCGTAAGCTGGCAATAGAAGAAAAACCTAAAATGATTATCTCAGGATTAACAGCTTATCCTCGAGAAATTAATTTTAAGGCTTTTCAAGAGATTGCTGAAGAAGCTGATGCATATCATTTAGCTGACATTTCTCATATAGCTGGTTTAGTTGTAGGTGGTGCTCATCCAAGTCCATTTCCATTTACAGATGTAGTCACAACTACAACTCACAAAAGCCTAAGAGGACCACGAGGAGCTATAATAATGTGTAGAATGGAAGATCGACTGCATGATATTCATCATCCAAATAAAAAGACAAAAAATGGAGAACCTTTCAGTCTCGCACGTTTAATAGATTCTGCTGTATTTCCTGGACTACAAGGAGGTCCTCATGATCATGCTACAGCTGCTAAAGCGGTAGCGTTTAGAGAAGCTCTTAAACCAGAATTTAAGGAATATGCAAAACAAATTGTTAAGAATGCTAAAGTTTTAGCAGATGAATTGATGGCTCTTGACATAAAACTTGTGACAAATGGAACAGATAATCATCTTATCCTCATAGATCTACGACCTGAGGATTTGACAGGAAAAGGAGGACTTATCCAGAATGCTTTAGATGAAGCAGGAATTACATTGAATAAAAATACAGTTCCATATGAACCTTCAAGTCCTTTCCACCCCTCAGGACTCAGATTAGGTACCCCAGCAATTACTTCAAGAGGTATGAAAGAATCTGAAATGAAAGTTATAGCTGAAGGTCTAGCAAAAGTCATAAAATCTAAAGGAGATTCAGAAGTAAGTGCTCAAATAAAACATGACATTTTGGAACTTACAAAACAATTTCCATTATACCCAGGATTATCTATCCTTAAATAAATGAGAATTTAGGAGTTTAATCTCCTTCTACTCTTTTTCTTCTTCTATAATTAGTTCGTTCTCAATTTTATTAACGATTTTCAACAATAATTCGTTAGATGCGTCTTTTAAACTAAAAGAAATTAAAACCAATCTTTGTACTTTTGTTGCTAATCTTTCACCTATAATCCTCACGAAATGTTCATCTTTTGTACCTGTTACAAAAAGTGTAGATGCTGGCATAATAGATGTACTTGGAACCGAAATTCCAAAAACCCCTAATCTAGGTATTTCTTCATAGATATAAACTGATAGAGCGTTTTCGAGAGAAACAGTAATAGTTTCAAATTTACGACCATCGATTTCGAAGCTGAAAGATTTAGATATTTCATTCATTATTGATAGATTAGCTACTTATGTCTATTAATTTTGTCTAGGTGTAGTTCTGAAATAACTCAGTCAATACAGAATCCAGTTTCACCAATTGTGTTATAATTCGCATAGTATTCTTTTAAGCAATCCAATCTTTCATTATCCGCCTTTGCTTGTTCAAGCTCAAATGCCATTAACAAGTTGCTGGCAAGCATACAAACAGTAGCAGGACCACTTCCTCCAGGAACCGGAGATATATAACTTGCTGTTTCTTTTAGATCATCAAAATCTACATCTCCAATGAGTTTTCCGTTTTCGAAGTTCACTCCGACATCTATAATTACAGCATTTTCTTTTATCATGCCTTTTCTAATCAAATGAGGACTCCCTACTGCAGCTATTAGAATATCAGCTTTACGAGTATGTTCTTCCAAATTTTTCGTTCGAGAATGACAGATGGTAACTGTAGCATTCTCTTTAAGTAGAAGATGAGACATGGGTTTCCCTACAATCATGCTTCTGCCGACTACAACTGCATGTTTACCCTCTAATGGAATTTGATAATATTTCAGAAGTGCAAGTACACCTAATGCTGTAGCGGGAACTAAATTAGGAAGAGCTTTTGCCCACGCATATACGTTTTCAGGAGATAAACCCTCAACATCTTTACTTGGAGCTATGCTTTCAACAATCGCATCAGTGTCTATTTGAGAAGGCAAAGGCATCTGGACAAGAATTCCATCTACAGATTCATCACTATTTTGATTTTCAATAAAATCAAGAAGTTCTTTTTGTGAAATATCTCTAGGAAGACGAAAAACTTCAGATTCTACACAAAGTTTAGAGAAAAATCTTTCCTTTAGTTTTATGTATGACTCAGAAGCGGGATTAGTACCAACCAATATTGTCGATAATTTTGGAATTTTTTTGTACATCTCTGTAAAAATACTACATCTTGGCAGCAGAACTTTCTCTAAATATTCTTGTGAGAACAATCTCCCATCGATTATTTTAGAAGAATCAGCTATTGTGTTCATTGTTTTCACGTTCTGTGTTAATGATTCTTGAACCAGTTAATAAATTCTAAGAAGTTACATTTTTCAAAAAGAAATCCAATGATTTGTTTAATTAAGAATTCTCTAGAAAGAATAAATTTCATTAAAAGGAAAATTTAGGTTAAAAATCAAAAGGTTTTTATCAACTAGAAAGGGAAAAGGGATAAGATTACTACACTAGTGTAAGGTAGAGTAGGGATTCAAATAATTTTTGAGGTTAAAAAATAAATGAGCTCTGAAAGCTATAAGACAATTAAAGGAATTCGATTCGGTTTGCTAGAGCCAGATCTTATCCGAAAAATGTCTGTTGAGCGTATAATTACTCCTGACACCT
>Ga0255055_10003095_pt1 | contig 11363 bp, 5 predicted proteins | sample JV7_2_27_MG_FD_188633 | JGI IMG/M metagenome (GOLD analysis project Ga0255055, IMG submission 188633) | Seawater microbial communities from Jervis Inlet, British Columbia, Canada - JV7_2_27 | ecosystem: Environmental > Aquatic > Marine > Inlet | place: Canada: British Columbia | collected... | reverse complement strand
CATCAAATTCTTTTTTATCTCTTCCAATAAGATTGAAGAAAGCAAAGAATTCAGATTGTACTGATACTTCAGAGCCTACAGAATATGCACCAATCATATTTTGTAAGAGTCCCTTGTTATGCACATATCCACCTAATGATAAATCCCACTCTGCTTTAGATGGCATATAGCCACCAAGCGTATTTTCATTTGGTGTTCCAACTAGTATATAGCCGCCCAAGTTTCCGCTAACTTCTGGAATTATACCAGATGTATAGCCACCTAATGTATTTTCGTTTGGTGTACCAACTATTAAGTATCCTCCTAACATGCCACTTGCTCTAGTTGTGTCTAAACCAAATGAATATCCGCCAGTTTGTATACCAGAATAAGCAGTTGCTATAGACATTAAGCCAGAAGAATCAACATAGACTCCTGATGCTTGAGCTGGACTTAATGGTCTATCAAATGCTATTACTTCAGCCAGTCCTCCATATAAAGAATATTGAGTTCCACCAGCCAAACTTCTAAAGAATCTAAAATATTCATCGACACTTCGTCCAAATACTCCTGAAAAAGAGGTTGGAGATGATTTGCCACCGAATATTCCAGAGATACATTGATAACTTGCAGAAGTTGCAAAGTCATATGTATTCATTACATAAACCCACTTATCTAATGGAATGACTTCTAATGAAAGAGGTGTTATTGGATTATTGGCAAATGAATTTGTTGGATTAAAATATGTAGTATGACCAACATAAGAATTACCTATTGTAGTTGTCCATGGTCCTGCATTATTACTAAATCCAGCATATCTTGAACTATTCGTAAGTCCGCTCGTCTTAATCCATGCTCCTACTGTATATCCTTGATTCCACCATTTGGCAATTCGTTCTGGTAATAATACTCTATGGACAGCAAGATATCTACTCGCGTCAAAGCCAAAATTATAACCTAATCCACTACCAGTTGTAACAGAGGGGCCATCTACCATTTTCATGAAGACATGGTCATATTGAGCAATATTACCAGATGTATGTACTGTTATATCATTAACTGTATCTTTAAATTTCCACTGGTCTTGTCCCTCTTCGGGTGTTCCGCTTGTGTATGCGTCTAGCGGCATTCTCCAAATTAAATTAGGGTGTGATTCGTTTACTCGGGGAACAATTGTTGCTGGAGATACTCCGCTTGTATATGCATTCCATTCTGGAATAGTAAATGCTCTTCTGTTAAAGAATCTTATATCTTCCATAGAACCTTTAAAGTGGCCAGATGGATTATTACCATAATCGGCTGCACCTATATGAACAACGCCAGAGCCCCATTTAGTTGATGGTACCGCACTGTCTATATAATATGAATCTACTGTATTTACATCTATTTGATTATTGGAAAAGAATGTAAAGTGTGATTTTGACGAACCCCTGCCTCTATATGTCATTCCAATATTATGCCATTCACCATCATCAGGAACAAGCCCACTTTGGCTACTGTTTACGCCATATACAAAGTTTCCTGTATATCGCTTCCATTGCACAAAGAATCCACCTGATGGATTAATGCCCCACATCCATTCTTCATCCCATCCAACTCTATTCCACTTGGACATAATGATACGCTCTTGGTCTAGTGAACCTGGTTCAATTTTTACTCTAACCTGAATTCCCCAATGGGCAAATGTACTGTTTGTACCTTCTCCATATGGCGCTTCTGGGCCGTGTAACCCTGAACCCTCCCACCATTGCATATAAAAACAATCATCTATGCCATCAAAATCAACTCCACTACTTTGAAAATATCCAGCAACCTGCGTTGGGCTGCCAGAACTATTCATATGATTTGGACCTTTACTATCTAATCCACTACCACTACTGATATCATCTAATTTCCAGTGTGAGATAAATCCAGTATCTTCTTGATATAAAGAAAAGGCGCAAGGATTAACTGCCGTTATATCGGCCAGATATTCATTACTATATGTGGTGGGGATTGTGGTCTGGGGCATTATTTAATTCCATAGTCCATTGTAAAAGGGCATAATATTAATTTACTATTATCTTCAAAATCAACATTAATCCAATTAACGTCATTTTTAATTTTATTGGAAGATGCTAACCAGAAAGAAAGCCCTGAGACGGGGTCTAGCTGTTCTCTAATATATATTATAGTGCCACGGCCTGGAACATCTCCAATGAGCCTAGCGGCGACTGTGCTGTCTGCAATGGCCACTTCTACGGAGTCTCCTTGACGAACTTTAAGGAAAATACCTGGTTTCCTAATTAATCCTGCTGTGGCGGTACCATATATTCTAAGAATCTTCTTCTCCAGGCATTCTGGAGGTAATTGATATTTACTATCTTCCCATATAATGAAATCATCTTCTACTTTAAACATTGGTCCTATTCCTAAAAAAGTAGCAGAGAGCCTAAACTCTCTGCTACTATTATACACTTCTCAGTAATTGAGAATGCTATTAAGTGGTTGCTAAGGTCCAGGGGTCCTGTGGTGCGAACTCACTTAAGGCGAGACGACTAAGAACTGCTCTGGCTGCAAAAGCACCAGCCTTACGGTCAGTGTAACGTGCTATCGTGCGGCCAAGGTGCATCTGAACGACATTGATGTTGTTAGCTGCTGCGCCACCCGATAAACCACTATTCATATTCGTAGGCATGATTATTCACTTTCTAAAAAAAGGGAGAAACAAGAAGGGCCAATACGGTGGGTTCAACTCAAAAAATGTGAGGAACCAACGCACCGTTCGCGCAGCGACTCTGTATTCTTATTATACACGTATTTTGAAGAAAATGTTCGAACTAGTGGTCTGCTCTTTCTACATAGAGAACACGCCACCCTTCAAGAAAAAAGATATTGAACCGTGGACACCTCGTCAGAGGCTATAGTATAAAAGGATAGGAGATACAAGAGAAAAGGACAAAACTCAGAATCTCCCAAGATAAAAATAATCAATAAGTTGAGATGGTTGGCCTAAGCGAAGTAAACTTCTTAAGGTCTATAGGAGATAAGGGATTATCTGTATGGCACAATGATTCGTTGCATACTAATCCAAGTTGAGCTTTCCGATGTCCAACTCCACCCTCCATCAACCTGATTTCCATTGGCATAGTTTTTGTATCCAAGCGCCCATGTCGCTCCAACGGCTTCTGCTCCACTAAACTGACCACTCGCAGCAAAAATGATATCACTTGGAAATGAGGCAAACGAATTGAAAGAAGGCACTGCAAAGTAATAAACTACCAGGCTTTTCTCAGTTATACTCATATTATCAGCAGTCATTGACGCTGATGCAATAGTCTGGTACCCGGAGACAGATGGAGCAACTCCTCCTATTATTCTAACAATAGTTGATGTTATATCATTATTATTATAATCATTTGCTTTCCACCTATAAAGCAAACCACTGGCATCTTTTGCATCGAAGAACTTATAATATGAATTTATATCTGGTATTGCATCGGGCTCGCTAAGAGATGTCCATTCTGGAGGTTTTATCCAATTGTCAGCATTATAATTTGAAATAGTAATAAAGGCTAGTAGCAACTCTCCACTATTTGCAGTTGGGGATGTTGTCCAAACATCATTCTCCCAGAAATGATATCCACTAGATATACTCTCGCTGTCTGGATATGACCAGTTTCTAGGATAATTAGGATATCCCTCTGGCGTAAGATATGATGGAGACACTTGGTTATACCAATCATATGTTACTCTAAATACCATATTACCGGTTCCACCAACTCCGTATCTACCTAGTGCCATTCCACTTGGAACACTTAGACCAAGATACACGAACTGAGAAACTGAGGTGTCTAATTGTCCTTGAAGTATAGCAGTCTCATCATTTTGATTATATATATTACCTTGTGTTGGTAGCGTAGTTGGCATTGTGTTGCCCGCTCCAGATGGTAGTGTTGCATTATAAATCCAAGTTCCTGATGCTGCATATTCAATATATCCGCCAGTGTCTAGTGCTGTTCCGCTTGGCATCCATAGACGAAGATTAGATACATAGTATTGTGTTTCCGTATTCAAAAAAGAGAAACATTGAACTTGTGCTGCATATGTATCTTCTAATGCAGAGAAGTCAAGAACTGTATCTTCAAACTGCATTGCTAGTGCTTCTGATGTTCCCAGTGTTTTAACAAAAGATATAACGCCACTCGATACATTCCTGTAACCAACAGGAGATGTTTCCTCAGTAATATCCCACTCATAGAATGCTAGAGATGGAGTTGTTTTATATCCGTATATGTATGAACCTAATACACCAGAAGTTGTTGCCATTTTATTCCTTAACTAAAGTCATAAGTCATCCTATAACGGAATCCGCCATTTCCGGGACCTCCGTAAGTTCCCACGGGTACGTCTGTATTTGTGAACAAATCAACATATAGATATTGAGAACATCCTGATTCCGCAATTGCTTGAATAAATGTATCTTGTTGTGTACTAAAAATATTCTGTGTTGTTGGAAGGCTTACTGGAACTCCAGATGAAGCATCTCCCAATGCCTGACCTGCCTCAAAACCAACTTGTGCATTATATTTAAAGTTATAGTCTCCAGTTCCCCATGCGCTTACTGAGGATAAGTAAAATCTAAAGTTAAAGATTTGTGAAGCATCTCCCAGGGAAGTTGGTCTAAAGAAACAGAGTTTTGTTCCAGCATATACACCACTGGTGGTGATATTGAGCGTACCAAAATCAAGATGACCTGATGTACTTGTATCAAGAAACTTAGTAAAGCCCGTCATACCAGCGCCTAATTCGCGGGTTCCAGATGGGTCTGATACGCTGTCTAGTTGAATAAAGTCAATTTGTGGATTAGCCATCAATTCTCCTATGTAACTGGATTAAGTATAATGTCTGTATTCGCTTCTTGAACAGTCGCGAGGTCGACGCTGAATTCGTATACAACAGTTGCATTAGCCGTTAGGCTCAATTTATCATGTGATTGGTCCTTTGATAGTAACCTTAAAGTAAGAAACTCTGAAGGATTGGGCCTCTGCTGATTCATTAAATCTTGTATATGTGAGATTGCTCTATTAGTATCTGCAACTGCATCATTAGTATTCTCTGCCCTGGAACTTGCCTGCATTCTATATTGACCAACCGTTGGTGTTCCAATGTCCTGTACAATATTTCCTAAACGTCTATGTGGAATAGTATGAGATTGTTGCATTCTAATTGCATCTGTTCTTTGAATAGTTATTGATTGCTCAACAATACCAGAGGGTAGATTCTCGCCTGGGTCATCCGTATAGGAGACTGCATAGCCAACTGTGCCTAAGAATCTATTCTCAGTAATATTATAGGTAATTGCTTTTGTTGCTAGTGTTCCAGATGCACCATATCTTCCATATACTTCATCTGCTTCTGCATAGAGATACGGTTGAAGTGCATTAATCCAGCCACTTTGTGCGTTATAGAATCCACCATATGGTTCATCGGTACCATCGGTTCGTGGATAACCTTCGACTGAACCATTAATATTGATTGTTACAATGCCTTCTTTTGTCTTATCATATCCATATGTACGACCATCTGAGAATGGCACTGTACCAGATACAAAGACAAATGACTCAGTTATTTCGTATGAACCATCTTCAACACTTACGTTCTCTGACCGCGTTCTTTGGAACTCGAATATAGTTGAAGTGTCACCATCAACGTCACCTGGAATTACATATGAAGGATAGTTGGATGGTACTGCAGATGTTCCTAGCCTAGAGTCTACAAATGCCTTTGCATTGGTTAAGGCATTCGATACACCGCTTGTATTTGTATTGATTCCTTTTGCACTAACACTATGTTGAACAACTGTAGTTAATCTATCACTATTCTCATTAAATTGCCAGTTATCTGTTGCATTCTCAACAACACCAGATACACCCGATGCAGCACTCTTTGCAATTAAATTAACCTCATAATTGAACCTATGAAACTGTGTTACTTCTTCTGGAATTCCAATAGACTCTACAAACGGATAGATACCAGATGTAATAGTGGTACCAGATGGTAACGTTTGTGAACCGGCACCAGCTTTAATTACTAACTCTAGACCATCCTGTGCAAAGATTGTTTTTAAATCTTCCATCTCCGTAACAACGTTCTCATATCCCATATTATCATTATTAATATATACGCCACGCAGTGACCATGTGTCTTCAACAGATAGCGCCGAATCATCGGCAGAACGATTTGTTTTACGACTAAAGTCAATAAGTGGTGCTGGATATAAGCGCTGTCCACCATAGTATAGTTCTACAGCAGCATCTCCAAAATTAGATGGTGAGGATATTACGTCTGTCATTTTATTCCTTATCCGCCCAAGGCTGCGTTTCCACGCAGCGTTCCATTCTCAATACTATTCTGAAGTAGTTTGTTAATCGTTTCGCGCAGCGACTGTAGTTGAGACTCTGTGACGAAGCCCCTTTCTTCAATGCCTGCTAACACTGCATTAACAGTTTCTGTTACTCCAGTTAGTTCAATCTTTTGATTGTTATCAATTCTAATCTCAGCCTTGACACCACTAAGTCTACTCGTTGCAATATTAGTTAACTCTGTGGCTAATAACTGAGTAGCCTCTGTATTGCTCACAAGACCAGTTATCCAATCGGCGCCAATTCTTGTTCGAAGCTCTTGAATCTCATTCCTCAATTCATTATTTGAGTCGGAGATTGCTTTACCAATAGTCTGCAATACTTCTGCACCCGCACTTCCTGGTGTCGTTAATGCTGCTGGTAAGCGCCTTTGGTCTGTTTGTAGCTGAGTATCAGCCTGTAAACTACCAACTTGAGATGCCGTTCCGCTTAGAATGTTAGCCGTTGTGGCCATAAAGTCTTTCATGAGAGTTTGTAGTTCAATTTGTCGCTTAAGTGGGTCTTCAATAGTCTTAGTTAGAATATCAACCTGTTGCTTGAACTCATCTCTGTATTGACCTAATTGAGTATTTATTGTAGTCGTAACTTCACGAATATTCTTTTGAATAGCAACTGCATCTTGTCTAGCCTGAGATAATTGACTCTTTGCAATTGTTACACCTTCGCGAGCCTCTGCAACCGCTGCGAGCGCATCTGCACGACCTTCTTGCTGTGCTGCTAATTGTGCCGTATTAGTATCTGCTACTTGTCTTGTTAAGTCGGCAACTGTTTGCATTGTAGCACTTAATCTTTCTATGCCAACTTCTTCTGCTTCACCAAGTGCTCCGCCAAGTAAAACTTCTTTAATTTCATCAGCGGTTAATCCACCAATACCAACACCGCTTGGTAGTTGTTCAAGCGCTGATAGCATGCTTTGTCTTACATCTTGTGGTAGTGCAATAAGAGCTGAACCGAATTGATTTAGTTCACCCTGGTCTAAGCCACGGAAGCTTTGAATATTGCCTTGGAACTGACCAACAACCTGTTGAATTGCAGCAAGACCTTGTACGAATGTTTGTCTATCTTCTGCGCTGCTTGCAAAGAATCTTTCTGCTTTACCTTTAGTTTCTTCTAAGAGTTGTGAGAAGATACTTAGTTGTTCTTGTGCTGCTTGATTACGAAGTTCTGCTAGTTTCTGTTCTGAAGCACCAGCAGCCTGCGCTGAAGTAATAACCTCATCATAGGCTCTAGAAAGTGCGCTCGCTTGGTCACGTAATCCAAAGAATGTTCCCATTACCTTCTCTGCTTCGACTGAAGCTGAGGCTATCCCTAGAGAAAAGTCAGCGAATGCATCTGCACTAGCCTTTACAGAACTAACTAAAGCATCTCTTGCGCTCTTTAGTTGAGTAAGAGCAGAATCAAGTCCACCTCTCTTACTTTTAATTTCATCACCCGCTTCGGCTAATTTACTACGAATAGCATCAGATAAACCTTGTTGTGCTTCAAAGATACTTCTTGTTACATCCTTAAGACTACGAGCAACGTCGAGCAATCCCTTTGCACCAGAAATTCTTTCATCTTGTAAACGCTTTTCAGCTTCTAGAATTCTTGCAGAACCTTTAACCGTCTCAGTTGTTGCTTGAATTTCTGCTAGCGCAAGTTGCTTTTTTAATTGAGCAATTTCTCTAGTATTTGAAAGTTCTGCTTGATTATTTTTATCTAATTCTGCACGTAATCTTCCTAGATTTTCTCTTTGTGTATCACTAATACCACCTGGAGTAGTTTCAATTTCTGCAATTGACTGTCGTAATGAAACATCTCTTGAAGCAATAGCTTGTTGGCGGATACGTTCTAATAAGGCTAATTCTTCTCTTAAGCCACTTAATCTCGTTTCTATTTGTGCTCGTGTAATCTCGGCTTCTAATCTAGCTGCATCAGGAGCATTAAGGCCACGCCCACCTGCTTGTGACAATGATGTGATTGCACTAGCAAGGTCTAGTTGAGCATTTTTCATTGCTGTAGCGTTATTAATTCGCTCTCTACCAACTTCTTTTTCTAATGCTGCATATCTTGTTACTTGTGATAAGCGTTGTAAACCATCAGATAAAGTTTGCTTTAAAATAGCAGCATCCTGCTTACGAATTTTTTCACCCAATGTAGCAGCCGGGTCTTCTTCTAATGCATCTAGTTCTTTTCTTGCTGATATAATAAGGTCAGTATTATCTTTAAGTGATTTAGCTAAATCTTTCAATTCATTTGGTAAGGTAAAACCACCTTCATCAATTTGTGCCTGTCTTGCACGGAATCCTTCATTAGCGCTTTTTAATGTCTTTTGTCTTGCTTCAATTTCTTTTCTTGCAACTTCAATAACAAGGTCACGTTCTGCGTGTAATGCTCGCATACGAGCGCGTTGAGAATCTAACTCAAGACGAATTTGGTCTGTTAAACCTTGTCTAGTACCTCTACTTACATTGATTAATTCACCTTGTGCTAAAACTATATCATTTAACTGTTTTACAAATGCTGCATTAATAATTAATAGTGCTTGTTTATCTTTAATTTCTTGCTTAGTAAGACCTGCGAATTGTGTTGCATTTTTAGTTAAACCAACAATTCCTGCCTCTACTGCAACTATAGAAGCTAATGCTGCACCAGTATTAATTGCACCCTGAGCACCTCCAGGTAATCTACTACCTAAATCACCTCTTGCAATTGCTACTTTAAATAATTCTCGTCTATTTTTATCTAGTGAACTAATAAGTGTTCTGTCGCGTAATAATATTGCTTCTCGTAGTGCTGCTTCTAATTCTGGTCTATCTTTACCAACTTCTACAATTTGTCTGTTAATACTATCTTCAATATTCTTTAATAGTGCTTCTGTTCCTGCGCCGCCTGCAAGCGCAACACCTCGTGCCTGTCCTGCAGATTCTAATGTTGCTACATTTAGAATATTCTCAAGCAGACTAGCAATACCTTGTATGTCCTTAAGTGCAAGATTACCTTCTCGCACATTTGCCACAAAGGCATCTAGTGCTCTAGTTGACCTTTCTATTAATAATACTCTCTTTTCTTCAGCATTAGTAGTGTCTTCAATTATTTTATCTAATACACCAAGAGATGCTGTTAACTTAGTAGCAGTTGTTGCTGGCTTGCCAGTAACGGCCCTTTGCATTATCTCATTAATATTCTGTGCTATAGAACCTTCGCCGCCAATACTTGAAAGAGCACTTTCACCACCCGCCTTTATTCTATCACCCCATTCTCCTATATTAGAAGCAATAAAACCAAGTCCAGCGCCTATTGCCGCAACACCCGGTCCAAAGAGTAATAATTGACCAAAGTTTTTAGCTATTCCTGCTAAATCTTTTTCAAGACCAGTAGTATTTTCTTCAATCATGCCAGCAAATGTAGATATTGCAACAGATGCACCTAATGCGTTTACACCTAATGGTGCAAAAGAATTTCTTAGTTTATTGGCTCCTATCCTTAATTTATTAATACCTTTGGATGTTTTGTTAACTATTGCGAGAGATGCACGAGAACTACCAAAACCACCAGGCGCTCCAGCTTGACCCAATCTTCCAATGGTTGCTTGACGCCTTTGAACACCCTCATCTCTTTGTTTGGAAAATCTACCAGAAAATAATTGATTTCCTAAAAAGGCCACACCACCCAAACCAATCGCACCACCTAAGGCACCAGTAAGATTAGGAAGAACTCTACTTAATCCTTGAACAATTCCAACTAATCCTTTGATTTTTTCGAAAACTGGAATTGCTACATCATCTCGAAGAGTAGTAACAAACGCATTCCATGATTGTTTAATTTCATTAAGAATAGCGACTACTTTTTTCTCTTCTTCTGCTAACTTACTAAGTTGTCTTGAGAATCCCTTTGCTGCTTCTTCTCCTAATTCTTGACCTCTACCACCTTCACCAAGAACTGCTAAGAAGGCTTTACCTAACTCAGCCTGTCTAATACCGAATACTTTACCTAATACTTCACCTGTTTTTGAGCCAGATAGTCCTATTAGTGCTTTTTGTAAATCTTCTAAAAGAGAAATTGGGTCGCGGAGTTGACCATTAAAGTCTTCCACTGCGATACCTAATCTTTCAAAAGTCTTAATAGTTTCTTGGTTAGCACCAGATAGACGGGCGAGCGCCGTCTTGATGAATGTACCAACAACTTGTGGTGACTGTCTTGTTCTTTCAAGAAGTGCTGCGATAGAGCCGGTTGCTTTATCTAGGTTAGTCCCGAACGCTAACGAGATAGAAGTACCAGCCTTTTGGAAGACAACTGATAGCGCTTGAGCATCTACTGCAGCCTTATCTTCAATTGCCGAGAACTTTGCCAGAATAGTTGCGGCTTGTGAAATTGATTGCTCTGTCTGTTTTGAAACAGCGAGTAATGATTCCTGAGCCTGAGCAAACTCTAGCGTAGAAGATGCAGCAACTAATGCTGCTTTACCAATAAAGTCAAGAACATCGCCTTGGTCACCTAAACCTGCCTGTGCAGCAACTCTAGCCGCCTTCGCAACCTCTTCGGCTGCAAGGTTAAAGTCTCCTGCAATTCGAATAATTGTTTGACCAAAACTTGTCAAATCTCTATCCGTTAAACGTAGAATTTTATTTACATTTCGTAGTGCATCATCGAACTCAATTGTGAATCTAATACCTTGATTAATAGCATTGAAGAATGAGTTAATTAAAATGGTTGATACTCTGAATGCAGATGCCTTACGAATAACTTGAACAATTAGTGGCCCCTGGTCTCTCAATTTTTCATTTACATTAGAAACGCTGCGACCCATTTTATTAAACTGATTAGTTACTTTTCCTACACCACCAGCCGAACTGATAATTTTACTAAGAGGCTGAAACGCAGCCTTAATTTGCCTACGCAAGCTCTTTAGTTGTTTTATCAATTGCTTGGTGTTAACTTTAATTACAAGATTCTGCAACTGCTTTCTAGCATTTGCTCCGATTTTTACCTTGTGAATTA
>Ga0255055_10003094_pt1 | contig 11363 bp, 19 predicted proteins | sample JV7_2_27_MG_FD_188633 | JGI IMG/M metagenome (GOLD analysis project Ga0255055, IMG submission 188633) | Seawater microbial communities from Jervis Inlet, British Columbia, Canada - JV7_2_27 | ecosystem: Environmental > Aquatic > Marine > Inlet | place: Canada: British Columbia | collected... | reverse complement strand
AATTTTTTGGCTTTCTTTTTATCTTTTTTCTTCCCGGCGGCTTCGGGAACCACCAGTTCGATCAGAGACAGCGGCGCCGCATCACCTGCCCGTCTTCCCAGCTTCACAATCCGGGTGTAACCTCCGGCTGAGTTGCCAAACCGCTCTTGGGCTTCTTCAAACAATTTATGGACGACACCTTTTTCTCTAATAATGGATAAGGCTTGACGTCTGGCATGCAGGTCCCCGCGTTTGGCTAAAGTGATTATATGATCGGCCCAACGTCGCAATTCTTTTGCTTTAGCGCCGGTCGTCCGGATACGATCATGCTTAAACAGCGATGTGACCATATTGCGGAACATTGCCTTCCGATGGCTCGTGGTTCGATTCAGTTTCAGGCTAGCTTTTCGATGTCTCATTTGGCCGACTACTCTCCTTCTTCATTTTCTTCAGCGGGAGCTGCAAACCCATCGAGTTTAATCCCAAGGGACAGGCCCATTTCGGACAGCACCTCTTTGATCTCATTTAATGATTTGCGGCCGAAATTTTTTGTTTTGAGCATTTCTGCTTCAGTTTTACTGACCAGTTGCCAGATTTTGTTGATATCTGCATTTTTCAGACAATTGGCACTGCGAACTGACAGTTCGAGCTCTTCGACACTTCGATATAGATTTTCGTTGAACTTCGGCTTATCCGTATCTATAGCTTTTTCTGCAGGTCTCGGTTCTTGTTCTTCATCAAAGTTTATGAATATGGTCATCTGCTCTTTTAAAATCTTGGCTGCATAAGCCATCGCATCTTCAGGAATGATGCTTCCGTCAGTCCAGATCTCCATCGTGAGTTTATCGTAATCCGTACGCTGACCGACACGCGCGTTTCCCACCACATAGTTAACGCGTTTGATGGGTGAATAAATCGCATCAATCGGTATGGTGCCGACAGGTGCATCCTCATCTTTATGCCTTTCGGCAAGCGAGTATCCTTTACCGAATTCAACGGTCATGCTCATGTTTAATTTCCCTTTACCGGAAAGACCGGCAATGTGATGCTTGGGATTGAGTACTTCGCATTTCCCGTCGTCGCTAATAATATCGCCGGCTGTGACTTCAGTTTCTCCTGAGGCTTCAATTCGCACTGTTTTGGGCTCAGTATCACTAATCTTAAATCGCACCTCTTTAAGATTGAGAATAATCTCGGAAACATCCTCAAGCACCCCCGGAATAACACTGAACTCATGCATGACACCGTCAAATTTAACCCTCGTTATGGCAGCGCCGTATAGAGATGACAGGATAATCCTTCTTAACGAGTTACCTATCGTGATCCCATAACCTCTTTCCAGCGGTTCACAAACGAACTTGCCATAGGATGGGTTGCTGCTAACCTGCACTTTTTCTGGCTTAACTGTATGCTGCCAGTTAGCATACATTAGTTCATCAGATGACATTTTTTTCTCTCCAAATTGATAAAGTTTTTGGATAATCGATTAACAGGCGGACTCCGCCAGCCACAAACTTTAATCCGTATAACACCTTACTTGGAATAAAGCTCGACAATCAATTGCTCTTGAATCGGCATCGTAATATCCTCGCGCACGGGAAAACCGTTCACGACGCCTCTGCTTTTTTCTTTTTCAAGCTCCAGCCATTGCGGTATACCTCTGCGCACGACCGCCTCCAGAGAATCTGAAATTGCCGAAACCTTTCTGCTTTTTTCCTTTACCTCGATTGCATCGCCCTTTTTGACCAGAAAAGACGGAATGTTGACCCGCTTACCGCTGACCAGAAAATGATTATGCAGAACAAATTGGCGGCCCTGAGCACGCGAGTTTGCGAACCCCATTCGATAAACGACGTTATCGAGACGCCGTTCCAGTAAAACAAGGAGATTCGTTCCGGTTATGCCTCTATAACGCTCGGCCCTTTCAAAAAACAGGTGAAATTGTTTCTCAGAAAGTCCATACATTCTTTTGACTTTCTGCTTTTCCCGTAACTGGATACCGTAATCAGAAATTTTTCTACCACGGCGTTCACCATGTTGACCGGGCGGGTAAGAGCGTCGATCAAAGGCACACTTATCTGAATAGCAGCGGTCTCCCTTGAGATACAATTTTAAGTTTTCGCGCCGGCAATGCCGGCACACCGAATCTTTATATCTTGCCAAATGATCCTCCCTTTTGTTTCGTTCAATGGTTAATTAGATGAGTGCTTAAATCGTAATTGAAGATATTTCCCTTTAAATTATTTGACTATTTAACGTTTCAACTAATTAACAAAATTATACTCTTCTTCTTTTAGGGGGTCGGCACCCATTATGGGGAATTGGGGTTACGTCTTTAATCATCACGACGTTGAACCCGGTAGCCTGTAAAGCCCGCAGGGCCGATTCTCTTCCGGGCCCGGGTCCTTTAACGTATACCTCCACGGTTCTCATCCCGTGTTCTTTGGCTTTTTTGGCGGCATCTTCAGCCGCCAGTTGAGCCGCAAAAGGAGTGCTTTTACGAGATCCTTTAAAACCCTGAACGCCGGCGCTCGACCAGGCCACAACATTTCCTCCCGAATCGGTAATGGTGACGATGGTATTATTAAACGTTGATTGAATATGAACAACGCCGTTGGCTATATTTTTCTTTACCTTTTTTTTCGTACGAATTTTTTTGGCCATAGATTTCGCCTTATATGATTGAAAATTTGCTATTGATTGGGTAATGTTTTACCGATAGCTTTAAAAATAAAATGATGGAATTCCTCCAATAAACAATCGTCAATATTCAATTATTACCTGTTTTACTTTTTAGCTTTGGCGGCAGCCTTCTTTTTAACAGCAGCCCGCTTCGGTCCCTTCCGCGTCCGTGCATTGGTGCTGGTTCGCTGACCACGCACCGGCAACGATTTACGATGCCGAAGTCCGCGATAAGCTCCCAGATCCATCAAGCGTTTGATGTTCATAGACACTTCGGTGCGCAGTACGCCTTCGACCTTATATTCACTATCGATCACCTTGCGGATGTTACTGACTTCCTCATCTGACAGTTGATCGGTTTTTAGATCCGGATCGATTTTTAGCTTCGTCAGTATCCGCTGGGATGAAGTTTTACCGATCCCATAAATATAGGTCAGCCCAATCTCGATTCGTTTATTCCTGGGTAAATCAACGCCTGCAATCCTTGCCAATGTGTGTCCTCCTTTATCCCTGCCGTTGCTTGTGTCGCTTGTTTTCGCAGATCACTCTTACGGTCCCTTTGCGCCGGACAATTTTGCATTTGGGGCAAATTTTTTTTACAGATGTTCGAACCTTCATCAAAATGCTCCTTAAAATTGGGTATTGGCTATTTGGTATTCGGTATGGGTCAAAAACTAAGATCTGTTTGTTATCTACCGATACCCAATACCCATTACCTAAGACCCAACCTATTTCTCCCGGTAGGTTATTCTACCCCGAGTCAGATCGTATGGAGAAAGCTCAACGGTGACTTTATCTCCAGGTAGGATCTTAATAAAGTGCATGCGCATTTTTCCCGATATATGGGCAAGCACCTGGTGTTTGTTCTCCAACTCGACCTTAAACATCGCGTTGGGCAGTGTCTCCAGGACAATGCCTTCGACAACAATCGGTTCTTCTTTAGCCACAGATAACTCCTATTTCCGGGGTTTACGTCATGCCGGCCGTCACGAACGGCCCTTTACTCTAGCGCCGCCTTGCTTTAAAAATCCTTCATAGTGACGACTCAGCATATGCGATTCGATTTGCGCAACCGTGTCAATCGCCACACCGACTACAATCAGCAGTGCCGTTCCACCAAAGTAAAATGGAACATTAAACCGGGTTATTAAAATCGAAGGCAGTACACAAACAGCAGACACATAGATGGCCCCGCCAAGAGTAATACGGGTTAATACCTTGTCAATGTAATCTGCCGTGCGCTTCCCGGGCCGGATGCCCGGAATGTATCCGCCGTGTTTTTTCATATTCTCGGCAACGTCAACCGGGTTAAAGGTGACCGCCGTATAAAAATAACAGAAAAAGAAAATAAATCCGACAAACATTAATTCATAAATGGGATTACCCGGCCGCATCGTTTCGGCAATATTTTTGATCCAGGGAATATTGACAAAACTTCCTATTGTAGCTGGAAACATGATGATCGATGAAGCAAATATCGGCGGGATCACACCGGATGTATTTATTTTCAAAGGCAGATGGGTGCTCTGGCCTCCGTACATTTTTCGTCCCACCACCCGTTTTGCATATTGAACCGGAATGCGGCGCTGGCCTTGTTCGACAAAGATGATAAATCCGATAACCAGCACCATAAAGATGATCAGAATCAAAGCGATAAATATTCCCATTTCACCGGTTGACAGCAAACGAAACGTATTCCCGCCGGCAGTCGGCAGCCGCGCAACGATACCGGCAAAAATAATCAGTGAAATGCCATTGCCGATTCCGCGCTCGGTAATTTGCTCCCCCAGCCACATGATGAAGGCCGTACCGGCCGTTAATGTGATGACCGTCATCAACCGAAATGCCCATCCCGGTATCATCACCACCGGTGCCCCGCCGGGTGAACTCATACTTTCCAAACCGACACTGATGCCAAAACCCTGAATAATACTTAATACAACTGTGCTATATCGGGTATACTGCGTTATTTTTTTGCGCCCCGCCTCGCCTTCTTTTTTTAATTGTTCGAGATGGGGTATGACAACAGTTAAAAGCTGTAAAATAATTGAGGCACTAATATAGGGCATAATTCCAAGGGCAAAAACGGACAGCCGCTCAAATGCACCTCCTGAAAACATATTAAAAATTCCAAATATGGTGCCTTCCGCCCTGGCAAAGAAAGATGCCAAGGCTGACGTATCGATTCCCGGGACGGGAACATGAACACCGATTCGGTATACGATGAGCAAAGCCAACGTGAATAAAATGCGTTTCTTCAGCTCGGGTATTTTGAAAATATTTTGGAACCCGCTGCCAATCATTGCACGACCTCTATACTGCCGCCAGCGGCTTCAATTTTCTCTCTGGCATTTTTGCTGACGTGGCTGAGTTTAACATTGAGGGCAATGCTGATCTCCCCCTGACCCAGTAATTTAATGCCGTCCTTTTTGCCTTTAATGAGTCCCGCCTTTGCAAGTGCGGCTTCATCTACCAAACTGCCGCTCTTGAATGTCAATAAATCCCTTATATTGATGACGGCAATTCTTTTTCTGAAAATATTGGCAAATCCGCGCTTGGGAAGGCGCCGTTGAATCGGCATCTGTCCGCCTTCATAACCGGGTCTGACACCGCCACCGGATCGGCTGTTATACCCTTTGGTACCGCGACCGGCGGTCTTGCCTCTGCCGGTTCCAACACCGCGACCCAGACGTCTACTCATCTTGCGCGATCTTGAAGGCGGCGATAGTTCATGAAGCTTCATCGACCTTCTCCTCAGTGCTAACGAGATGCGAAACCTTATTAATCATCCCTCGAATTTCAGGTGTATCTTTAAGCTCAACTGTTTTATTTAGCCGGGTCAATCCCATTCCCCGTAAGACTCGGCGATGCTGCTCGGGTCTGCCGATCATGCTTCGAACGAGTGTTACTTTAACATTTCCAGCCATTTATTTCATCCTTTCCGCGATCCTGCCCTTGTTCTATTCGTGCTGGAATATAGAACCCATCTCAAAAATGCGTCTAAGTGTCCATGGCGGCGTTGCAAACCGATTCAAAATGCTCACATACTAACGTGTATGCTCCGCTTTCGAATCGATTTGCGCCTTGCCCTGAACCCTGATCCACATTTTTGAGATGCGTTCTATAGATTTTCTACAGCAATTCCCCGTCTGGCAGCAACCTGCTCACGACTCTCGAGTCGTTCAAGACCGGCGAGCGTTGCCTTCACCAGGTTGTGAGGATTATGTGATCCGATACACTTGGTTAGAATATTTTGCACGCCTGCCGCTTCCAGTACAGCCCGAACGGCACCACCGGCAATTACGCCGGTACCTTGAGAAGCCGGTTTAAGTAAAACTTTACCGGCGCCGAACCTGCCAATCGTCTCGTAGGGTATGGTGCCCTCAAGCAGGGGTACCGCAATCATGCTTTTTTTTGCTTTTTCAACACCCTTGCGAATGGCCTCCGGGACTTCCCCGGCTTTACCGAGCCCGAAACCCACGGACCCTTGGCCGTCACCGACAACGACGATCGCACTGAAGCTGAAACGACGCCCCCCTTTTACGACTTTGGCCACCCGATTAATATGGACAACTTTGTCTATTAAATCAGTTTCTCCTCTTTCCTGTTTGAACAAGAGCCTGCCTCCTTTACCTTAAAGACGATTGGGCTATTCACCACAGAGTTCACAGAGCCCACAGCGAAAAAATATAATATAACGCTTGTTAAGTCACTTACATACTGTAATCAAATCTCTGCGCTCTCTGTGGTAAAACAAAACAATTAAAATTCTAAGCCGGCTTCACGGGCACCTTCAGAAACGGCTTTGATCCTCCCGTGGTACAGAAAGCCGTTGCGGTCAAACACGACCTTTTTCAATCCTTTTTCGATGGTACGCTGGCCAATGATTTTTCCCACATTATTGGCCGCAGTTACCTTGTTTTTCGATTCCGGATTCCCCCGAACGTCTTTTTCCATGCTCGATGCTGCGGCAAGGGTTTGACCGAGAGAATCGTCAATGACCTGCGCATAAATGTGCCTGGCACTTCGAAACACACACAACCGAGGTCGATTTTCGGTGCCAACCAGCTTTTTGCGAATCCTTTTTTTTCGTTTTAATCGTGCTTGCGTTCTTAAATTCAACGTTCCCATTTTTCAAAACCCATTTATGTTAAAGCTTTATTGCTGGGCAGCGACGCCTGCTTTACCGGCTTTTCTGCGGATATATTCCTCTGCATATTTTATCCCTTTACCCTTGTAAGGTTCCGGGGGCCGAATTTTCCGGATGGCCGCAGCGGTTAGACCCAGTTTTTCTTTATCGATGCCGGTTAACTTGACCGTGGTGTTCCGCTCGATGGATGCGGAAATGCCCTCCGGCAGACCGAACGTAACCGGGGTTGAAAACCCAACGTTAAAAATGATGGTATTGCCTTTCAGCTCGGCCCGATAGCCGATACCATTTATTAATAGCGTGCGCTCAAATCCTTTGTTAACACCCAGAACCATGTTAGCCACCAGGCTTCGCGTAAGCCCTTGCAGAGCCCGACTGGTCCGCTTATCTTCCAGGACGATCACATTCAGCACACCATTTTCTATTTTCAAATCCACAGCGGGATGGATGGATCGTGTAAGGGTGCCTTTGGCACCTTGAACGGTTAGGATCCTGTTATCATACGAGACATTGGTTTTTTCCGGAATTAAAATCGGCTTCTTACCTACTCGAGACATGTGTTACATCCCCTTTTCAACAGGCATAAAGAAGCAAGTAAAATCAACAAATCATTTTCGGTTGGTTTACCTACTTACGTCCTGCAACTAAATCTACCATATATTGCACAGGATCTCGCCTCCGACGTTTTCCTGTCGGGCCCTTTTATCTGTCATGACACCCATAGATGTAGATAAAATTGAAAGCCCCATACCATTATAGACGGACTTGATATCCTTGCTTTTCACATAAACCCTGCGGCTGGGTTTACTGATTCGTTTGAGGCCGTAAACTACAGCAGACTGCCCCGGACCATACTTGAGGTAAATCCTCAAAATACCTTGCTTGCCATCTTTAAGGAATTTGTAATTCTTTACAAAGCCTTCTTCCTTTAATATCCTGGCCAGCTCTGTTTTAAGTTTTGATCCCGGCACATCAACACTGTTAAACTTGGCTTTGACACCATTTCTAACGCGCGTCAACATGTCGGCTATTGGATCGCTTACCGCCATTATTTTCTCCTCTTATCCGGTATCTTGCAAATAACCAGTGGCCAAAGGCCAGTGGTTATCTACCAGCTAGATTTTACAACTCCGGGAAGCTTGCCCTGGGATGCGAATAGCCGAAAGCAAATACGGCAAAGTCCAAACTTTCTAAGATATGCTCTGGGTCGCCCACAGATGGGGCATCGATTGTATTGCCTAACTTTGAATTTAGGCTTTCGCATCGCTTTTATTCTAAGCGCTTTTTTTGCCAAATTACCCTCCCTAGTTTCTATACGGCATGCCCATTAGACCAAGCAGTAGCTTGCCCTCTTCGTCTGTTTGAGCAGTGGTAACTATGCTAATATTGAGACCTTTTATCTTATCAATCTTATCGTAATCAATTTCCGGAAAAATAATGTGTTCTTTAATTCCCAGAGAATAATTGCCCCGTCCGTCAAATGCTTTTCCGGAAACGCCTCGGAAATCTCTAACCCGCGCCAGTGCAATATTGACCAGTTTGTAATAAAAATCATACATCCGTTGACGCCTCAGGGTAACCATACACCCGATGGGCATCCCTGCTCTCAGCTTAAAGGCCGCAATGGACTTTTTTGCTCGGGTCACCACCGGCTTTTGCCCCGCAATAATCGCCAGTTCTTCGGCCGCGGAATCCAGTAATTTTATATTATGAATGGCTTCGCCCAGACCCATATTGAGAACAATCTTCTCTAGCCTGGGAACCTGCATGATGCTTTTATACTTGAAGCTTTCGATTAGCTTCGGAACAATTTCTTCTGCATAAACTTTTTTCAACTGTGACATTGCCTTCCTCCGGCACCCCGTTTTAAGTATCGATTGCTTCGCCGCATTTTACACAAAGCCGTATCTTTTTCCCATCTTCCAGGCGTTGCATTTTAACTCGCGTGGGGCTTATACACTTATTACACATGATCATTACGTTGGAAATCACGACCGGAGCCTCACCCTCAACAATGCCCCCCTGTTTGTTTTTTGAACTGGGTTTGGCATGACGCTTGATAAGATTGATCTTTTCAACCAGCAGTCGATTCGTTTTTTTGTCAACCTTAAGAACCTTGCCTATTTTGCCCTTGTCCTTGCCGGCAATTACCTTGATCTTATCATCTTTTTTTATCAGTATCTTATTTTGGAGCATATCCGTTTCCCCAATTTCGTTATTCGTTAATTGTTATTCGTTATTGGATGGTGCACGTTTCGTTGTTTATAACTTTTACAAGTTAAAAGACCATATTTAACGTTCAAATGTCATAAAATAGTGTTAAATAACAAACAAATAACCAATAACGTATAACTATTAACTAAAGAACCTCCGGCGCCAGTGAAATAATTTTCATAAATCGTTTGGCGCGCAACTCTCTGGCTACCGGACCGAAAATTCGGGTGCCAATCGGTTCCCGGGCTGCATTCACCAGGACGGCAGAATTATCATCAAAGCGGATAAAGGAACCATCCGGTCGGCGAATCTCCTTCTTGGTGCGAACCACTACCGCCTTCAACACCTCGCCTTTTTTAACCTTGGCATTCGGCAACGCCTCCTTAACGGCAACCACAATGATATCTCCGACACTGGCATATCGCCTGCGGGAGCCTCCCAGAACCTTTATGCAATACAGTACTTTGGCCCCTGAATTATCTGCTACGGTTAACCTCGTCTCTGACTGGATCATTTTATCATTCCCTTGGCGTCAAACAGCTTTTTCGATGACTTTGTTCACCCGCCATCGCTTGGATCGGCTAAGTGGTTTGGATTCGGTGATAATTACCTTGTCACCAATCTGACACGCATTGCCTTCATCGTGGGCAGCAAATTTGGAACGTCGCCGTATATACTTATGATAAAGTTTACTTTTGACCAGTCGCTCAACCAAAACGATCACGGTCTTATCCATCTTGTTACTGGTAACGGTTCCAACCAATTGTCTTCTCATTCCTTGTTTTTTCATGGCATCGTTTATTCTTCAGCAGTCTTGTTTTTTACTTCAACCTCGCGGCTGATAGTATATATTCGCGCAATATCTCTTTTGATTTGCTTCATTTTTTGGGGATTTTCAAGCTGGCCGATTTCATGCTGGAAGCGCAGATTAAATAGTTCTTCTTTGAGATCGCTTATTTTGAGCTGCATTTCTTCAGGACTCATCTCATTTATTTCACTCGATTTCATCAGCCTTCACCCCGCTCGATAAACCGTGTTTTAACCGAAAGCTTATGGGCAGCTAGACGGAATGCCTCTTTGGCCACCTCTTTGGTGACACCTTGCATTTCATATAGGATCCTACCCGGTCGGATAACGGCCACCCACCCTTCCGGAGCACCTTTTCCCTTTCCCATTCTGACTTCAGCCGGTTTTTTTGTAAACGGTTTGTCGGGAAAAATTCGAATCCAAATCCGGCCCCCTCTTTTTATATATCGCGTCATGGCGATTCGTGCGGCTTCAATCTGTTTGGCCGAAATGCTGCCGCAATCGGTGGCTTGCAAGCCGAATTCCCCAAAATTCAGACCACATCCCCGACGGGCGACACCCCTCATTCTGCCTTTTTGCTGTTTGCGGTACTTGACTTTTTTCGGGCTTAGCATGTTTCACAATTCCTGTTACGAGTCCCGGGTTCCGCGTTGCGGGTTCCGCGTTACGTGTTCCGCGTTTCGAGTTTTTCCGTTTATAACCCGCAACTCGCAACACGTAACGCGCAACATGTACTCGTTTATTATTAATTGCTAATTTATATACTGTAATAGGGAGTCCCTTTAAGGATTAAGCTGCTTCGATTTCGACTTCATCCTTTTTCAATATCTCGCCTTTAAAAATAAAAACCTTCACGCCGATAACGCCGTAAGTGGTGCGCGCGTCGATAAAGCCGTAATCAATATCGGCCCTAAGCGTATGCAAGGGGACCCGGCCCTCGCGATACCATTCGGTTCGGGCCATCTCCGCTCCGCCAAGACGCCCGGAACAGATAATTTTAACACCCAAGGCGCCAAAGCGCATAGCAGACGAGACCCCGCGCTTCATGGCGCGGCGAAATGCGACCCGTCGTACAATCTGTAATGCCACATTTTCAGCTACCAGTTGGGCGTCGATCTCCGGTTTTCGAACTTCCTGGATATCGATTAAAATTTCACGGTCCGTTATTTTTTCGATTTCTTTTTTTAGCTGTGATATTTCGGCACCCTTTTTGCCGATCACAATCCCCGGTCTGGAGGTGTAAATCCGTAAGCGTACGCGCTTGGAGGATCGTTCGATTTCAATTCTGGAAACGCCTGCATGATAAAGTTTGTCTTTGATATACTTTCGCAATTTGTGGTCTTCCAGAATATATTCGGCGTAATTCTTACCACCGAACCAGCGGGATTCCCACGTTTTAACGATTCCTAATCTCAATCCAATTGGATTTACTTTCTGGCCCAAGCTTTTACCTCCTTTGTTAAATCGAAGATTTTTCGTCCAAAATGACGGTAATGTGGCTGGTTCGTTTTAAAATCCGCGTTGCCCGGCC
>Ga0255055_10003093_pt1 | contig 11366 bp, 12 predicted proteins | sample JV7_2_27_MG_FD_188633 | JGI IMG/M metagenome (GOLD analysis project Ga0255055, IMG submission 188633) | Seawater microbial communities from Jervis Inlet, British Columbia, Canada - JV7_2_27 | ecosystem: Environmental > Aquatic > Marine > Inlet | place: Canada: British Columbia | collected... | reverse complement strand
GAAGCATGAGCTCGCGCACCTGTATCCACGATTGGCGCCGGGCGGTGTCTTGATAATCGACGACTATGGTACGTGGCTGGGATGCAGGAAGGCGGTCGACGAGTATATCCGGGAACAGGACCTTCGTCTTTTTCTGGTACGCGTCGACAACAGCTGTCGCATCGCTGTGAAAAGATAGCAACGATGTGGCGGGCCAGATTGCTGCGGACAGTAGCTTGGCCTCGCGAAGGTTCGAAGAAGGGTGTGTTGTGAGCAGCTCCTCGAACATCGCTTCACGGCTTCAAAGAGGATGAAACACGCGCAGCTGCGGTCGCGTCGAATTCGACGGATCATCAGATCGTACGATTTGATCGCGAGATACCGCTTGTCGCGACACCAAAAGCGAACCATCTACGACAGGGTGCGTCTGGCACTCGGTTTCCTGGAATTTCAGTTCTTGCCCCACTATTTCGGCCGGGCGCCGAAATGGAGAATCGCGATTCGAAAAATGATCGGCCGGAGGACAAGTCCGGATTTTGCTCTGATCGGTCCGGTCAAAGGAGGGTCAAGTGACCTGGTGAGCCACTTACTTCTCCATCCTTGCGTCGTTCCGCCGCTGTCCAAGGAGATCTACTCTCCGGACCCTGGGAGATGGAAGCCGTATTACCCGACTGAACGGCAAATGAAACGGGTTGCCGGCGCTAGCGGGGCGGCCGTATCCGGCTACCTGGGACCATTTCTTCACCGAGTCCGACTGATCAATGCCTTTCATCATGCGAATCCTGATGCCAAGATCATCATCACCCTTCGGAACCCCGTGGAAAGGGCGTACTCTCACTGGAAATGGGAAGTTCTTCTGGCGGGAAAGGAGTTGGTGAACAAACACTCGTACTTTCGTAGCTTCTCAGACTTCGTCGAACTGGCGCTGGACCTGTTTCCCGCCTGCCCGATGGACAGCGTATGCGGGTTCCCCTTCCTCCAGACCGGGATCTACCACAAAGCCGTTGAGCTCTGGATCAACCGGTTTGGAAGACGGAATGTCCTGGTGTTCGACATCGGCTCCTATTTTGATGACAGATCAACCGTACTCGACAAAGTCCAGAGCTTCTTAGGTATCCCACGGTTCCGGATTCCCGAATTGGATTTCAGAGTGAATGCCAATCCGTTGTCTCTTCCCCCGGCCGATGAAATCAGCAACGAATGTCTGGCTGATTTCTATTCGCCCCATAACAGCAAACTTTGGACCGCAATCGACTGCAATTTTGGCTGGAACAACCAATCCTAGGCGAATTTTTTTGCGATCGCGTGATTGAAAGCGAGCAAGATCGCGCGACTGCTCGACAAATCGTACTCTCCCAGGTGTCGAATGATCTTGCCTGAAAAACCGGTCTTGAATCGTGTCACCCCCGCTGTGCTCCTTCGGTGAGGCGCCAGTCCACCGAAGTCAAAGTACTTGACGCCGCTTCGTTTTAGATGTTTCAAGAGTTCCACTATCAGGTAGAAGGACGAGAATAACTCGCGCCCTTTCGCGTTGGAAGCCGCCAGGTAGAAATACGCATAATGACCAATCTTCATGACCAGACAGCAAGCAATCAATTGCTGCTCCAATCTCACCGAATACATTGTCATTTTTTCACCGAAGCACTCTGCCACACGTCGCACATCGTCGAGAGACACCGTCAGATCGGACAAACCTTTCAGCGACGTCATCGCTTTGTGCAACTCCACGAATTCTCGGCTCGATACGCTTTCTTCCGTAAACTCCAGATTGTTGTTACTAGCTTTCTTAATATAATGACGGTGATTTGAGGACATGCGCTGCACGCTGATGTCATCACGATTCAAATCGAATAATACCGTGAAGCCGCCTCTTATTCTGTGTCTGGCTGGTCGTAACTCCTGAAGCTGGCCCAGCAGCAGCTCCTTCTCCGCTGTTGCCTCATCGAGAAAATTGATCCTGATCGCATATGGGCCATGACGAAATGAGCTCTGCAATGCGACCATGATTTCAGGCAACGCCTCGAAACTCGGCAGTTGGATTCCACCGGGCAACCACCCGATCGTTATCCCGAGGATTCTCCTGGTCAACAGTTGAGCTGCACCGACCAACTGGTCATCTCGGTAGAATGCCAAGCGGGTCACTTTCCAGGAGACACTCTTGTATTCTCCCCATTCGAAGCTAGCGTAGACATTAAAGTTGGGACAGCCCATTACCAAGCTGTTCCACTTCTTCTCACCGTTATCGCTTTGCTCGACTAGCCTCATGGTGTCTCGAAAGGGCTGGCTCATGGGACGCTATTCTATTGTAGCCGGAAGTTCACCGCGACCTCCCGCGCGGGGCTCGACGGTGATCTCTTGCGTTGGGGACAGTTGGCGAGCCTCGACCGTCCACGGCAGTGTACCGGTTACGTCTCCCAGAGCATCCGTCTTGGCCCGTGCGTAGCCGAACCAGTTGACTACCGGATGGAATAGACACATATATTTGGGCAGGGGTCTCCTTGCGTAGGATGTTCCGACTCGTGATGATTGTTATGGACGGTAGCAACGGTTATTGTGAAGTCGGGTGCTGACCGCATGACCTCACAGGTTCGCAAGTACTAGCATGTATCAGCTCGAAACGGTGAGTTCGATCGAGGATATTGATAAAGACGAGTGGGATCGCATGATCGATGGTCATGCCTTGGCAAGCCACGGATGGTTAAAGACGGTAGAACGGACGTCGATAGATGACCTCGATCCGCGGTACATTATTCTGCGGGACGGCACGGATCTCGTTGCCGGAACAGTATGCTATCTCTCGCGATCTTCGCATCGATCCCTTACCCTCGACAACTTCATGTTCGGACGACTCAAGTTCGTCGCTGAAGGACTGGGGCTAACATTTCTTCCGAGTCTGATCTGTGGACCGTTGAACTGCATGGGAAAACACTTTTTGGTGGATAGCACAGTCAGTGACACTACACGCAGACAACTGATCCGCACTCTCCTTGACGCTCTCGATTGCATTGCGTCACGATTCGCCTCGTCGTTGTGTTTTTCGTACTTGTTCGAAGACGAGGCAGATATCCTCACCCTGCTGAAGGCTCGAGGTTACAGCACGACGGTGGTCTTTCCGGCGTGCTACTTGGATGTGGAATGGTCCTCGTTCCAAGGTTATCTTGCCTACCTAAAGGGCCTCAGTAAGAATGCAGCGAAGCAAGTACGTAAGGATCTCAACCGAAACCGGAAAGCCGGTGTGGAAGTCGAGCGGATTCGGGACGCCGCAAGTTATCAGTCACGACTGTTCGAACTGGCGGACAAACACTGGTACAAATACAATCAGCTGCGCTTCCCCTACAAACCGGACTTCTTTGCTGAAGTCCAGGACAATTTCGGTGATGATGCTGTCATTTATGGAGCCTTCAAGGACTCGGTACTGATTGGCTTCATGCTGCTACTGCGAATGGGTCAGACGGGCCACGCCCTGGAAGTCGGGGTTGATCACGAGCTATCACAGAGAGACGCCACATATTTCAATATCGTTTACTACCGGCCAATCGCGGATGCCATCGGACAACAGATACAGAGGCTCTATTTTGGACGCGGACTGCCGGAAACAAAAATGCGTAGAGGTTGCAAGCGAAGACCCTCCTATCTCTGCTACAAGGCGAAGAGCAGATTCAAGAATAACGCGCTCCGGGCCTGGTTTCTGATACATGCCCGCTGGACTCGTCGCAAGGTTGCCAGACAGACGCGCTTCGTGCCCCGTATCGGTCAGGCGCGAAGAATGGTTCCCGTGTCTTCGCAGCCGCCTAACTGATTTGCGGTTCCTCACGATGACTCTCTCTCTCCGTGCATTGACTCGCTTTCTATACTCTTACAGGGACCAGTGGCTTCCACTCGAGGTGCTGCAAGAACGACAATGGTTTAGACTCAAAAGGATTCTGCAGCACGCCTTTGACAGATCCCCATTCTATCGTCACAAGTTTCGAGAGGCGGGAATACATCCGTCGGACCTTCAAGACGCCAGTGACCTTGCGCGAGTGCCCATAACGACCAGGGAGGAACTACACAACTCTGAGAATCTAATCGCTTCCGGCTACAGCGCCAGCCGGATGAAATGCTCGCTGACTTCGGGATCGACAGGCCGCGTCACACGAACTTATTTCGATTCCCAGGCATGGCTCATGGGCAAGTTCTTTCTCAAATTCAGAGCTCGCTTCGCCTGCGGCGTTCGACCCTGGGATAAGATTGCAATTTTCCAGGAAGGACTCCAAGCCAATCGCTGGCTGCGTCAACGGTTCTTTCGACAGACGCGGTTCTCGATTTTCGAAAATATTGCGAATATCTTACCGGAACTTGTTCGATTCTCTCCCACCGTCCTCTACGGATTCCCCAGCTACCTTTTGCGTCTCTCGGAAACGGCCCACGCTTTGATTTCGCCGCGTTTGATTTTTACGTCGGGAGAAATGCTCGACGGCGATACCAGAAGAACGATCGAGAGCCGCTTCTCCGCGCCGATTCTGGACGTATACGGCTCCACAGAGTTGAAGGAGATCGCGTGGGAGTGTCCGGCTCGGCATGGCTATCACATCAATGCCGATTGGCTTGTCGTTGAGACACTGAAAGCGAACGAGCACGAACGCAGCATGGACGGAGTCCTTCTCGTCACCTCTCTGTACAACTTCGGGATGCCGCTCATTCGTTACGAGATCGGCGACACCGGGCGGCTCCTTCCCTCGTCCTGTAGCTGCGGTCGTGGGCTACCGTTGATGACTCCGTGCCTCGGAAGGAGTGTGGACTACTTCGTGCTGCCGAGCGGCGCTCAGGTGTCTCCCTACGAGATGACGTGTGCCGTGGAGGTTGTCGATGGCATGCGCCAATACCAGATCGTTCAGGAAGCACCGAGCCGAGTCGTGGTCAACGTTGTTCCGCATCAGGGCATCGACGGTTCGACGAAACAGCAGATCAAATCTGCGCTAGGTCCGATTCTGAACGGAGTGGAACTCGAGGTGCGTTTCGTCGATGAAATCGAACGAGAGCGAAGTGGCAAGTACCGGATCGTGATGTCACAGGTTACTGGCAACTAGTCGCGAATTCCGAGACGTCCTCCCGAAGTCCCCCGTGAGTCGACGTTGTTGTGGGTAGTGTGATCGGTTTCGACTTTTTCCCCTAAAAGCCACTTACTGAACTCCTCAAGGGCAGACCGTTGGATCTTGGTCGTGAACAATCGATTGGAGATCGGAATCAAAAGGGTTCGCTCCCACAAGGCGTCCGTCTTCGGCAGTTCTACACCCTGGGCCTTCATCTCGCGGTGGAGTGGCTCATAGGTTCTTCTTCCTTCGATACCTGATCGAGCCAGGAAGCGAACGGCTTCCTCCGCAGTTGGGGCACCGGCTGGTAGCACGAAAACGAGCCGCAACACGACGCCTGAAGATGACAAGTCCGAGATGCAAAATCTTGCGCACTGTCGAAGCACTTGCAGGATGCGTTTTGCATGAGCTCGTCGCCTGTTGGCGTAGCTTGCCCACGACTCGAGTTGTCGGATAGCGATTCTGGCATCGAGATTCGACATCCGCCCCACTCGATCTCCAGATTTCCCTGATTGAGATAACGCTTGATCGGAAAACCGTTTGAAGCCGAGAAAGTAACGACGAAAGCGAAACCATGTCCAAAAAGCACAGACTCGGCGAAACACCGAACTCGACTTCTCCTCGGGAATAGTTATGGAGACCGCTCGTTCGTAGATCTTCGGGTCATCGGTGACAAGAACCCCCCCCGCAGGACCGGCCAGTGACTTCCCTGGCCCACAACCGACGACCCCACACACGCCAAAGGTCCCAACGAGTCTCCCCGCGCGCCTGGCTCCGAAGGACTGCGCCGCGTCGTCTATTAAGGGTATGCCGCTACCGTCGAGGAATTCTTCGATTTCGTCAATGGGCGCCACGTTCCCGTAAAGATGTGGGACGATCACGCACTTGGTGTTTCTGTTTGTGACCCGCCGAACGGTCTCCACGCTCGGATGCAGGTTGGGGTCGACATCCGAGAAAACCGGCCGCGCACCGACATTGATGATTGGTTCCAGTGCCGCCTCACATACGTGCGATGGGAGGACTACCTCGTCACCCTTCCCGACACCAATCGCTTCGAGTCCCAATTGAATCCCGTATCGGCCTCGATTGACAGGGAGTGCGTATCCTACGCCGAGATTCCTCCGAACGAGATCGCAGAGTCTCTCTGGCCCTTCACCTCTTACGATCCGTCCCGTGAGGAGGCACGCTGCCATGATACGGAACTCGGTCCACCCCCAATCCGGCACATACGACGGTACCGTGTAGAACTGCGAAGTAGGTCTTTCATTGGCGGACAACATGCCGAATACCCTTGCGCGATCGATGGCATACGATGTGACGATCCTTCAAATCAAGAGTATAGAAGGATTTGTCCACGCGAAGCAGGTCTTCAGTCCAGGATACAGCCGAGAAACAAAAAACGGCCCGGGCCAGTCCGGCCCAGGCCGTTTCGACGATCTATTGGCAGCCGCCAAGGCCGCCGGTCAATCAGTCGTGAATCAGAATACGAGCCTTGCCTGCGGGCGAGCCGACAGCCTTGATTTCAATCGAGTTCTCACCCGCCACTAGGAATTCGGCCAAATCAAAGTTCGCAGGCCCTTGATCGGGGATGCGGTAAGCATTCCGACCGACGCCCTGGGTGACGGAGAAGTGTAATCGATTGCCGTTGAGGTTCATGAAAATTTCGCGAATGCCTTGGTTGTTTATGTAAAGGAATCTTTCGCGATCGTTGAGCGGGAACCTCTCGATGACCGGCGGACCGTTGCCTCTGATCAACGTGAAATCGACGGGATCACAATACGTGATCAATCCCGCGCTGTTGATGATTTCGAACTCCACCCAACTCGAAACGCCTTCGACGGCCTTTCTGACTTCGATGTTTATGTCTTGCGTCTCCGGTGGAACGTAGGTGACTACATCCCCTTGGACAAGGCCGTTCACGGGCGGGAGGGGAGTCACAATGTCGATATTCACATTGGTTGCAATGTCCACAGTGATTTGTGAGACACCTCCTTCGGGATCACTAATGAATACGTCAACACCACGCGGATCATCAACAGGGGTCACAATGCAGATCGGCGGTGTCTGATCCTCGATTCGACAGATGTTGATCGGCGAAGCTTCGGTTCCACCGGTCTCCGGGTCGGACGTGATGAAACCGTCCGTTCCGAGATCCCCATCGCCGGCGTCGGGGTTGATGCGCGCGCAGTACTCGAAGCGGGCTTCGGTGATCTGTGGGTTCGCCGCGTCGACGGTGACACGGTACCGGTCTTCACCGGCCTTGTCGCCCGGGCCGATCTTCTGGATCGTGAACATAGTGCCGTCCAGAGCCGTCCAGCTTGCCGAAGTGCCGTCGTCCGGAATCTTCCCCGCTCCGAGGAAACCGGTCGTCGTGTAGAAGCAGTCCGAAGCACAGCCGCCAGTGCCGTCGTCCGCCTGGGAGCTCCCGACATCCGGATCGGCCGTGCCCTGAATGCCGATCCACTCCAGCCAGTCGATGAAGGGCTCGAGCGCATTGCCCGGACCCTGGTGGTGAGACTGGATGTCGATGTCCAAATCGAAGTAGAACCCTCCGATGTCGTTGTCGTTGCCGGTCGCCTGAACGTCGACCGTACCGACGAGGCACCTACCCGCGAGAGCGTCGACCAGGCCGTCGTGGCCGTGCGACGGGGTGGGCGGGCTCGAGCCGTGCGCCGGAGGACGGACCGCACCGCACTGGGCATCGGGCATGCCCACGAGCTCGAGATCCGTCGTGATGTTGTCCTTGAAGACCGTGGTCGCCAGGACGGTGCCGTTGAGCTTGTTCTTACCCTTCCCGACCGTGGCCGCGTCGATGATATCGACGTAGTAGTACCCCACGTCGGTCAGTTGTGGGTAGCTGTACGAGAACTGGCCCCACGAATCGACGGTGACGGTGTCCGCCTGACCCTTGCGGCCCTTCGCGTTGATCACGGTGCCGTCGGGTCGGGTGATCTTTACGAGCAGCTCCTGACCCGGCTGGTATTCGTAACCCAGAAGCACGGCCGTTTCTCCGGCCATATACTCGGCCTGAGTGGCCGTCGAGAACGGGAACTCCAGTCCCGCCCAAGCATTTCCGACGAGCACCAACGCAGCCACGGTGCCGATCGCCGCGATCATCAGTCTTCCGCGTATTCTTCTCATTGGTTCCCCCATGGTTTTGTCGCTCTGCCGATACCCTGTTTATCCGGGATGTCCGCGTTCGCGCGTTGGCTGTCTGGTGCTGAGGAGGCAGATTCCGGGTACACCGCCTCCCCAAGGCTCTGAGGTTTTCCGAAGCACAGACTCAACCCCGATGTTGCCTTACATATATCCGAATCGATCGCGGAATGTCAACGATTACTTGGAAGAGATCGGCTTTTTTCGGGTCGGCTTTGGCCCGATTGTCGGCCTTGTTCGTCGAGCGTCTTGCCACTCGACGGGGAGGCTTCGGGGCACCGACAGAGGTATTTTAGGGAGTCGACATATTCTGACTCTCTTACTCTCGTTACGGGAACTGTTCCTGTCTTTATTGGAACGCCGCCGAGCGTTTAGTGGCTCTCGAGCTCTTGGATCGCCTGTGTCAAGTCGACGAGCTTGATGCCCAGCCGCTTCGCGATCTCGATGCTGCGTTGATCGCGGTAGAATTCGCCGTAGTAGATCGTGCGGATTCCGGCATTGGCGATCAGCTTGAAGCAGTTCCAGCACGGCGAAGCGGTGGTGTAGAGCTCGCCCTCGTCAATGCGGATGCCGTTCTTGGCCGCCTGGATAATCGCATTGGCCTCGGCGTGGACCGTGGCCACGCAGTGATCGTTCTCGATGATGTGCCCCATGTCGTCGCAGTGGGGCATGCCGCGGATCGACCCGTTGTAGCCCGTGGACAGGATCGTCTTGTCACGGACGATCACCGCCCCCACGTGCTTGCGGTCGCAGGTGGCCCGTGTGGCGGCCTGGTGGGCGATATTCATGAAGTAGGTGTGCCAGTTGACCCGGTGGCTCATCCGCTGCTCCTCTCGCTCTATCGGCGCCTGGATGGCGTGGCGCAGACTAGCACCTCCCGGAGCCATCGCTCAAGAGGGCGCGAGGCCTCACGAATCGTTTCCAGAACTGGAGGAGTACAATGAGCGGAAGAGATCGGGAGGGACCCATGCCGGCTCGTCAAGCGTCCCGCGAGTTCTCTCCGGTCCGGGAAGGCCCGAGCCTGCCGAGGCGACGAGAGATCCTCGTCCAATCCCGCGCAATCGATGAATCGAAAAGGAGGAACAGGAATGTCCGAAGGTAATCGTAAGCCGACTCTCCAGAAGCTGCTGATACTGGTCAGCGTGCTCGCGCTGATCGGACTCTCGACCTCGTGCCAGAAGTTGGAGCCGCCGGGCGGTCCGCGCCTATCGATCGAATCTCCATCGTCTGCCGATGCAATTCCGGCTGAATACGGAGAGTTGATCGCCGCAGTGCCCCACGAAGACGGGAAATGGGTCTCTTTCTGGTTCGAGAAGACCGACAAGACCATCGTCGGGGTGTGGGTACAAACGAACAGCGGCAAAGTCGGAAAGGTGATCACCATCCCTCGCAGCTAGTCGGCGCCCTTCGTGGGAGCCCTACTGCATCTGCTCAAGGGAGGAGTATGAGATGAACCTGGATACACTGACTTCAATCGTGACTCGCCTGTTCTTTCTCGGCGCTTTTGCGCTTCTTAGCGCGGCCGTTCTGGAGAGACTCGCGAACGTCTTGGGGTACACCTTCTTGCGCGGGTATACGCCCGGGCGCTTGATCGAGTTCGCTGCCGTCTTGTTGATCTTCATCATCGCCGTCTTGCTCAGACAGGTGCGAGACGCGGTCCGACAAACGAGCGCCTAACGAACCGGCACCGTCCCGTACCGGTGCTCGGGTCAACAGGAATAGGTGCCAGTCCGGGAGTCGGGCTCAGCTGACGAGCTTGTTCTTGCTCCAGCGGGGGTTCTTGATCTCGTACTTCGCGACCTTGTAGTTCATCACGCGCGAGGAGATCCCCAGGAACTTCGCGGCGTCTTTCTGGACCCAGTTGTTGATCCGCAGAGCCTCGAGGATCGCCAGACGTTCCAGCTCGTCCAGTTCGATACCGCTCGGTGGCAAGCGCAGGTTGATCGGCGCGTTACCCTCCCGGGTACCGGCTCCGTTCGACGCCAGGTGAAGGTCTTCCTGCCGAATGTACGGCGTCTCGCAGAGCAGCACGGCCCGCTCGATTACGTTCTTGAGCTCGCGGATGTTGCCGGGCCAGGTGTGCCTTTGCAGCAGGCGCACCGCGCCGGGGTCGATTCCGCGAAGGTCCCTCTTGACCTCCTGGGACGCCTCGTCCATGAAGGTCTTGGCCAGCGGCAGGATGTCCTCCTTACGCTCTCTCAACGGCGGAACCTTGATCGTGACCACGTTGAGACGGTAGTAGAGATCGTCGCGGAAGTTGCCCTTGGCGATGGCCTCCTCGAGGTCCAGGTTCGTCGCGGCGATCAGCCGGACGTCGACCTTGATCGTGCGCGAGCCGCCCAGTCGCTCGAACTCGCGCTCCTGCAGGACGCGCAGGACCTTGACCTGGGTCGACACACTCATGTTCCCGATCTCGTCCAGGAAGAGCGTGCCGCCATTGGCCAGCTCGAAACGTCCTGTACGCTGCCGGTCGGCGCCGGTGAACGCCCCCCGCTCGTGACCGAAGAGCTCGGACTCGAGGAGGTTGTCGTGAAGCGCCGCGCAGTTCATCTTGACGAACGGATGATCCGAGCGGTTCGAGTTGCGGTGCAGCGCCTCGGCGACGAGCTCCTTGCCCACGCCGGTCTCGCCGAGGACCATCACGGTGGCGTTGGAGCGGGAGACCTTGCGGATCGTGTTGAACACGTCCTTCATTTGCGGGCTGTCGCCGACGATGTTCTCGAACGTGGGAACGATCGTGTCGCGGTCGTAGGCCTCGATGCGGGCCAGCAGGCGACGGTGCTCCATCGCCTTGTCGACCTTGATCTCCAACTCCTCGAGATCGAAAGGCTTGAGGACGTAGTCGTAGGCGCCGGCCTTCATCGCTTCGACCGCGGATTCCACGGTCCCGTAGGCCGTCATCATCAGGACGACCGTGCCCTCGTTGACCATCTTGCAGCGTTTCAGGACGTCCATGCCGCTGCACTCGGGCATCTTGTAGTCCGTCACGACGACGTCGTAGACCTCGCTCTCCAACATCGACGTCGCCTGGCCTCCGTCGGCGGCGTCGGCGACGTGCCAACCCCGGTCCCGGAACGCGGTGACGATTCCCTCACGCAGCGTTGGCTCGTCTTCGACGACGAGAATCTTCTTCATGGATGCTCAGACCTCCGCTTCTTC
>Ga0255055_10003092_pt1 | contig 11367 bp, 8 predicted proteins | sample JV7_2_27_MG_FD_188633 | JGI IMG/M metagenome (GOLD analysis project Ga0255055, IMG submission 188633) | Seawater microbial communities from Jervis Inlet, British Columbia, Canada - JV7_2_27 | ecosystem: Environmental > Aquatic > Marine > Inlet | place: Canada: British Columbia | collected... | reverse complement strand
TGATAAAGTGTGATTTTTTCATGTTCATACCTCCTTTAGGATTAGCGTTATTTGGTTTAACTTTTCTCTTCTATTTATTTTGCAGCATCAATACTGGAAGATACGAACGTGCTGCCCTTCAGCACTTCATCCACCGCCTTGCCTAAATCCTTGCCTGCTGAACGCTTGAGAACATAAGCCGAAGCCCCTGACGACATGCATTTTTCCATGATTTCGTATTCTTGGTGGGTACTGAGGACAATGAATTTGAGCTCAGGATCGTATCTGTTCAGAAGCACTGCCACATTGGACTCCCGGGTAACATCTAAAGACAAATCCACAACGGCGAAGTCGGGATCAACTCTGGCCAAGGTTTCCAAGAGTGAAATCTCATCGGACACCATAACGACTGAGTCGAACATGGTTTCCAGCAACCCCCTTATGCCTTCCATCATGGCAGGATGCCTAACAGCCAATAGCACACATGTCTTTTTCATCTGTCTCCAGTCAATTCATTGAGCAAAACCGCTCATAAGCTTGTAAGCCATATTTGTCATTTCGAGCGAAGCGAGAAATCTTAAACCCATCCCTCGCTCAAATCCCTCCATTCCGTATTCTTCTTCCTAACTAGGGCATTCTTCTCTCGTCGCGATTTGTTACATACATGATTTGTTGTTCCAGTTTGTCAGGAGATAAACATAGTAGTAGTGTTCAGACGTCATCAAGATTTCTCCCTGCGGTCGAAATGACAGAATGGGATCGGTCGAAATGACAGAATGGGGTCGGTCGAAATGACATTAGACACAACCTCCAGGGAAGAGAAATTTGAATGGTATTCTGATTAGGCCATGAAACATCATTGCCGATGTTGTGGGATGCACGCAATTCGGAAAAATAAGGAATTATTGAGGAAAATTTACTGAAGAGTATCGGGGAAAATACGTATTGGATCAGTAGAAATACGTACTAATTGGAACTATGTCACAATTATGCTTTAAGCCTTGTTTGTCATTTCGAGCGAAGCGAGAAATCTTTTATTATTAACCACTTGCAGCTTCAAGATTCCTCGGCAGGGAATAACATTACGACACAGTCTCCTGGTGGGAGGGGGTTCACCCAGTTAAATTCCGCCTCTGGCGGACCCTGCGGAGCAGGGATTTAACCAGGGTTCGGGGGAATGCTGTTGAATTAGCACACTGATTAGTAGGGCCAAATCCTCAAAAATCCCCCCCAACCCCCCTTTGTCAAAGGGGGGAACTTGATGAAATTACTTTGAAATTCTCCCCCTTTCGTAAAGGGGGATAAAAGGGGGATTTCTTCGAATTACGGCTTAAGTCAACAACATTGGGGGTTCGGGGGAGGGGGAATGGGGCGTCAGCCGTCAGCCTAACTTGTTGTTTTCAGTTGTATTGTGCTGAAAGCTGATCGCTGATAGCCGATGGCGCGAATCCGAAAACGCCAGTTTTCGGATGAGCACTAAATAGAAACGATACCATGCTTGATGGCAAATTTGATCAGATCGGCAGTGGTTTTAAGGTTAAGTTCATGCATCATGTTGTACTTATGGGTTTCAACCGTTCTTGGAGAAATGGATAGCAGGTCGGCGATTTCTTTGGCTGAATGTCCTTCTCCCAAAAGCTGTAGAATCTCACGTTGTCTGGTGGTCAGCTTCTTATCGAGTGCATCTTTACCGGGGGGTGCTTCTTTATAAGTTTGCATTAGCTCACCGGCTATTATCGGCGCCACATAAGTTCCTCCCATCATCACCTCATTGATAGCCGTGATGAGTTCACGAGAGGCCGAATTCTTAAGGACATACCCGGAAGCGCCTGCATCGAATGCCTTGGTGGCATAGGTCACATCCGGATGCATGGTGAGAAAGACGACTTTGATCTGATCATCTGTTTTTCTAATCTGGCGGAGGGCTTCAATGCCGTTGAGTAACGGCATGGAAATATCCGCCACAATTACATCGGGAGACAGTCTTTCAGCTTCCTTCACCAAAGCCCTGCCGTCTTCCACTGTTCCCACAATCTCAAACTCCGGCTCGAGCAGGTTTTGCAATCCCTCGAGAAGGATTTTATGATCATCCGCCAACAGGACACGGGTCTTGCGCATGTCTTTCCTCTCATCTCAAGGTTTCAGGTGTCAGGTGTCAGGAAAAAGAAACAGAGAATTTGGTATCTGAACACTGAGACCTTATCTTGCATCAATGGGCCAGCCCTGTAGTCGAATCGCGGCTGCCTGCCCGCCATCGCGAGCCGCTCAGGCGAGGCGGGCGGGGAAAGCCGCTCCCACAAGAGAATCCCTGTCTTCTGACCTCTGACTTCCGACCTCTAAGTTCTGTCCTCTGTGCCTCTGTGGTGAATCTTCAATCTACAAAAGGTGCTTCCAGCTTTATTACCGTTCCTTTTCCGGGTCTTGACTCTATGGATAGATCGCCGTTGATCAAGCGGGTTCGCTCTCCCATGCTGGCAAGCCCCAGACCCCGTCTTCTCGATGATGAATCGAGATCAAATCCTACACCATTATCTCTTAGCACAAAATATACGGTATTATTTTTTTGGGAAAGCTGGACTTGGATATCTGTGGCCCTGGCATGTTGGTCAATGTTTCTTAACCCCTCCTGCAGGATGCGATAGATACAAAGGGCCGTCTCTTTGGAGAGATTGTGAATTGTGCTATCCAAATCCAAAGTTACCGGGATTTCTCGCAGCCGAGTAAAATTGTTGCATTCGCTCTCGATAGCTTGGGTTAACCCTAAGTCGTCTAATATGGAAGGATGAAGCCGACGTGAGATCATCGCAATATCAGATGCAAGCTCCCCCAGATTATCTCCAATTTGTCGCAGTCTTTCCTTTATCGGTTCCGATAAAGATTTGTGTCTCAACTCCAGTTTGTCCACCTCGATGTTCATAAGGGCCAGCCTTTGGGTAATATCGTCGTGCAGTTCGCGGGCGAGTCGTGATCGCTCCGCTTCTTGGGTGGTTATCAGTTTTCCAGCAAGCAGTCTTGCTTCTTCCTGGCTGGCCTTTAGAGCTTCTTCTGCTTGTTTTCTGATTGTGATGTCCCGATTGACACCGACTAAACCTAGCGGGACACCCTCCTTGTCTTTTATTGAAGAGAGAGTGGTTTGGACAACAATACGTTTTCCATCTTTGCGGCTTTGTATGAGTTCGCCCAACCAAACACCTTTCCGCTGTACTTTTCCCAGCACCTCTTCGCGTTTCTCATCCAGATATTCCAAAGCTGTCACTTCCCTGAACGGTTTCCCCTCAACTTCTTCAGCTTTCCATCCATAAATATTCTCCGCGGCATCATTCCAACTGCGAATTTTGAAATCCATATCCACTGAAACTACAGCATCAGAAATATTTTCCAGAAGTGTTGCCTGATAACGCAGTTTTTCTTCTGCCCTTCTGCGCTCGCCAATTTCATCCTCTAGAGATTTGTTGACGGCCGTCAATTCAGATGTACGCTCACTTACCTGTTTTTTCAGGACCCTGTTCCAGAAGACAAACAACAGCAGTATGCCCGACGCAACTCCGACGACCAACAGAATCCATTTAAGAACGTAGGCGGTTGTGATCCCATATTCGTATTTAATAGGAGACAGGTACCTGTTTTCGATGGCAGATCGTTCCTCTGCTGAAATAGTATCCAGCGCCTTATCAATGATGCCGGGCAATTCAGGCCAGTCTTTACGAATTGCAAAACGAAAGTTCATATTTCCCAGCGGGCTTGGACCTGCTACCTTTAAGTTTGAAAGTCCTCGTTTATGGATCAGGTAAGTCCCAAAAGTTAAACTAGTAACAATAGCATCCGCCTCACCAACCGCAACCGCTTCCATTGCATCCCCAACGTTATCAAAGAGAGTAAATCGAATATGAGGATATTTATCCTTCAGCATTTTAACAACAATGTTCCCCCGTGACCCTGCTATTGTTTTGCTTGCCAAGTTATCCGTATCTAAAAGAAATTCTCGATTTTTCTTGGTAAATATGACTCTGGGAGAGGAAGTATAACTCTTTGAGGACCAGTTGGCGTAGGGCTCCCTTTCAATGGTAGGGGTAAGATGCGGGAGCCAATCAGGACCATTAAGCTCTTTAAAGGACTCGAAGGCTTCGCCAAATGAACGCGTTTCCTTGATTATTTCTATGTTAATACCTGCTCGTTCGGAAATGAGCCTTATAAAATCAATGGAGATTCCTTTTGGCTCACCCTCACGAATAATTAAATAAGGTTCATAATCAGCTGCACGCACCCGAACCGTATGGTTCTGCGCGAGCCATGCCCGTTCTGCGGGTGTGAGAGATATTTGAGGTTTTTCTTGCTTTTGGGACGATTCTGATACTTGGGAAGTATTTTGGGCATGGGCAAAGCCGGCATTTAAGAAGAGGACAGCAAAAGATGCGTGCAGAAAGACGAGGACATAAGCTATCAACCTCAGTTTCCCATGCAGATGCAGTGTATTGCCACCGGTATTTATGAACCAACAGGGCAGACTCGGTCTGGAGCGCATGTGTGGAGAACTGCTTGTTTCTTCTGCCACAGGTTACCATCCTGGGCGCGTTCCACGCCTGAGAGAAATTGGGGTAATGATGATCGATATAGGCGATAATACACGCATATTTATTTTGAGGCAAGTTATCAGCTTTTGAGAGATGAGGTCTGTTGGGCTCCTTTAGTCTGCAGCCAGAACATACGCAGCCCTGCTTTGCTCCAAAATGTCGGATGTGCATAGCAGTTTTATATGCTTAGCCTCAAAATCTTGGGGCGTATCCTTCCGGCGGGGGACTAAACATATCTTGCCAAGATGTGAACTTCCGGGAAATTAAAGATATGAAAAGGATATGTGAAACGGAATTGGTTCCTATTCTGAGCAAAAAGCCAATGCCAAGCAGAACGGTTCTGAAACTGTGAATTAAAGTATGATATTTAAACTCCCAGCAAAAGGGTGGGAGAGTTTAGATATGATCCAACAATCCCAACTATCACTATGCAGAAATTGCTCCTTCAGCAAGAGCAGCTGTTGCTATGATTTTAGCCCAATCTACCTTAATCAACCCAGTGGAGCACGTCGCGGATAATGGACCAGCGGGGCTTTGTTACCTTAGCCCCCTCTCCGAGTATCCAGTGGTTGAATAGTATCTCAATAGTCCGGTCTTTCTTTTTCAAGGCGAGCCACGAGTTTACAAAATCCAACAATTTCTTGTCTCCTCGGGGAATAATGTAGGCCATCGGTCTGGATACCGTATCAGGAACAGGTACCACAACCGTGTAATCAGGATAGAGCAGGGTCCAGGCAGAACCCGCCTCGGCCGTGAATATAAGGGCATCCAGATCTCCTTTTTTCTTTGTGAAGAAGTCTCGGGGAGTCTCTAACTCCACCCTTTCTGCTTGAGGCAGGTAATACTCTAATAGTCTAAGCAAGTAAGGATCTTTGAAAGTACCAACCTTAGGAGCTTCCAGCTTTAGACGGGCCTGCGGACTGCTGAACCTATCCCGCAGGTGATCTTTTACCACAAAGGCTATCGTTTCATCTAAATAGGGCTGCGAGAATGTAACTTTCAAGGCTTTCTGAGGAGTGATTCTCGACCCGGACATAAAGATGTCACAGTACCCAGCGTTCAACTGCTCCTCAACCTTACCGCGCTCAAGGAGATAAAATTCAAGACTCACGCCCATCTCCCTTGCCAACTCGTGTGCCATTTCGATGTCGAACCCCACGAGTTGTCCCTTCTTGTTGACAAAGGCATACGGAAGCCTGTCCTTCAGGTAACCAACCCGCAGGATACCGCGGACCAAAATCTGATCCAAATAGGAAGTATTCGGGTCGTGGTAAGGTGGTCTTGCCGGCAGCTCCTTATAGACCTCTGCCTGTACCGGCTGGCTGAGCAGGTGCATTTTCACTAAGGCCTCATCCTCGGTGTAGACGTTTTTTACAAAATGGCTGAAATACAAGCGGCTGCCACCAACCACAGCCACCGTCAGGACCAGGGTGGTGATGACGTAGTTCATTACTTTTTTCTTGTTAATAGAGAGACTACCGCTAAGAGCACAAGTAGCGAGGATGGTGAAGACGAGCAGATTCATGGCGGCCAGCAAAGTGGCAAAGCGGCCGTTCAAAATGCCACTTACCACATATAGCTGATAGAGGTCCGAGGGAAGCCGCATTAAATCGAGCATAAAGGGCATGGCCACATCAACGCCGCCAAAGAAGCTGAGTAATCCGGAAAAAATGAAGGTGGGGTACTGCTGCAGTGACAAGGAGGACCCGGAGAACCAGGCCGCGAACAGGATGAACAGCAGCATCAGCAACTTACCGGTAGTGGGAAAATTGAAAGATACCGGGATGATCACATCCACATAAGAATCGGTTCTTTCCTCAATTAGGTCATATTTCTTGAACAGAGTCTTGCAGTTTTCGGTAAGAACTGTGAGAACCACAAACAGGTTTCCGGTGGTGAATGCGGTTGCCATTGCGTCTTTGGACATTCCCACCACGTCTTTGTATTTGAAGGGGGTAACCGCCGTCAACAGCATGGGTAGGACCCAGAAGGTCAGGAAAAGGGCGGCAAGATTGAAAGTGATAAAATAGACTTGTAGTCTCCCGAACTCTTCCACGGTCATGGTGCCGGCAGCAGCCGCAGAGATGGCAAACACGCCGTATGGTGTCAATTTCACGATGAGGTTCGTCACCCTGATCAATGCCTCCGCTGCCACGTCAAGAGCGTGAATCAGCGCCTCCTTCTCCTTGATCCCCATCAGCACCACACCAAAAAGGATACTGAATAGAACCACCGCAGGTACAAGATTGTTGGCCAGAGCGTAAAAAGGGTTGGCCGGAATATAGATCTGGAGAAAATCGACTTTTTGCGGCACCTCCACCAGCGAAGTGCTAAAAAAAGCGGCTGTCTCCCATTCAGGAAAAGAAAGGGGCATCACCAGCACCATGAAAAAGGAGATCCCCCAGAATATGAGCATCAATATCCCGGCCTTGGCGGCCAGGAGCTTCGCCTCCTTATAGGTCATGCGCCCAATGCCCAGAATGAGCGACACCACTATGTAGGGCAGAATCGTCATCTGTAGCAACTTGATGAAACCGTCACCGAAAATTTCAAGAAAACTGCAGTATTCTCCAAAAAAGACCCCGCACAGGATCCCTAGTACGAGCCCAATCAAAATGGAGGTGGCCAGACTCGGACGAAATTTTTTCTTAGGTTTCACTTCCATCGTAGCCAAAAGTAGATATGTTGTTACCGGAAGTTGTGCGCCAGTTGGCCGCTTACAGGTGAATCTTAGCCAGCCTACTCATACCCTGGAGGTTTGTCAATGCGATAAGTCACGCTTCAGGTATGAATCAGATGGTCAGGGAAAGGGGAACAAAGCGCAGCCAATGGAGAATTGGGGTCAGAGCTTAATTATTAATTTGACGCACAGTTCTGTCTCTGCTAACTTGAGGTCATGGCCCGGCCACTGCGCATCGAGTTCCCCGGTGCCTGGTATCATGTGACCAGCCGGGGAAACGAGAGAAAGTCCATTTTCTCTGACGATTCTGATCGGCGAAAATTCCTCGAAATAGTCGCCAGCAGTGTCGAATCCTACCGAGTCCAGGTGCACGCCTACGTCCTGATGGCCAACCATTTTCATCTCCTTCTAATGACTCCTCAGGGGAACCTCCAATCTTTCATGCAACGGCTCAACACCGCCTACACGGTCTATTTCAATCGTCGACACCGGCGGGCAGGCCATCTTCTACAAGGCCGCTATAAGGCCATCCTCATTGATGTTGACTCTCACCTGGCGGAGATTAGCCGTTATCTTCATCTGAATCCTGTAAGAGTAAAGAAATTCTCCAACCAGGAGATCGATTTTAAGAAAAAGCTTCTTTTCAATTACCCCTGGAGCAGTTATCCAGGATACATCTCCTTGAGAAAGCGGCATCGTTTTGTGACCTATGAAGTGATTCTTTCGGTGGTGGGAGGCAAAGATGACGCCAGGGGGCGAAGGGCGTATCGTGAGTTTGTCTTGGCCGGCATCGCCAAAGATATGAACATCACTTATTGGAAAGATGTCCGTGGCCAGGTGGTTGTGGGCTCAGATGAATTTGTGAACTGGATTCTAGAGCAAGTCTTGAAGGAGCAAAGAGAAAAGGCGCCAGGGGAAAAGGTCCACGGTTACTTCAATGAGCTTTTCCCTCCTGTGGCCGTTGAGCCGGTTGCTGAGACGGTAGGTGAGAAGTTTGAGGTTGAGGTGGAGGAGTTACTGCGGAAACGCTCAAAGCATCGGCAGGCACGTCGGTTTCTGTTGGCTCTTTGTTATGATCTTTTCCGGGGCCGAGAGTCACTTTCTGAAATTGGCGCAAAGCTGGGTCCTGTGAGTGCGGCAGCTCTTTGTCGCAATCGGAAGATTCTTGAGGACGAACTGAATCATGATAAAAGGCTTGCGCGAACATACAGAGAAATTTTGAATGGATTACGATTATAGTTAATAATTAAGCTCTGACCCTATTTCATACTGTAGGATTCGGGCCAAGCAACAATGCCAGCCATTTTGTATCTTCATTAGAATCTAACCAAATCTTGAGTTTCATGGTCAGCACGACTGACAGGAGCATTCCTACCGGTCCGAATATCCAGCCCCAGAGAAGAAGAGAAATAAACACGATCGATGTCGAAAGGCCAAGTCCTTTGCCCATAAATCGAGGCTCGACCACGTTACCCATAACAATATTAATAACAAGATAACAGACAGCGACAGCCAGGCCGCTTCCAGGCCCCAATTGCACCATGGCGACCAGAACAGCCGGAACAGCCGCAATGATCGAACCGATAGTGGGTATAAAATTTAAGGCAAAAGCAAGCATTCCCCACATAAGCGGGTATTCAACGCCTATCACCAAAAGGCAGATGGATACAAGTGCGCCGGTGACAAAGCTTACCATTGTTAGGATAAACATGTAATGCTTGACACTGTCACTAAATTTTTGAATCTGACGATTAATCTTGTCATCGTCACCAAAAATAGCCCGTAATTTGGCGGGCAGACCACCCGCCTCAAGCGAAAGGAAGACAACCATTAGCAGGACAAGAAGACCATTAGCAAGTAATGTACTTAATTCGTTAAACAGCTGGCCGGCATACTTCATGGCCGTTTCCGGGTTTAATATCTCTTTTTGCCCTTTTCCTTTAAGATGCACGCCCTTGCTGCCCAGGAAGGTATAAACCTGTTCCATCTGCTGGGCCAATTTAGCTTTGTATTCCGGGATATTGTGCAAAAAATCCTCTACAGATGAACCGACAACTATTACGGTTACCAACACGACAATACATAAAAGCGTCAGGACCATGAACACGGCGAGCCAATCAGGAACTCCTTTTCTTCGAAGCCAGGAAATTGGGCCACGGCAGACAATAGCAATAAAGATTGCCATCATAAGCGGGATCAGGACAGCCTCGGCATACTTCATCCCGGCAACTATCACCACCAGACCGGCAATGATCATGATCACGTAAAAGACTGAGGAGGTGGTTACATCAGTGTGTTTCATGCTTCTTGCTCTTAAGGTGCTTTTCCTGTTTTAGTACCCTGAAAATAATTATTCAGGTCCCTGTTCGGAATCTTCCTCCCGGTTAACTGATTCTGCGGTATCCTTTTTGTTCATGAATCTTGACTGGACCATTTTCTCTATTCTCTCAAAATGCTGATTAATATGCGCTAGGAGTTCTTCGTTGTTTTTCAACTGCTCCCACGCCTTTTTCAGGAGTTCCACATCGATTTTCTGGCAGGTCCTGTGCAGGGCATACCAACCGCCAAGCCAAATGATCAGGCTCAGTGAAAAAATGGTTCCATAGAGGAGGGCCGGAGAGGTGGAGGTAAAATAGATTGCCGCGGCTCCAAGATATATTGTGAGGATGGTTACCAGGTCTGCAATCTTTTTCGAAGGGATGAAACGCATAACATCTATGGCTTTCATCAACTGAGCAAGGGCAAACGATAATACTTTTTTTTCTTTACCTGAAACATCAAAAATAAAAACGATTTTCGCAATAAGTTCGCCAGATACCCTTCTCCCCAAATGCCACCACAGAAGTTGATTCAAAGACCATACCGGCAAGGCACAGGCAACTGATAAAAGAAAAAGAGTGAACGGGTTTAATTCACGTAAATAGTCAGGGCTGATTGATATTATTATGATGAGACCGGAAACCAGGGCCGTTATAAGCCGCAGGATCGTGTCGATCTTTTTTTCACGGTCAACATGCACAAAAGCTTTAATGTCATCAAGATGGATCATTTCGTTCCGGACCTATATACAATTATAAGGTAAAGAATTTGTATCCAGTGCTATAGCGCGCTTGCAACAATCATGATGAAATTGGTTCATAGGAAAAATCTCCTTATTTCAAATCATTAGATAATCTGCCTTATTTTGGTAGATAGGCCCGTTTCGTTCAGTATTCAACACTCTGTAAAATCGTCATTGGTTAGGGACCTTGTCCTTCACCACGACCAGGTTGAATAAATCCACAGGTTGCATTTTCAGCCTCTTACAGATCTTCAATCATGTCTACGTTCGACTCTGCGGGCGACCCTGTGAACAGCGGAGTCGATAAACCATATGCTGATTCCGGCGGTGGCCGGTATCTTTCCTTCCAGAATATCGACATGGTAAACTAGGTCATTCCCTTTGAGGCGAGGGTCGGACAACACCACGACGGCATCCAGAACATGATCACCCTGAAAGATCTACAGGGTGGCATTGGGCGGACTGGCGGCAAAACTATCGTTGCCTTTTCGCCACGTGCCGACAAAATCCTATACGGTCTCATGGCCCCTGTCAACAGGCGGCCGATGTGGCGTGGGATGTGTGAACCGTTTTCAGCTTATTGTGAACCATTAATAGTGGGAGATACGAAGGTGCCGCCCTTCAGCACTTCATCCACCGCCTTCACTAAATCCCTGCCTGCCGAACGCTTGAGAACATAAGCCGAAGCCCCTGACGACATGCATTTTCCCATGATTTCGCATTCTTCGTGGGTACTTAGGACAACGAATTTGCACTCAGGATCGCATCTGTTCAGAAGGACTGCTACATCAGACTCCCGGGTAACATCTAAAGACAGATCTACAACGACAAGGTCGGGATCAAGTCTGGCCAAGGTTTCCAAGAGTGAAATGTCATCGGACACCATAACGACTGAGTCGAACATGGTCTCCAGCAACCCCCTTATGCCTTCCATCATGGCAGGATGTCTAACAGCTAATAGCACACATGTCTTTTTCATATAATTCCATTCAATTCATTGAGGAAAATCGCAATCCAAGATCTCCAATCTACAATTCCCAAATCCGCAATATCCCAGGGTTGCAGGTGTCCCCGCT
>Ga0255055_10003090_pt1 | contig 11369 bp, 10 predicted proteins | sample JV7_2_27_MG_FD_188633 | JGI IMG/M metagenome (GOLD analysis project Ga0255055, IMG submission 188633) | Seawater microbial communities from Jervis Inlet, British Columbia, Canada - JV7_2_27 | ecosystem: Environmental > Aquatic > Marine > Inlet | place: Canada: British Columbia | collected... | reverse complement strand
TTGATAGCGGCGGGGCAGTTGTCGACGTCGGGGCAGAGCCCGTCGCCATCGATGTCGTTGTTCAACGCGTCCAGCGGGCACGGGTCGCACGGATCGCCAAGCCCGTCCCCGTCCGTGTCGGTCTGGCTCGAGTTGGCATCGAGGGGACAGTTGTCCGGGGGAACGCACACGCCGTCGCCGTCGACATCGTTGTCCGGATCCTCGGGGCAGATATCGCACACATCGCCGATCCCGTCGCCGTCCAGGTCGTCCTGGAACCGATTGGGGTCGGCCGTGCAGTTGTCGCAGGCATCGCCGAAGCCGTCTCCGTCCCCGTCCGCTTGGTCAACGTTGAACACGTCCGGGCAATTGTCGTCAGCGCAGCGAATCCCGTCGCCGTCCAGGTCGGTATCCTCTCCCGCCAGGCAGGGTGCCGGAGCGCCGTGGTAGACGTAGACGTCTCCGGAGCCGCCTCCCGTGCGGTAGGGGGCGCCGACGATCACGTCGTCCAGGCCGTCGCCGTTGACGTCTCCGGCCGTGGACACGGAAAACCCGAACCCGGCATTCTCCTGGTTGTTCTCTGCCATCCAGTCGGGCGTCGGCGAAAGACCGGAGGCGGAGCCATGGAAGAGGAAAGCGCGACCTTCTCGGGTTTGTCCGTTCTCGAACCCGGGCGCACCAACGATCACGTCGTCGTAGCCGTCGCCGTTCACGTCACCCGCCCCGGAAACGGACCAGCCAAGCTGGGCGGTAGCCTGTTCTCCGCCCGCCATCCAGCTGGTGCTCATAGAAACCCCCGCCGCGGAACCGTGAAAAACAAAGGCCGTACCTTCGGACACCAGGTCATCGTAGGAGTTAATCGCACCGACAATCACATCCTCGTAGCCGTCCCCGTTCACGTCTCCCGCCCCCGACACCGAGAACCCGAAGTTGGCGTTTGCCTGGTTGCCCTCCGCCGTCCAATCCGGGATGAGCGACAGTCCCGCCGCCGAACCCAAGAAGACGAAGGCCACTCCTTCCTCCGTCTGATCGTTGGTGAAGTTCGGGGCGCCGACGATCACATCGTCGTAGCCGTCCCCGTTCACGTCACCCGCGCCGGACGCGGAGTTGCCTAGGCGAGCGCCCGCCTGATCCCCTTCGAAGGTCCAGTCGGGAGTCAGTGACGGACCCGACGCCGAGCCGTGGAAAACGAACGCCGCGCCCTCGTTGTCCTGGCCGTTCTCGAACCACGGTATGCCGATGATCACATCGTCGTAGCCGTCCCCGTTCACGTCAGCCGCCGAGACCGGCTTCCGGGACCCGAACCCGGCCGTTTGAAACGCGAAAAACCACGCGGGATCCGCCGACAGACCCGACGCCGAACCGTAGACGACGAAAACCCTGTGGTCGCCGGAGTCGGTGCCGGCAGAGAAGATCACGTCGTCGTAGCCGTCCCCGTTCACGTCCCCGGCCGCGGCCACTCCGCTACCATAAAACGCGACAACGGAATCGCCAATGAGATACCAGTCGGCATGCGGGCTCGACAGCCCCGACGCCGAGCCATGGTGCACAACGACCACACCCTCGTCTGACACGCCAGATGGCCAGAGGGGCGCCGCGAAGATCACGTCGCTGTATCCGTCACCGTTGACATCCCCCGCGGTGTCGACGGAAAGCCCACGAAGGACGCCAAGCCCGTCAAACTGCGTCCCCGTCTTCCACGCCGGGTTCGTCGACATCGGGTCGACCTGTATGGGGTAGAGCGCACCGGCGTCCTCAAACACGAGCCGGATTCCCCGCACGCCCCGTTCTGTGAAGACCTCCATCCAGGCCGGAAGGCGCCGTCCCGTGGCGTCCTTGACCTTTAGCCTGGCGTAGCGAAGGACGGCGAGCCCGCCACTCGCGGGAGCGAAGTCGATCGCCTTGCCGTCCGCGCCGGGGTGCGGCACTAGGTCGCCGACGAGTAGGAGAGCGAGAAAGGCCGGGTTGCCTTCCCCGCCTGCTGCCGCGGCTCGACCTCCCTGCAGGCTGTCCGGGTCGGGCGGACCATTGTGCATCTCCTCCGGAGGGAACCCCAGGGTGAAACCCTGCTCCACGCCCCGCCGGTCGTTGACGTACCACTCCGTGATGGGGCCTCGGTGATATTCGATGCGGTTGTCTGAGGGCGACAGCGACGCTCGCTCGACCGGCCAGACCCGCTCTCCTCTTCCATAGTTGACCAGCGACAGCCCCCATTCCCAGGAAGGCTCTTCGACGTGGGGGACGACGCGGATGCCTTCCTCGGTAAAGTAGGTCCAGAAGCGATGCGCTCGGTTCGGCGCCCCCCAGGCCGCCAAAGCGTCCTTCAGCTTGGTCGGCTCCTGCCAGGCGACGCGGTACTGGGCATCAGGGATGTTTTGCTCAACAAGCCTGGAAACGGAGAGACCCTCCGGTAGCTGCGGATCCTCTTCCAAGTGGGGCTCGGGCGCACCGAACAAGGTCAGCGCCGTGGCGCCGAGAAGGAAGCAGACCAGAGAGTGCCGGCTGCTTCGGCCAGACTGTTCGTAAGAACCCATCCCCGCCCCTCCTGGGGACAGCTATCGTGTTATGCCCATTCCCGGCCCGCGTCAATCCCGGTTTTGGACTGAAACGGTGGGGTCTGTACAAAAGGCCCGGGAATCCGGTCTCCCACTCAATGGCCGGATGAAGAAAGTGTCCTAGCGGTCGACTGGGACACTGAGAGTTTTGCGACTCCGTTTGGATGATCGACGGGTTCGAGCGGTGGGAGATGCCGCCGAAAGAGGCCGACGAGTGGCGGCGGCGGATTCTGGCGAGGCAGCGATTACTCAAGATCGCCGAAAACTCCGATCCAGTAGACTAACCGCTTCCTCACATTCATCACCGATTTCGTCCCACTTGCGGGAAGTCGCGAACGCAACGGGTCTGGCGCCATTGCCAGGGTGGACTGCGTAGAAACTGCCTTGCCAAAATCCCCAGCTGGTGGTTTCGTCACATCCAATCGACACGGCCCGCCGATGGGCGTAAGATGGGCTTACACAAACGGAGGAGGGTGGACCATGCCTACCCGTGCGACTCTCCTCGTACGAATTCTGTTCTTCTGCCTGACTGCCCGGATCCCTGCCTCAGCGGCGCTCGCCCAATCCAACGACTGGAAGATGCGCACACAGGAGGTGGGCCTATGAAGCGGATCCAGATCGTTTTGATCGTGCTCATGTCCATCTCAATCGCCTCGAGCGAGGTGTCGCGAACAGAAGCAGCCTGTATCAACCCTCGGTCGCTAAATACTGGTGGAGCCTATCTGGTCTCGAACCCCAACTGGGGCGGCGCCGGCGGAACCAGGACGTGTGAGAACGTGTACGGTTGCTACGCCAGCGAGTCGGCCGCCCCGATCGGCCCCGCGCTCTTTGGTGCGTTCTGGGCGTTAGGTGCCGGCGATCCCACCTCCGGAGCGGGCATCGACAATGGCGACTGGGACGTTTCAAACTGGTCCAAGGCACGCTCCGAGGTTTTCGACGACACCTACTATTACGCCGCGTGGTTGACGCTGGACGTGCCCAGTGAACCCGGCTACGTTCCAGGTGACCCCCCCGATTGGTCTCTCGCCGGAGACGGTTGCATCACGGACGTTGGGACACCGGGCCAAATCGACACCGATCAGGAGTGCACTTGCGTTCTTCTCTCCGACGAGTGGAGCGGGCGCGGCTACCTCGGTGTCCTGTCGAACTTCACCGACGAGGGTGGGGATTTCGACTTGACTCCCGCATATCAGGACGTAGCCGGAAGCCCGACGATTCGATTGGGATTGATACCTGCTCCCAGGATCATGGAATGGACCGAGGACCAGCCAGCCGGGGACGTCACGGTAAGGGTCACCGTCGATGCTCCTCAGCTCGGCCTCTATCAGCGAGGCGGTTGCGACTGCGACATGAGCTACAAGATCTACGCCAAGATCATCTCGCGGGGCGATCTTCCGCCGACCAGTCGTCTTATCGACGACGGTTGGGTCGAGCTTGCCGATGGCACCGGCGGTACTCAGATGGCTGTTCCGCTCGGAGACTCCACCCAGGTTACCGTCGACTGCGATCCGGCCGCACAGCAAGAGGCCCACCTGGCCACGCGAGTGTTTGGAGACGGCGGCTTCGCCACGCGCCACGTCTCGCTCAACGCGGCCAGGATCGACTGCGGCGCGAACGCCTGGCGGCATGATGCGGATGGCGACGGTTTCCCGGAAGAGCTCGGTGATTGTGACGACTATACAAGGACGACTCATCCGGCAGCGGGAGAGCTCTGCGACGGCCTGGACAACAACTGCAACGGACTGGTTGACGAATTCGTGAACGAAGATCCAGACAATGACGGCTTCACGGCCTGCGAGGGCGATTGCCATCACGCCGACCCCTCGGTCTATCCCGGCGCGCCTCAGCTCTGTGACGGCATCAACAACGACTGCAATGATTCGATCTGGCCCGGCGTTCCCGCGGACGAGAACGATATAGACGGTGACGGTTTCAGTCCTTGCGAAGGGGACTGCGAAGTCAACGACTCGCGAACCTACCCAGACGCGCCCCAACTTTGCGACGGTATCAACAACGACTGCAACGATCTGCTGTGGCCGGAGGTTCCCCCGGACGAGGCGGATGTCGACGGTGATCTCTACTCGATCTGTCAGGGCGACTGTGACGACACCGACGACCGGGTCTACCCGGGCAGCACGCAGCTATGCGACGGGATAAACAACGACTGCAATGATCTCGGCTGGCCGGAGGTGCCACCCGACGAACAGGACGCCGACGGAGACTCCTATAGCGTGTGCGAGGGGGACTGCGAGGATCTCGACTCCGCGATCCATCCAGGGGCAGCCGAAGTGTGCAACTCGATGGACGACGACTGCGACCTGCTCGTGGACGAGGACGAGCTCGGTGAAGATTCCGACGGTGATGGTATCCACAACGCATGCGACAACTGTCGGGAGGCCATCAATCCCAGCCAGCTGGACACGGACGAGGACGGTCTGGGCAACAGCTGCGACAACTGTACGTTCATCGCCAACCCCACCCAGGATGACTTCGATGGCGATCAACGGGGCGATGTCTGCGATAACTGTCCATTCGATTTCAACTCGTTCCAGGACGATTTCGACGCCGACGAGGTTGGTGACGCCTGTGACAACTGCATCTTCGACTGGAATCCCACGCAGACCGACAGGGACTCAGACTACGAGGGCGACATCTGCGACCTTGACGACGGCGTGATCTACATCCGGTTCCACCAGCCCGAGTACGTGGAGTGGCAGGAGGAGACAGGATTCGAGGCGTGGAACTGCTACAGGGGCGATCTTGCGCTTCTCCGGAGCGCCCAGATCTACACGCAGGATCCGGCGACCGTGGACCTCGCCGCCAAGTACTGCGGGGAGACCAATCCATGGGTCCTCGACCCCGACCCACCGTCAGGGCAGGCGGTGTTCTTCCTCACAACGGGCATCTTCGAGGGGACGACTACCGAGAGCAGCCTGGGAATGACCAGCGCAGACGTGGAGAGGCCGAACGCGAATCCTTGCCCGTGATCAATCAGAACTCCGCATAATGCCCATCTTCCTCACGCCACCCAACGAGCTTCGCGACACCCTCTGGATGATCGATCTGTTCGGGCGGTGGAACATGCCTCAGGACGAGGCGGACGACTGGCGAAGGCGGATCCCGGCGAGGAGAGTGTTCCTGGATCTCGACACCACAAGCATCGTGGGCTGATCGTATGGGCACGAAGGGTTATCGGAACACCGCGAAGACCGGGGCTAAAGCCGCCTCGGCCAGGCGGAGGCAGGCTGTCGCAAAGGCCCGCACGCGCAAGAAACCGAAACTTAGCGGGGCGCCGCGGAAGCCTAGGATCGAGGTGGTATCAGAGAATGATCTCGACGGATCTCAGCCGCAGGACAGCCAGCTCGAAGCAGATGTAAGATCGCCAGAGAATCTCGAGTAGATAGACTGCCAGTGTTTACTGTAGAGACGCGGGATGCAATCTCGTGATGTTCGAAAACTCGTCCGACCCTAAAATCCCTGGTTGTCCACCGCCGCGCTGAGAGGGAGGGCTAGAGGGGTGCGCGGAGTAACTTCTGACCCTCGGGATCGCCTGCACATCGAAGCTGGGGCTATGGCAGGTCGTGGCGTGCCGTAACGGCTAGGCTTCCTTTCGGTCGACGACTTTGAGTTCCAGCACAATTCGGCCCCAGCCGCCGCATTGAACACCGACGTCGAAACAGGCCGCTTTCTTGAACCGCATCTCGTTGGGATCCACGCCAGCGTAGAACAGCTCATTGGACGCGAAGATCATCGAGGTGGCAGCATTGAGCGCGTAAATACACACCTTCTTCGGGCACAGCTTTGTCAAGAGGTTACCTGCTCCATCGAAATAGAATTTGTCTCCCACCTTGTGCTGACTGTTGCATCCGTGGGAGTCCACCACCTCCACGATAATCGTCTTGTCGAGCAAGGCCGGTGCTTGGGATAGGACATCCTCGTTTCGAGGATTCGTGCGGAACGTCGCCGCCTCCTCGTCTGAGTATCCGAGGTGCTTTTTCATCACCTTCCACTTGATGGCGCCCCATGCTGCGTCTCGAATGCCCATGTTCTCCTCCGATGGCTCCTTGGCGGCAAGCCAACGTGCTGCGGTCCTGAGGAGCGGTGCGCTCCGCTGCTTGTAGGTCCAGCATACCAAATATTGACCGCGAGACTTGGAGCAGCGCACCACCGCCGCGCTGAGCGGAACGGAGGCGGGGGACGAGGGTCTCGGTTGGGACAGGAAGTCCTTTCTTGCCACGAAGCGGTCTTTTACAATGGCGGCATGGCTGTCGTTACGACGCTCCTTTTGGCCTGTGTGATGCTGCAGTCCGGCTCGATCGCGGGGCCCTCGATGACCGCCGCCCAGGATGACAAGAGGGAATCAACCGCAGCGACCAGACACACCGAGATCCGACTTCGCGCTGCCGGCAAGGACAAAGTGGTCAGCCTCAGTTTCCAGGACGCGGATCTCAGGGAGGTCCTCCACACCTTGGCGGAGATCGGTGGTGTCAGCATCATCATTGATCCCGAGGTCAAGGGGACCGTGACCGCGGAATTGGCGGGTGTTCGCTGGCATCAAGCGTTCCACGCCATCCTCAGAACCCATGGCTTGGCCGCCGAGGTCGAAGGACAGATATGGTCCGGTGACGGTCTCGACGGTTGCCGACCCGAGAAACCGGCCCCGAAGGCGCAACCCGCCGCGGCAGGAAGTGCACGAACGGCGTCCTGAGCGGGAGAGATCCGGCGGGGTTGCCGATATGTGCTCCGTGACTATGAAGCAGTTCGAGCCAACGATCACAAGAGCAATCCTCTTGCTCTCCTGCGCGACGCTTCTCGCACCGGGTTGCGCGAATTTCGAAGATGGAACAACCTCGTATGAACGGCGTGACTATGAAGGCGCCCTCAAGCACTTTGAACCGCTGGCGGAGAAAGGGCATCCCGACGCGCAGTTTCTGTTGGGGCGGATGTACGCTGAGGGTCTCGGTGTCACCTCGAACGAGACAACCGCCGCCAAATGGTTTCTGAAAGCCGCAGAAAGTGGTCATGCTGATGCGCAGTACCGCATTGGGGTATTGCATCTCGATGGAGAGGGAGCGTCGCAAGATCCGCCGCAGGGCGTCGAGTGGATTCGTCGCGCCGCTGAGCAGGGCCACCGCTTGTCCCAGTTCAGTCTCGGCTGGTTATACGACTTTGGCGTGTTGGGTGAAAACTCCGAAGAAGCCGCCACTTGGTATGGGAGAGCCGCAGAGCAGGGAGTCTCGATAGCACAGTACAATCTGGGATGTATGTATCTCGACGGTCGAGGCGTTCCCCAAAGCCTCGAGAAAGCCGCGGAGTGGTACACGAAATCCGCAGAAGGCGGCTACGCCAAAGCACAGGTCAGACTGGGATTCATGTCCGACAGCGGTGTCGGTGTGGAACCGGACGGTCAGAAAGCTCTCGAGTGGTACCGGAAGGCGGCCGAGCAAGGACACCCAAGCGCTCAATACAATCTCGGTGTCGCATATGATATCGGCGAGGGCGTGGAGACCGACCTTGTCCAGGCCCACTTGTGGTTCAACCTGAGCGCGTCTCACGGTGACGATGACGCCCGGGAGAGAAGAGATTGTGTCGCGAGCAAGATGACTGACGAGCAAATCTCGAGGGACGAAAGACTGGCGGTGGGATGGCGGCGAGTGGAACCGGAGACCGAGGAACTTCATCTCGCAAAAGTGATTGCCGCTCAGCCGAGTCGTCCAAGTTCGGTGAATGTCTTCCGACCTAAAGAGGCAGAGCGGTTGTTCGAGTCATTGCGGGATACGGGAATCGAAAGGTAGAAAGCGGCGCGAACCCAGTTCCCGTGAACCTCGCTACCGCCGAGACGGATCGCTGGCCGCCCAGGCTAACGCGATCACCCACAAGCGCGAGGCCAGCGCGACCCTGCGCCGCATGAGGTTGAACTCTCAGAGCCCCGAGAGGTTTACGCGCCAACCCTCTCCTCGCTGCCGATGAGCCTGAGGGCGATTGCGTAGATCACCATCGCCATCGCAGCTCGCCACCATGCACCGGGCCGGAGTCCAAAGAGGAAATGCTCCTGGCCGGCAAACATGGAGTAAACACCGAATGCGAGCAGAAGTACGGAAAGGCCGAAGAGAATCCAGCACGCCATCTTCATGAGTCACCTCCAGTTCGAAACAGGAGCCGACGAGCGAGGCCACGATGACACAGACCGAGCGAATACTAGCCGCATATCGTCTTTGGAGTCAGAACCGAAACCGCTTCGCGGTAGTCCCCGGACCGACCACGAGCCAAATCCGGCCTGCTCAGTGATATAGGCAGCCTCCCGCTGGATTCCCCCCGAGGCCACAGACCGCTCGTAAGCTTGGCCGAGCCCGGAGCCCCGATTCCCGGGGCCCAAGCCTATGGAGGGACCTGCCATGACCCCGTTGCGTCAGAGGATGGTTGAGGACATGAAGATCCGAAACTTCTCACCGGCGACGCGGTACCGATACATCCTCGCCGTGGAGAAGTTCGCTCAGCACTTCGGTCGCTCGCCGGAGCGTCTGGGGCGAGAGCAGGTACGGGAGTTCCTCGTCTCGATCCACGAGACGGGTGCTTCGTACAGCGTGCTGAGTAGTTATGTCTCCGCGCTGCGGTTCTTGTATCGGATTACGCTCCGCAAACCGTGGACCCCGGAGGACATCCCGTTCCCCCGGCAGCCGAAGCACCTTCCGTCGATCCCGACGCGGGACGAGGTCCTCCGTTTCCTGGGCAGCATCCCCAACATCAAGCACCGTGCCGTGCTGGCGACGTGCTATGCCGCAGGGCTTCGGGTCTCCGAGGCCGTTGGATTGAAGATCGCTGACGTCGACAGCGCACGGATGTTGATCCACGTCCACGAGGGCAAGCTCAGCAAGGACCGGATGGTCCCGCTCTCGACGAAGCTGCTCAAACTGTATCGAACCTACTACCGGGCGGTGCGCCCCACCGACTGGCTATTCCCGGGACGATACGGCAAGCATCTCAGTAAGCGCGTGGTCGAGACCGTCTGCCTCCGCGTCAGTCGCGCCACTGGAGTCAAGCTAACGGTCCATGGGTTGCGGCACGCGTTCGCGACCCATCTTTTGGAAGCCGGCACCGATCTGCGAAAAATCCAGGTCGTACTCGGCCACGCAAGTATCCGCAGCACGACGATCTACTCGCATGTATCCACGCAACTCGTGTCTGAGGTGAAGAGCCCATTCGACGAGGCAGACGCTCCCGGTTAGCCACGTGGCACGACAACGGCTAGAAGTCGCCGACGTTGTCCGAGCCCATCGAGACCACCTCGCCGCTGCTCGCGGAGGCCGGCTCTCGGGTGCCGAACGACGCGTGCTCGACGATATCGCGGCCTGCCGAACGGCTGCACGCGGCGGACACGTCGAGCGATGCGATCAGTGCGGACACCAGCGCATCTCCTACAACTCGTGCAGGAATCGGCACTGCCCCAAGTGCCAGGAGACAGCACGAGCCGACTGGACCGCCGAGCGAGAGCAAGAGGTCCTACCCGTTGAGTACTTCCACGTGGTCTTCACGATCCCCCACGAGCTTGCGGGCATCGCCCTGCAAAACAAGAAGTTGGTCTACGACATCCTGTTCAAGGCGTCGGCGGAGACCCTGTGCACGATCGCGAGGGATCCGACCCACCTGGGCGCCAAGATCGGCGTGCTCTCCGTCCTACACACCTGGGGCCAAACACTCGAGCACCATCCTCACATCCACTGCCTCGTGCCCGGTGGCGGACTCTCGCGGGACGGCACACGGTGGATCGCATGTCGGCCAGGGTTTTTCCTTCCGGTCCGCGTGCTCAGCCGTCTGTTTCGCGGGAAGTTCCTGCACCATCTCCGATCGGCATTCGAGCGCGGTGACCTCGACTTCCATGGTCAGCTGGCCGCGCTGGCAGACCGGGCGGCATTCCGGTCCTTGCTGTCGGCTGTTTTCGCCAAGAAGTGGCGAGTCTACGCCAAGCCACCGTTTGGCCGACCCGAGCTCGTGCTGCGCTACCTCGCCCGCTACACGCATCGCGTCGCGATCTCCAACGCTCGGCTCATCGCACTGCACGATGGCCAAGTCACCTTCTCCTGGAAGGACTACAGGCAGCAGGGCAGGTCTCGGCAGATGACCCTGAGCGCTGTGCAGTTTCTGCGACGCTTCCTCCTGCATCTCCTACCCAAGGGCTTCGTGCGAGTACGGACCTACGGCTTCCTCGCCAATCGTCACCGTGCAGCCAAGCTCGCCCAGTGCCGTTGGGCGATCGCTCAGACAGAGACGAAGACGAGCGACGAGCCGCTGGCCGACATCGGATCGGCTGCAGCGGACGACAAGCTGGGGCAGTGCCCGGCCTGCCAACAGGGACGGATGGCCTGCGTGCTCGTGCTGTCGCCGGCAGACCTCGTGCTCCATGCGCCGGCCTGGGACACGTCGTGACCCGGGCCCAGGCACGCGGCTGGCCGCCGACCATCCCAAGGCAGCGTCGTCGTCGTTCTCGTCGGGGGCTGCTCCCCGCGTCGACCGTCCGATCGCCGCAGAGCGGCGCGAAGCCGATCATCGACCGCATGTCCACCGACAACACACAGGCGACATGCGGCACACAATCGGCATCCGTGCGCCGCACAGCGTCGGCACGATCGCGGCAATTCGGGATGCCCAGAACCAGGCGCAGGATTCAATCCCCATAGGGCACTCCGGAGAGCGGCTTCGGTTCTCACGATTGTTTCCGCCATGCCAGGGTCACGATGGTCGTCGTGAGCTAACTCGAAGTCGGCAAGGCGGAAACAACCCTCGGATATGGGCGACATGCGACACACAATCGCCTGATTTGGTGGCATTTGAGGGGCA
>Ga0255055_10003088_pt1 | contig 11374 bp, 9 predicted proteins | sample JV7_2_27_MG_FD_188633 | JGI IMG/M metagenome (GOLD analysis project Ga0255055, IMG submission 188633) | Seawater microbial communities from Jervis Inlet, British Columbia, Canada - JV7_2_27 | ecosystem: Environmental > Aquatic > Marine > Inlet | place: Canada: British Columbia | collected... | reverse complement strand
TGGTAGGAGAAAAACCATCGTTGACAGGTATAGGAACGCATCCAAAAATATTTTTCGATAATGATCCTAAAGTACAACCAATTCTGAGATCTTATTTAGTATATTATGCAGAGGGGCCAATCGAAAATAATTTTTCCATTAAATTGTCCGTAAATAATTACGATCCTGTTTCTATAAGCAACAGTCAGATCAAATTTACTAATGATTATAGCTACGAAGAATTAGAACAACAAGGAGCTGTAGTGGTAAATAGTACAAAGACACTTAATAGACCACGTTGGTATTACAAAATTAATGTGGCTGATTTACAGCAATTAATAATCGAATTATCAGAAAACTCTATTTTACAAGAACATTATGCCATTAGTATCGCATTTTATGACCAATATGGACAATCTCCTTTCAAAATCTCTTATTTAGAAACATATACACTTTACGAAGGACTCAGTATATTTCATAACGTTAAAACTTCGGGTATGATTATAATAAGTATCACAGGTTTAAGCTATAACGATTATATCGAATTAAATATACAGACCACTACTGAAGACTTTGATCCACTAATTATTATCATTCTAATGATCACTTTAGTTGCTTTTGGGGCATTAGCGCTTTTAATATACCGAAAATATTTGAAAATCTCTAAAGATTACTCCTATCTAAAGATACATTATGATATATTGGAAAAAAAATCAAAAATGAAACTCCCCATAGATACAGAAAATACCAAAAAACCTCCTCTTAGGTCGTTCATTGATTCTAATAATAAACATGAAACAACAGAGTAAAGTCTGTTGAAATAATTTTTACTTAAATAATCTCTTTTTTTTTTTTGGAAAAAAGCTCAATTTATGGATGAATTAATAAATTTAATAATTAATTTTAACTAGAATTCACTAAAATTTATAGAATAATGTGCCAATTTATCTTATAAAAAAATAAAATTTTTTTTCAAGGTATTATTATTCAACTTGAATAGCAATAAATAATGAATTTGAAAAAATCATTGATAGTGTGTAGAAATGACTGAAAATAATAAAAATGAAGAAAATTCAGAAGTTAAAGACGAAAATGAAGAAAAAGAGCAAATAAAAGAAGAAACTGAAATCAAACCCGATACAGAAGAACCAAAAACAAAGTTTACCTTTAAATGTGCTCGATCAGACAAATGTTGCCTTACTCGTGGACCAATACCTCTCACTTTTTGGGATTTAGAATTATGGGCTAGAAATGGAGTTGTAGCTAATTTTCTACCTTATATGGACATATATCATAAACCAGATGGAGGAATTGATTTAGTCCTTAAACCATTACCACCCCCTCCTAAAGAAGGAGAAGAAGAGAAACCACGGGATCCATTTGGAAATGTTTCCATCGAAGATTTATTAGAAATAAAATGTCCACTTTATAATAAAGAGAAAAAAGAGTGCTTAGTCTACGATAATCGTCCCTTAAGTTGTAGAACTTACCCATTAGAATTTGATGGCAAGAACTTTACAGTAGTCGACGTTGAGTGTGAAGGAATAGGCGAAGAAGGCATGACTAAGGACGACCTGAAGGAAATGAGAGATACTGCGAAAAATTTGTACTACGAACTGACTCGTATCAGGATTGCCTTACCGGTTTTGAGCCAGCTGATTTCACAGAAAGTAATGATGGACTTAATGAGGCAAAATATGGAAGCAATGAGTAAGATGAGCGAAGAAGACCGGTCTCAATTGGACGAAATTTTAAAAAAAGGTCAAGAACCTAAAGAACCTCAAGAACCTCAAGAACCTCAAGAACCTCAACCAGAATAAAAATTAAAGCATTAGCATAAGAGTACATCTTTAGAATGAAAGAAATTGAAATTAAAAATTCAATACTAAAGCTGGTCCAAGGAGATATTACAGAATTAAGCACGGAAGTTATCGTTAACGCGGCAAATGCTCAATTAATTTTAGGTGGAGGGGTAGCTGGAGCAATTCGACGCAAAGGAGGAGCCAAAATTCAAGTGGAGTGTAATAAAATTGGGGGAAGTTTTGTTGGTGGAGCGGTTATTACCACAGGAGGAAATTTAAAGGCCAAACATGTGATTCACGCCGTTGGACCACGTATTGGTGAAAGCAAAAATGAGGATTTTGAACTAACCAACGCCGTTTTAAATAGTCTTAAACTGATGGATGAACACGGATTAAAAAGTATCGCGTTTCCAGCAATATCAACCGGAATTTTTGGATATCCTATCGATAGATGCGCAAAAATAATGATTTCTGCTGCTAAAAAATACCTTGCTGGAGAAACTCAAATTAGAGAAGTTGTTTTCTGTTTATACTCCAAACCGGATTATGAAGTTTTCAACAAGGTGTTAAAATGAAATTCAAACACTTATTATTCGTTAAAATGTTTGTCAATTTTTTTAGGACAAATTAGTAAAAAAAAAGAAGATTTAATAATATGAAATAGATTATTTGTGTACTCCATTTTTAATCACTGAATTTTTCTTTTTTTTTTTATTTTTATTTTATTTGCTGTTCTCTTCTATTGTTATAATGATCCACATCATCTAAACAGATAATTGATTATTTGAAAGAGAACAAATTGCATTTTCTAAAACATATTCAATAAAAAATATTTAAAAATTTTATTAAGCATAAAAAACTTAGAAAAAAAAGTAATAGAAAAATAAATTTATAGTGATTTTGCGATGGATGAAGAAAAATCAAGCTTTCGTTATATTAAGTTTTTTGAGGAGGTGAGATCTAATGATGTGGATATTGTGGGAGGAAAAAACGCTTCTTTAGGAGAGCTCCTCTCTTTTGGCATACCAGTACCATTAGGATTTGCCGTTACAGCTGACGCCTATGATTACATCTTAGAAACTAATTATTTTAGGATTAAAAACGAAGAAATAACTTTAAAGAATTATATAAAACGGGATATAGACAAAATTGCTGAAGAACTTAAAAAAGAGGATATAAAATCGATTCAAAAGGTAGATAAATTTTGTGCTGATATTCGGTACGTAATTGAACAAGCCAAAATACCCGACAGTTTAGCAGACGAGATTGTAGAAGCATACCACATCTTGACAGCTCGAATTGGAAGCGAAAGTACTTTTGCAATTAGAAGCTCTGCGACTGCAGAGGATTTACCTGACGCTTCTTTTGCAGGACAACAAGATACACACTTAAATATCTCTGGAGAAAATCAGATTTTAGAATATATCCTTAAAGATATGGCCTCAATTTTTACAACCAGAGCTACAATGTACAGAGAAAGAGCTGGTTTCGATCATTTTACCGTTAAACTTAGCGTTGGTGTACAAGAGATCGCTGGGGGATTAAAGGGAGTAAAATCATCTGGCGTAATGTTTACTGAAGATCCAGATTCGGGAAACCCAAATGTAGTTGTAATTCGAGGAACTTTTGGTCTTGGAGAACTTATAGTTCAAGGAGCGGAGAAGGGAGACGAGTTTATCGTTTTTAAACACGGACCTAAATTACAAATAATCAGTCGAGAGCTGGTCAAAAAAGAACAGATGATGATTTTTGACACAGAAAAAGGCGGAACTATAACTTTACCTGTAGAATTAGAAAGACAAAAACAGTTTTGTTTGAGTAAGGATAACGTTAGAGTTTTAGCAGAATATGCTATCAAAATTCGCGAGCATTACGGCCTACCTATGGATATCGAATGGGCTTTAGGCAACGACGGTGAAGTTTATATTGTACAAGCTCGACCTGAAACGGTCCATTCACAAAAAGGAGACACAGAAGAGATTTTTTATTTGTTAGAAGATCCTATAAAACTGATAAATGATGGATTTTTAGTCGAAAATACCGGAACTGCCATTGGTCGTAGGATTGGTTATGGTAAAATCAAGGTACTTGAATCTATTAACGATGCCCACTTATTAGAGGATGGTGATATTTTAATCACTGAAGAAACAAACCCTGATTGGACGTCCTACATGCAGAATTTAGGAGGTGTTATCACAGAAAAAGGTGGACCGACTTGTCACGCAGCGATAGTATCCCGAGAGTTAAATATCGCATCAATCGTTGGAGCAGATAATATAATAGAAAAAATTAAGGAAAAACAACGAGACGGTCTTGAAAGCGTAACGATTGATTGCAGCGAGGGTGAACCGCGATTATGGTTGAAAAATGTAAGTTACGATTATGACTCCATCGAATTTGCCCAACTTCCCCATACCAACACCCAAGTCTTAGTTAATTTGGGGATTCCTAAAGGAGCACTCTCGTCCGGTAAGTATCCCGATGGTACAGGGTTAGCCAGGTTAGAATTTATAATAAACGACGAGATACGGATTCATCCAAATGCCTTGATCGAGTTTGATTCTTTAGTTATGAGGTATGGTGTTCTATTAGATCACAGAAAGAAGATAGAGAACATCAAAAAAAGCGATCTTTATCATAAGGATCCATTTAATAGAGAAATCTTGAAATTGAAGGAAACGCTTGATATGATTAGAGAAGTAACAGCGGGGTATGACGATAAAGAAGAATATTACATCGAAAAGTTAGCGGAAGGAATTGCCACCATTGCAGCGGGCGTTTGGAAGGTGTTACCTAACGGACAGTTAGCTGAATGTGTAGTACGTCTTTCAGATTTTAAAACTAACGAATATGCAAATTTAATTGGGGGATGGATATACGAAGGAGAGGAAAACAATCCAATGCTCGGTTTCAGGGGGTGTTCACGCTATGTTCATGAAGAATTCCAAGAAGCGTTCATTTTAGAACTAAAAGCAATTAAAAAAGCACGAGAATGGGGGTTGACAAATATAATCCCAATGTTACCGTTTTGTAGATCTCCAACAGAAGCCAAAAAGATAATAGAGATTATGGAAAGCAAGGGCTTAAAAAGGGGTCAGAATGGTCTTAAGGTCTACGTTATGGCAGAAATACCGAGCAACATTATTTGTGCAGATATATTCTGCGATTACTTCGATGGATTTAGCATAGGAAGTAACGATCTTACCCAATTAACGTATGGCGTAGGTCGAGACAATGAAAAAATGATTCCATTGATGAATAATTACGACTACAATACTAATAGCGAATCTATTCGAAGATCAGTGAGTCATTTAATTAAAACAGCCCATGAGCGAGATCGAAAAGTTGGTATTTGTGGACAAGCTCCTAGTGACGATCCTGAATTTCTAAGATTTTTAGTTAGAGAAGGAATAGATTCTATTTCGCTTAACTTTGATACTTTTGCTCGCGGGCGTATTAATACTTGGCGCACTGAAATAATTGAATCAAAATTAACAGAAGAAAACAGAGTAAATACTTACAAATTTCTAGATAAATGCGATGGTCTCATAGAAAACATTAGAATACCTCGGGGAAAATTAAGAAATAAAGTAAGAAAACAAAGAAAAAAAGCAGCTAAGAAATTGCTAGACATTACACAAAAGTTTGATGATATTTTTGAAGAAATTTCGAGTGTTTCGTATAATTTCATAAGAGATTTAAATCAAGGAGATATCAAGGAGTTTACTGAGTTGTTTGATAAATATAACGAAAAAATCTCGTCCTTCGAAGAAGAGATTCCAATCCTAACTGGTCAGATTCGTGAGTTTGGAATTTTCTAACTTTTGAATGCAAATTTGAAAATCTTACTCAATCCTTTATTTTTAAAATCAAAAAAATTAAATTTCAATGAATATTCAAAATAATCAAGTAAACGAGTTTTTTAAATATTTTTTATACTATACAAATACTCTGGTGGGATAAAATTGGCAAGGGGAGATGAATTTACGGATGAAATACGTGATACCTTTGAAAAAGTCGACTATTTGTTAAATGGATTAATTACCGACCGAGGAGTCCCCAGAAACATTAAGCGTGTTGCTCAAAAGGGGATAGATGAATTAAAGCGTGAGGACGATTCACCTGCAGTGCTTGCGAGTAATGTTATGTATATGATTACGGATTTATCTCAAGATGCAAATATTCCGTTCCATTCCCGCACCACAATATATCGAATAATTTCTTTGTTAGAAAATATAAAGGACTAACAATATTATTTTTACTCCATCCTAATTAGTATTACTAACTAGTTTCGATATTCAAAAAGCGTTAATATTTATATTTCTACACTTTAATTATATTAAGAAATTTCAATTATATTAACATCGCCTTACTATGGAAGCAAAACTAATAAAAGGGATATTATACACAGAATTAGATGAAGAGGTTGGGCCTAATCCATTTGTATGGTTAGGAGATATACCTCAATCAAGAAGACTTCATATTGGTGTTAAAACAATTACAGTTCTATCAGGGGAAAGTGGTCTTATTCCAGAATCGTTAGTAATTCTTCCATTTCCTTCTTTAAATTTAAAAGGTTTAATAAAATATGTACTATGGAATGACGAGGCAAGACGAGGGGGAATTGGGCAAGGAGCAATTACCTTATTATTTAAGGAATCAGACGATGTAATCTATTACAAATACTTGAATTATTTTAATGCTCCATTTGAAAAAGTGGCTGAAGAAATTGCAAACTTACAAAAATCTAAAGCGCCAAGAGAGAACTATATAGATCTTTTAAATGAGCTTTCCCTCACCATTGATCAGTTTTTAAACGAATTCAAAAATAACGAGATCTCTGAGGAAAACGCTAAAGCTTTTCCTGACCAAAAGATAAAAGAAGCTAATTTAATTAACTATAAATTTAAAATAGTTATCTGTGGCGATCCCTCTGTCGGGAAATCTTCACTAATATTAAGATTTACAAATAATGCGTTTCGAAGGCATTACATTCCAACATTGGGCGTGCACGTTTCGGATAAGATATTTAAAATTAATGAGTCTTACATACAATTAGTATTGTGGGATATAGCAGGTCAACAGAAGTTTCAAACTATGAGACAACAATTCTACTTAGGATCTGACGGTTTATTTCTCATATTTGATTTATCTAAACCTAACACTCTAGAAAGCATTTCAAATTGGTATTTCGATATTCAAAATCAATTAAAAGATAGACCGGCTTTAACAGGTTTTGTTCTCGGAAATAAAAAAGATTTAGCCCTTGGTTCTGATAGTATCTCAGAAAAAGGCTCTGACCTTGCTGGATACCTTAATCTAGGATACATTGAAACTTCCGCCTTAACAGGTGAAAATGTTGAACGAGCGTTCTATACTATAGCAGAAACGCTTTATAATGCATTACAGAAGGATGCATGATATTATCATCGTGAAAGATTAATTTTACGCTAATTTGTATATACGCCCGTAATAGTAGAATAACATCTACATATTATGGTTTTTACCCTGATGAAATTTTTTCGAACATTTTAGAGAAGAGAAATGGTTATAAACCCATGATTTCCTTAAATTCGGATGGTTCGCTTCCTTCGTCGACTGCTATTATCTTAAAATCTACTCCGTATCTATCTCGTATGTTTGGTGCTTTCTGAGTCGCAATAAATTTCTTTCTAATACTAACTTTTTCGCCGTGATAAATCCAAACTGCTTTATTTACAGGGTCTACAATTATGAAAATTGAGGATGAATCTAAAGGAGTGTAAATTGGACCATCTTCAACTTCAATTTCAGTAAAATCCTCGTTTTCTTCATCTATTTCAAACAATAGAAATTGTTTTTCTAAGATATTCATATTAATTCCCGTGAATAAAATTTACAAAAATGTGCAAATAACAATTATGCAATTCTGTTTTATAAGCTTTATTATAGGAATGAATGTTTTGAGAGGATATTCTTTTTTCTTTTTTCCTAAATTTAAAAATTTAGATTTTCCACTGACCCTCTTCGTAGATAACTTTGCCATCAGCAATAACTTTCGAACCTGGTAATGTCATATCCTTAAGAATATCCCAATGAATCGCACTTTGATTTGTTGATCCACTTTCGGGGAATCCGAATCCAAGAGCACAGTGCAAAGTTCCTCCAATCTTTTCGTCAAATAGCATATTTTTTGTAAATTTGGTAATCCCATAGTTAGTTCCTATAGCAAATTCACCAAGAATATTCGCGTTTTTTATTGCTATTATCTCATGTAGTAAAAGTTCGGCCTTGTCTGCTGTAGCTTTTGTCAATTTCCCATCTTTAAATTCTAAGTAAATATTTTCGATTTCTTTTCCTTGATAGATGCCAGGATAGGTAAATCTTATACATCCGTTCACAGAGTCCTCTATCGGGGCAGTGTATACTTCTCCATCAGGTAAATTCTTATGACCGCAACAATTTATCCATGTTCTACCCTTCACAGAAAGCAAAAGATCAGTATCTACCCCTAAAACTTGAATTTTATCAACTTTGTTTAGAATTTCAACAATTTTATCTTGGTTCCTCTCAATATCCTTCCATTCTTGGACAGGATCTTCTTTATCTAAAAACAGTGCTTTTTTAACGAATTCTGAATAGGAAAATAAATCCATGTTTGCTTCTTGCGCAAAAGAATGACAGGGATAAGGAACGATAACCCAATTTAATTCTCCTTGAGCGGATCTTCTCATAAAGATCATCATTAACTCTTTATTAGCGGGTGAGCCCTTAGCTTTAGCAACTAATTTGGGATCTACTAAAGAGAGCTTTTTCCGATTATAATCTCCAAAAATAGTGATACGGCAATCAATGTCTTCAATGAGTTTCTTTTTAATTTCATCAACATATAATAACTGTTCTTCAGAACCGTGTTTATACAGTAATTCTTCTGTTCCTTCGATACTCGGAACCAATAAGGGATGACCACCTGCTTTTAGAACTTCAGCATAAATAGCTTGAAAAAGTTCTTCGGCTATGGAAGGCCCCGTGACAACTACTCTTTGCCCTTTTTTAACACCTACGGCATAGTTTACCGCTAGTTTCGCTAATCTTTCGTAAAATTCGTTTATCATGAATTTCTAGAATTCTTGAAACTTTAAAAATCATTCTTTAGTTAACAAAATAGATCAATTCCTTCTCCTAGATATAATTTCAAAATACGGGGATAATTAATCCGAAAATTTAAAGAAATTCTATTCTTTATTAAATTCTATAAAAACACAAAGATAGAGTGGAAAATTATGCCGATTTTGGGAATAGATTATGATAAATGTAACAGTTGTCGATTATGTATTCAAGAGTGTCGATTTTATTTCCTAGACGAAGCTAAAAATAAGGTCCTTTTTGAAGATTTAGACAATATGTGTATGCTTTGTGGACACTGTATAGCAGTCTGTCCTCAAGATGCAATAATTTACGAGGATTTTGGAGATGAGGCGTTCACATTTGAAGGGATTGAAAGTCTAGATACTATCGTACCTTTTGATAATCTATATAAATTTCTAAGAGCTCACCGTTCTATAAGACATTACAAAAAAAAAGAAGTGCCGAAAGACATATTGAAAAAAGTAATAGATATTATGCAATACGCTCCAACAGCTAGCAACCTTAGATTTGAAAAGTACGTGATTGTATCTGATCGAGAAAAATTAAAGAGTATATCAGATATGGTAATTGATACGGTGTTGAATACACTTGGAATGAGAGCACAATATGGGGAATCCTTTGAAGCTGGGAAGAAGGATTATGAAATTCCCCTATTCCTTGATGCCCCTCACGTGATATTTGTATCTTCGATGTTGGATATGCAACTTGCAGATCATAACATTGGTATTATTATTACTTATGGCAGACTGGCAGCGCAATCCTTAGGCTTAGGTACGTGTTGGAACGGTTTTATTAATATCGCATCTCAACACAACAAGAAAATTATGAAACTAGCTGGTGTTAGAGGTAAACGCATGGGAGCTTTCATAATTGGTTATCCTAATATAACCTTCAAACGAGCTCCTCCACGCTCACGAAAGCCGGTTAAAGGCTTGAAATTAGAATAAAACTGTATATCGCAAAATTTACTTCATTACTTGAATGTCAAATCTATTAAAAATAGGGTAATGCAATTATTTTAGTTATATTAAATCAGGAAAATGTATTATTATAAATAAAAAAAAAGCCTAACTCTTTTATATGTGTTCTCCTCAATAATAAATATAAATCTAAAAAGAAAATAATAAATGAGAAATTGGTGAAAAACATGGGAAAAGTATTTGGTATTTTAGCATTAATTTTTGGACTACTAGGACTATTTGTTGGCTGGCTTTTTGTATTCTTTTTTTCTTGGGGACCATACATTTTACCGGGTCTAGCAATAGTCTTTGGGATAATCGGTATCATCACGGATGACTCAAAGGGTATGGCAATTGCGGGATTAATTCTAGGAATCATTGGATTAATAGTTGGATTCGTCATTGGGTTTTTCCTTTATGCCCTCATTTTGACTCTTCTCGGGCCCATATTTGCGTTTTGATAGCAACTAGACTAATTTTTAATTAACTTTAATTCTTTTTTTTTATTTTAACAAGAATTCCCAATCTATTTGACTTTCCATTAAATCTAGAACTGTTTGAATTTCGTCCTCCTGTATTCCTGGTTTTAATCGTTCTAAGTTTCTCAGAGTAGTATACGTGTCCGATGGGCTTAAAAGAATAGGGATTTTCTTTTCGTTGGCTACAGTTACGACTTTGGCGTCAGGCTGCATAAATCCCGTTAAAATAAGCACCGATACATCCTCGTTTAGAGCTGCTAACGCGAGATCTACTCTATCACCCCCTGTAATTACGGCAGCTTTTTTAACTTGTCTTAAATATTTCAACGCCGCCTGAGCATTCATAGCCCCGATGATAATCGTTTCAACTATGTTATTCAAACCTGCTGATGCCGGTTCATTAATCAATTCTCCACCTATCGCTTCCTTTACTTCTGTTACTCGAGGTGAAAATAGTTGGATGCTTCTTTCGATTATACCCAATACAGGAATGTTATACTTATCGATGTGACCTTTTTGGAGCTCTTTAATTCTTGGTATGTAATCAAAATCGATCTTATTAAAGATAATAGATGCAAGGTTAACTTCCCGGAACTCAAAATAGTTTTTAGTGAAAAAAATATTATCAATGCAATTATCAGAAGATACGGGGCTAATATAAATCATATCTTTTATCCCTAGCGATTTTGCTATGCTCACATCGTCAACACCAACTCGTACATATTTTCTGATTGAAGGAGCCCCCTCAATTATCACGTAATCAACATTTTCAGTAATTGCTTCGTAAGCTGACTTGATCTTCTCCAAATATTCAACTTTCTTACTTGCGTCTATTAAGTCAATATAATATGCTTCTGGGATTGAAACGGGACAAACCAAATCGTAATTATCTTTGTCTTTATATACAGTTCTTAAAATAAATTCTATATCCTTATCAGATTTTAAACTAAATGCGCCTGTAGGACACCCTATTGGTTTGAAGTAGGCAAATTTCTTACCATCTTTTTGTAATTTCTGAATAAACCCA
>Ga0255055_10003087_pt1 | contig 11374 bp, 16 predicted proteins | sample JV7_2_27_MG_FD_188633 | JGI IMG/M metagenome (GOLD analysis project Ga0255055, IMG submission 188633) | Seawater microbial communities from Jervis Inlet, British Columbia, Canada - JV7_2_27 | ecosystem: Environmental > Aquatic > Marine > Inlet | place: Canada: British Columbia | collected... | reverse complement strand
CGTTGTTCATAATGAAGCCAGCCGGATCGGTGGAGATCCACGTCTCCATCTCCTCGATATCGGCCTGGTCCTTCTCGATTCTGGCCTGCTGGGCGTGTAGCTGCTCGCCGCGGACCGCGGAGTTCTTGAGCTGCCGTAACCGCTCAGCGGTTGCTTTGTCCTCGACAGCGATCTCGATGTCGTCGTCGCCTTCACGCCGTGCCGGGATCGCTACGATCAGGTCGGTGTCGATCTCTTCGCCCTCACCCGCCTCACCCTCTATCGGCGCATCGCCTTCGGCAGGCTCACCTTCGCCGGCCGGTTCGCCTTCGTCCGCGCCCTGCGCCGCTTCGCCGCCTTCCTGAGCGGCCGGTTCTTCGCCGTCCCCTTCGCCTTCGTCACCGCCTTCAGCGCCGGCCGCAGCACCTGCCGCGTCGTCGTCGCCACCTGGTTCTCCTTCTGGCTCACCGGCGGCGGGAACCAGTGGTTCCTTCGCCGTGAACCGTTCCCGAGCCGCGCGTAGTGCTGACTCGATCGGGTTGAGTTCCGGTCCTGCGTCGCCTTCCTGGGCTGCCGCCGGTTCAGGCTTCACGGGTGCTGCCATGCTTCCTCCTCTTGGTGACGCGGGCTCGAGCGGGGTTCCGCCGGCGCGGCTTCGTCTTCTTGCGCCTGGTAGCCTTGGCCTTCGACCGCTTCCGTTTCGACCTACGCGCCGTATCTAGCGCTGCGGCGACCGCCTGTTTGTGCGGCCTACCGGACTGCACCATCTCAGCGATGTTCGCGCTGATCGTCTCTTGTGAGCTGCCCTGCTTCAGTGGCATCAGACTGCTGCTCCCTGACCTGCGGCCGTTGGCGCCTCCTGCGCGCTCTGTGGTTGACGCTGGATCGTGCCTTCGGGACCGCCTGCAACAGAAGTTGCTTCGGGCTCACCGGCAGCACCACCTCCTCGAGACAGGTTGCCCTCCTCTGGCCCCGGTCCACCGGCGATCTCGGCGACCTTCAACTGGATGTTGATAATGTGCATCTGACGGTGGAACTCGAACGCCTTCTGGATCTGAAGCGGCTGCTTCAGGAACTCAGGCGACTTCATGAACTCCTCGTGCTGCATCAGGTGGATGCCGTCGTCGTACCACTCGAGCACCGCCACCTCGCGCGGGTCGGCGCCCTGCAGTAACTGCCCGTTCTCCTGGTCGGCTGTTATCCGATCGATGCCACCGAACTTCTTGGCCCGGTCGATGTGCGGGAAGCTCGACAGCTCGAAGAACCGCTTGATCGCGTCCGGTGTGCCGGGCATCCCGAACAGCCCCTGCACGTACAGCGTCGCGATGTTCTTCTGTCGCTCGCCGCGACCTTCTGGCAGCATAGACTCGATGTCGGGGATCACGTTGACCTTACCCTCCTCGAACATCTCGGGCATCACCGTGATCGTCCTCGCGACGTTGTCGTCGCCGGCGTAGGAGAGCAACTCCTCTTGATCGAAGATCAGCGGCATCATGGCCATCCAGTCCTCACCCATCCGCGACATCTCTTCGACGGTCCGACGCATCGTGGGACCGAGGAACCGGTCGGAGTTGAACCGCAACTCCTTGACCAGCTCGCCCGAGGCATCCTCGGTTGGTGCGTCGCCCTCGGTCCCGGCGAGCGCTCCGATGTCGGTGATCTCGTTCAAGAGTAGGGCCTGGGTCTGGTACACATCCTGGCCGAGCGGTGGCGGTGCGATGAACTCCATCGCCGGCACGCCCTGCCGCCTGGTCGCCACATGCCACACACCGGGCTCGTTGGTGATCTCAGACTCCTCGAGGCCGCTCTGTGAGTCCAGTACGCCCTTCGGGTTGGTGCAGAGGTTCCGGTACTCCAAGATCTGCGCCCAGCCCCTGTTGTAGGACCGCTGAGCACCGTTCATCGCCTCCTGCGGAGTCGAGCCCCCACCCGGCCTACCGGGCAGGTTCACGAACGTGTACTTCCTGATCGGGCTGGTGTACTTGAACCGGACCGGCCGGGCATCGTCGAATAGGACCTTGGTCCGTGTGTTGATTAGCAGCCGGCCACCGGGACTCTGCTTGGTCTCCCTCATCCCCTGTGCCTTCGGGTAGTTCGCCGGCCGGTGCCACAGCTCGAAGACCTCGACCAACTGCTCCGGCATCTGCGCCTGCGCGAAATCGGACCCGAAGAACGCATCGGCCGCACCGAAGAACCCCTTGCCGAACAGGAGTCGCTCGAGCCGGCCAGTACCGTCAGGTGTTGTTGTCGCCTCGCCAGACGCATCGACTCCCCAGTGCTCCCAGATCTCCGCCGGCGACAGGAACGTCCGCACCATGTGCCAGCGCTTCTCGTGCCATGGCTTTGGTGACCATTCGCCGCGGACCTGGAGCGCACTGAAGACGTCGACGGTCAAGTCGCCAGTCCGATCCTGGTGCGCTTCACCCGTCGTCATGGGTCCGTCCGGTGTCATCTGCATGAGCGGGTTGAAGTCCTCATCGAGCGGGACGTTGTTCATCTCGTCCGACATCTGCGCTGAGCCGTACTCGTCCATCATCGGCTCACCCTCAGGTCCCATCATCGGTAGCTGTGTGCGCGCCACGCGATCGCGCAGCTCACCCTTCTCCAAGTCCAGCCTGGAGCGCGTGTACACCGTACCGGAAGGGATCAACCAGGCGCTGGCACGGTCCCAGACCTCGCTCATCCCGACCTCGCGCCACTTGGTCTTCCAGAGGATATCCTCTGTCGCCGCCAGCTCGGCGTCAATCCGATCGGGCCCGGGCGTGAAGGTCAAGATAGGAGGGTTCTCGGTCATCCGTGCGTGTGTCAGGATGAACCAAATCAGTAGACGATTGAAGACCGGCCGCTGTCGCCAGCGTCGCTCCTCGTCTGTCATCCATTGTGTCACATCGACGAACCGACCGATCCGGTTGTTGAACACGGTCCAGTGCTGGCCAGCCAGCATCCGGACGTTCTCCTCGATCATGCGATCACGGATCCGGAGCGCCTCGTCTTGTGAGTCCCAGAGGAAGGACGACCAAGCGATCCGCTCGCTGTCCTTTGCGTCGTCCGCCGTGGGCTCGGGTCGGATGTCTGGGATGTTCTTGAACGAGAACGCCTGCGGATTCAGTCCGCTCGGTCTCGAGGTCAGACCCATGCCCGGGGGTGAAGTTGCCATCTTAGTTATCCACCAGATAAAGGTTGTCTTGTTTCTATCGCTTCAGCTTCGCCTTGCAGGCATTGCAGGTCACTTCTGCTTTAATGTCCGTCACGCGCGTCCCAAGACCTGCTTCACCCGGCACAATCGTCTTTCCGCACATCACCAACTCCTGTCGGTACATCACCTGGCCTGGCTTCTGTGGTACGATGTAGTGTACAGCTGCCACTTTCTTCTCTGGCATTCGTTGCCTCCTAGTTTGTGAACGCGCGGCCCAAGAATCCACCGGTGATAGCAGCTGGCACCGGTGGCGCCGTGCCCGTATGAAACTCCGCGATCCGCCTAACGCGAGCCGGTGGAACGGGTGGCGGGTCGCCAGGCAGAACTCTGGGCTGCACGACTTGCTGGTTGAACGTGACGACGGTACGAGGACCACCAAGGCGAAGAACCCTACCGACTGGTACTGTTGGATCGTCACCGTAAACGATCCGTGGTTCCAGTAGGTTGTGATTGATGTCGGTTGGGATGAACGCGCCCGTATGCCATTGGCCAACGCGAACCACACGACCATCTGGTGCCGGCGGAGAATCGCCGCGCGTGACCGCGGTGTGCCGTTCGAGCTTCCAATCGGCGACTTGGGCTCGCTGTGGTATAACTCGCTGAGCTGATCCGCTTGGTGTTGGTGGTTCCGTGCCATGGGCAATACGTGTGCGTGGAACCGACGCAGGTGTGATCGGAACGGCCCCGGTGTGCCACTCGCCAACCCGTAAAGTTCGTGGGAGTGGTGTAGCTGGTGCGTCGCCACGAACCACCCGAACCACATCACCACGTAACGACCACGGCGATGGTGCCTTGACCGGGATAGAAACTGCGTGAGCAGCCCCGGGTCTTGGTGGTCGCTCACCAACAACAACACGGGGTGCACCGGCGTGTACGCGATACGAAGTCTCACCGGTGTGCATCGGGCCGGTGCGAACGATTGACGCACCGATGACACCGAGAACGAGAAGTCGGCCGGGGTACACCTTAGAAAATCTCCTGTAGTGCGTGGCGTGGGAACTTCACGTTGATGTTCTCGGTGACCACTACGGTAGATTTGGACCGTACCCGCACGAGCCCCCTAAACGGTCCGAACGGATCTTCGGTGAGTTGCAATAGTTCAGTTACCGACAACGCCCTGTTGTAAAGATACGCGGCATGTACATCACCTTCGAAAAAACGGTCGGCATCACGGCCGGCGATGAAAAAATCGGAGGTGTCAGAAACAAGGTTCCCTGTTAGGGCTGTCGACACCAGGTCAATACCGTCGACATAGATCTTCATGGTGCTGCCGTTGTAAACTCCAGCCACCAATTGCCTTACATCGTTCACTGCACTGTAGTCTGGTGCCTTAATCTCAGTACTCCCAGCGCTCGTTTCTATGTAAAGTCGGTACGTCTCGGTAGTGTTGACTCTCAGAATAAACTGATCTGTAGCGTCAGCGTGGCGAAACAACGTCTGCGTACCACCAGCAACGTCACGTGGAGTAATGGCAACAATTACAGACACCTCGTCGTGGCCCGAAAGGTCGGCCCAATCTGTGTAATTGACGTGGACATGGCCCCTGGTGCCATCGCCCCGTATTACGTGTCCGTATCTACCAATCGCGTGGGAAACTCCCGCACGGTCCAGGTAGCCGCTGAGTTGCCCACGGCCAAACGAGTAGACAGAACCAGCAGGCTCCCAAAACGGGAAAGCGGCAATTAATCCGCGCCACGCCCACCTCCACCTTGGATCAACAAGCGTTGGGTTTATCTGCCACCGTTGTGGCTTACGTCCCATGGAAGTAAACGGCACTCTCCCGCCTTAGCCGATCTGCTCGGTGTAGAACTTCGCTTTAACTGTTGTTCCCGTCGCTGGAAACGCCTGAGCTGAATTGTTGATCAGATAAATCTTGAAGTCATCTGGAGGGCACAGCACGACTGGCAAGATCAGTCTTTGCGCGGCTGTAGTGGCCTGGAGAACGAACGCACCTACGGAGCCATTCAGGGGTGGCACCTGCTCAAACTCACCATCGACTACCTGCCGCACGATGGAGATTTCAATGAGCGAATCTGCGTCTGGTGCAGACACGAAATCCACATCCAGCACCAGATCCATGTAGAGATCTAGTTCGTCCGATTGGTCGTTGGAAATTTCCGCTGACGTGACAGCACCAGCGTCGGCCAGCGCGTTCAGGTCGGTCGACATTACCGTGACGGGGTTGGTGCCCCGCGCGCCTGGTTTCCACTGTACGATGGCCATTATGACATCTCCAGCGCATGTGCTACATCTGTGTGAGTGACCCCGACCCCAGACCCGAATAGCTGCTCTACGCGACTGCCGTTGCGAGCCTTGATCGCCGCCAACGCGGAGATCGTAGGAGTCCCTGCGAACATGCCAGTGAAAGCGTCAACAACATTGGGATCTCCCGCGTCCACAACACCAGCGCCAGTGAGGGTCTGGTATAACAATTTCTGCGCGGCCGAGAGAACCAACCAGTCGTCCGGCCGTGTCGAGTTAATGACCTCGTAAGCCTCGATCGGACCGCGATTGATGTTGATCCCGGCGCGCACCTCGTTCAGCAGCGTGGCAAGTACACCGGTCGAGCCGGTCGCTACGAATGGCGCATAGCCAATGCCCTCGGGATCAATTTCGATCTCATCGTGAAGGGCCTGTAACGAAAAATCAGCCATGTCTACTCCTCAAATTCCAGGGTCACGGCAGTTTGGACACCACTTGGCTGGGCAGTGGGGTACATGTAACGGCAACCCAAACGACCGCCGCCGCCAATCACAATCTCATCGTCTTGTGCTTCTCGAACGAAGACCGACCCCTGAAAATTCACAGTGAACGTTCGCAAGATGTCACCCGGTGTCGGCTCTGGTCCCACACCATACCTAAGGGCGGTGGTCTGTAGATTCTCGGCAAGGGAAGCGTCATATTTACGAACCGCCCAAGCGCTCATTGACCCTGCCGTTGTCTGACGCAAGAGATCAACGACCACAGGAGATCGAGTGGACATTGGTGGACCACCACCAGCAAGGCCCGAGCCTAGTCCATACCCAATAAGAGCGACCCTCTGATTCGCCGGTGCAATCAATTGTAGAAAGGTACGAAGCACCTGCGTACCATAGCCGACATAGTATCGGGTCGATCCCAGCATACGCGCCATCGTAATTCACTCAGCACCGCACCCCAGCGAGGGTGCGGCCCGAGCTACCCTTTACTCCTCGAAATCCATATAGGCGTCGAGGTCCTGCGCCTGAGCGTAAGTCGCCCGCATCGCGAGCCGCTCAGCACCGCCCATGATGATCTCTCGCGAGAACGCATCACGGATATCCAGCGCAGCTTGCGGGTGAACCGTATGCGTCCGCAGAATGTCGCCGGGCGTTGGCTCTGCCGTGAAGATGTACTGCGCGGTTGTCAGCAGGGTCTCCGAAATCGTCGCCTGCAACTTCCTCAGTGTGAGTGCACTTGCGGTGCCGGCTGTCGACTGCCGCAGGATGTCGATAACTCCCGGCGCTTCCGTGTTCGATGTGCCCTCGCCACCAATGCCATACCCCAACAGCGCGACGCGATGGTTGGCCACGGAGAGGAGTTGGATCAGGGTTTCGACAGTCGCCGCAGCGACAGCCTGAGCAGTGATGCGGCCCGATCCTTCAAGTCGTGCCATGATAAACCTCCAGAGGTGAATGAAACTTCGGCCGCGCCTTGCAGCGGACCGCTTCGGTGGCGCCCGTCTCCGAGCACACGGCGAACCGAAAGAACTCGCCGCAATTATCACAAAGCTGGTGCCCGCGGATCTCTCGATTCGGCTCGAGGATCAGTTGGTGGCTTCTTCCGCACCAAGGGCACTTCAGCCAGTAGGGCTGGATCTTCTCCGCCACGTCGACCACGATGGCGTTGGTTTCCCAGTTGTTGAGCGGGTCGGTCATGTCGGTCGCTCGATTCCGTTGCAGGTCACGGAGATATTGGCTGTGTCACTATAGGCCAGCAGCTCCTCGGGATTCTCCACGTCGAACACGTCCGTCCGTCGCTCGTCTTCGCCGGGCACGCCTTTGTTGTAGACCACATAGTTCTCTGGTTGGGTCGCGGCAGCGCCAGGCCGATGCACCAGCCGAACCTTGGCCGTCGTGCCGCCGACGTTCCGATTCGTGAAGATCACCTCGACACGCGCGGCCGTATTGACAGCTGGCGCATAGAGTGCGGTTTCCACCGTCGCGGCAAGATCAATCTGGCCCAGGATCATTGCGGCTCCCCCATCAACATGAGCGCCTCAATCCCGGGGATCTGGCTATCGCGGATCAGCACACCCTCAACGGTCGTCCCGACGCCGGCACTGCGTTCATTGATAGCGTCGACCAAGATCGGGTCCGGCAGCTGCGAGTTGGCGATTATGCCGGTCAGTTGGGTAAACGCGATCGAGAGGTCTGCCTCCCACTGCTTGACGGCCGAGAGGGGGACCTGTGCGTCCAAGATCTGGCCGAGCAGACATGAGAAGGTCGTGCAGCCACCACTCCCGCCACCAGCCCCAGCCACATCGTGCGGCCGGCGATCGATCACATCGGTAATGTTGCCGGCCCTGGTCGTGACCTCGGCGATCGGCGCGGACGTCGGGTAAGTCCACCCAACTAGGTTCTGAGTGACGGCGCCCGAGACGAGTACGCGCTCGATATAGATCGTCGCCGTGTTGTCTGGCAAAGTGAGCGTGCCGGCTGGCACGAGGATCCAGGCTGCCGTGGAGTCGACGATACCACCGAAGTAGGCGAACGACAGCCCGAACGATCCCTCGGGATCCCAGGCGAACTGGTGGTGGACCTCGCCGTCGAGCTGGGCGATGTTACGTCGCAGCCGCTCGAGGAACTGGTCCTGGTCAGCACCCTTGGACCAGCCGAACTCGAGCTTCTTCTCCGAGGTCGAGAACCCTACCGGGCCGGTCACTTACCAGCTCGCGCCCATCGCATCGAAGGCAACGACATCGGCGGCACCGTTCAGGCCGGCGACATCGACCATTAGATACGGCTCACCAATGTGTTCGGGCGATGCCTCGTAGATGCCGGGGATCTCGACCAGGAGTGGTGTGTTGGCCACGATCGCCGTCTCGTCGATGGTCACATCGCCAGCGACACCACCCGCCATCGTGCCAGCGCCCCAGCTCGCGTTCGTTAGGGTCTCAGTGGTTACGATCGAGTTACCCGAAGTGCCACCCGACTTGGCGGTCGCGACCAAGGTCGTCGCCGAGCCCTTCACTGCGATCGCTGTTGGGTGAAGTGTCATCGAGGCCGCGTAGGCTGTACCAGCACCAACACCGGCCGGGGTCTCATCGAGCATGATCGCCGCCACGAGATTCTCGATCGAGGCCTCCGCGCTCGCACCGATCAACACATTGCCATCGACGTCGGTGAGCGCGGTCTGGAAGGTATAGACCTTAGTGTCGAGCGTGACTGTCTCGGTGTTCAGTGGCTGACCGGTGAACGTGAGCGTCTGGAGTGCGCGTACAAGCGGTCCGACCACAACGCCCCGACCATCAGCGAGCACCACGTTCAGCACGCCGGCCTTGTTGATGTTGATTCTCAGTCGGATGGTCGACCAGGCGGCGATCGGCAATAGAGTCTGATTGCCTAGCAAGCCATGGATCTTCTGGGGGAGCATTGCGGTGCCGCGGCCGTAGATCTCTCTGATCTTGGGATTGCCCTCGGGCGAGGGCACACCGGCGCGGCGTGCGCCGAGCACTCGTGTAGTAGGCATCTTGTCGCTCCAGGTGAACGGTGGTTGCTACGAACACCCGAAGCTATGACGTCGTTTACTTCTCTAACACCTCCCCGAGACGGGGTGGCGCCAGGATGTCGGCCTGTGCGCCGCGCCACCAGATCTGGAGCTTCATGCGTGGTGGGTCACTGCCCGGCAGCTTGGCCGAGGCGTTCTGAGCGTGGTCCTTGACCGTCCGCTTGGTGATCGACAGACGCCTGCCGATCAGCTCGTACTCGAGCCCACGGCCCACCATGACAGCCACCAGTGTCTCCATTGTGGAGAACGGTCGGAGTGGCTCCATCCGCTCAACCAACGCCGGCCTCCGGCGTGCCGGACCGACCGAGCATGTCCTTGACCTCGGCCTGTAGGTCCTTGTCGCTGGGCACCGGCATGCCCTCGGACACGTAGAGCGCCTTGAGTTCCGCCACGCCCTGCGCGATCGTCGCCTTCGTGTACTCGCGCTCGATCGCCTTGGCGTCACGCTCCAGCGCCCGCTCAGCCGTCTCTGGATAGATCGTATGGCCCTTGGGAGCTGCGCCTGGCGTTCCGTGGGTCATCAGGTTCTCAAGCGCCTCGCTGTACTTCAGCGCGCCGTGTAGCCTGCCGAGCGCATAGCCAGCCACAGCAAACGAGATCGCGGTCACCATAGAGACGATGGGGAAGAGGTTATCCATCCTTGACCTCCTCGAGTGTCGGCGCCTCGACCTTCTCCTCCGTCAGTCTGGCCGCTCGCTCGTCGATCTCGGCCAATTCGTGCTTCACTCGAGCACGCTGCTCCGGCGTCAGGTCCTCAAGATCCTTCTTCTTGAACCTGAGTTTGATCCACCGCCAGAGTCGACGCCACCAGACCATCTCATGTCGGATCCGGTCATAGTCACGGAACATGCCCACCACCACCTCTCGAGGAATGAAGCCGAACCCGTCGAGCACTCGCATAAGCTCCACTCGCGACACTTTGGACGATGGTGCGTTCTCGACCCACTCCTTGATCGTCGCCGGCTTCTTTGGCATCCGTGCCGGCATCTTCTTGTTCCGCAACCTTCACCTCCAGGTAACCGATCGCTATCAAGTGAACCACGCCGAGCGCTCCGATCGCCATTAGCGCCAGGCAGACCAACATCGCAAGGCAGAACATCATGATCCACGCCAGCCAGATAAGCGGGTTCACCAGCCGCCCGTCTCCGTCCTCTCCCTACGAACGCGGCGCATTGGCTTCGAGATATGCCGCCTGCCGGTCTCCATCTCATGGATCAGGGTCGCCTTACTCCAGGCCCTAACGTCCTGCTCGGTCCAAGTTGGCATCGTCCGCGCCGGTCTCGATGCCAGGGCGTAGCGCCACTCGTCGTAATCGTCATCTCCGCCCTCGCCGGTCGTCGGCTCAGCATCGACCTCGAGCGCGTCCTCCGGATCGTCGGGATCGACCACAATCACCTGGATCGTCTCGAACGCCTTGTGGTTCGCCTCGGTGTCCATCCAGAAGAAGTTGGGCTCACCGTCGCCACCGCCCGGCTCGATACTCTTCCACGCCACCTGCTCACGCAGGTTCCTGAGCCCCACATAGCGCCCGATGTTCGCCTGCGTCAGGTGGATACCTTCGGCAGCGAACCGCTCAGCTGTCGACGGTGTGGCGTCGTCACGTCTCGCCTTGTGCTGGGCCCAACAGTCGTGACCGGCCACGATGTAGCTCAACTCCTCGACGTTCACTCGTTCCTTGATCCGCTCGGCTATCCGGCGATCGCTCATGTGCCGGCCGCGGATGGTCTGCATCTTGTAGATCACGCCGTCCTCGCTCACACAGTACCTGCCGAACACCCACGGGTGCTGATAGCCCCAGTCGAATGATCCGAACTGCCGCCAGTGCGAGGGTGGCTCGAAGATAGGTACAAAGTGCATAACCTCGTCCAGCTCTTCAAGCGCCATCCCGAAGCCCGCGTCCCAGTCACCGTAGAGTAGCTGACGCCGGAGCACCTCGGGCAGTGACATGAGGTTCGCCATGTAGATCGGGTCGTTGGCGTAGACCGGGTTGTCGGTCACCTTGGCGGGGATGAACCGGCGCGCTCGAGTGACTGTGCCCAAGCCCGGCACCTTCATCTCGTAGGTGTAGATGTGCTCGCCTTGCCGGCCGCACAGGTTGATGAAGCGCCGCTTGATCCAGCCGTGCCCCGGCTTCCCCGGGTTGCCCGACCCGTGAGCCTGGCGCCGGACCTCAGGATTCGGGCACCGGTTCTCAGCCAACAGCTGGACCCAGATCTGCTCATCGGCGACGTCGGCCACCTCATCGAATCCGATCGACGCCCACTCGCCACCATGGAACTGCTTGACCTCGTCAACGCTCTTGCAGTGACCGAACTGCACAATACCACCGCCGGCGCCCGTCAACGAGTCTGGGTTAGGCCAGCGCCAGCGCTTGAGCCCACCACTCCAGACCGGCTTGTTGATGGCGGGATACAGCCGATGCGATCGATCGATCAACTCCTGCACTTCGGG